>RRZU011630722.1_pt1 | contig 11161 bp, 11 predicted proteins | sample 2165561 | NCBI WGS metagenome assembly RRZU01 (sample SAMN10456909, study PRJNA506462) | wastewater metagenome | isolation source: wastewater sludge | place: USA: Moscow, Idaho | reverse complement strand
TTTGTGAATGCGGCGCCGTTGTGGTCGTGGCAGAGGTGGTAGGATAGGCATCAACTCAGTCCTTTGGGTGTGGCTTGTTTTGTTTAGCGACTAATCAGATCGCACAAACTGGACTGAGTTCCCTTCCTCCGGTGATCTACTATTCGGAACAGCTCTTTAGCAAGCAGCGGATTCATCTCTACATCACTGACCGTGAGATAGCGCCGGGCGGTGCTCGTGGTGCTTGCCGGCACTGGAGCTGCTTCATCACCCGATGCCAGCGTCTCCAGCAGCTCATTTATGTTGCACAAAGTGACGCCAATCTCACTCAGGCGGGTCAATGCAGCATGCATATGGCCTGCGTAAGCTGAATTTGGTTGCGCCCCCAGCAGCTGGTTCAGTTCGCTAGCCGGATCGCAGTGATAGCGCAGCGCGAACACAGGTAATCCAGTCAACAAGGCATCATGTACACGCTGGGCAACGGGACTGCGGAGCGTGCCGCTTAGAAGATCCATCGCCAGCGGATAGTCGAGAAATGGCAGCACCAGCGCGCGATAAGGTGTTTGCGGCAGGGTCTGTTGCCAAACGCTGCTCGCCACAGCGTCCCCCAGTGGTTTCCACTGCATTGCATCCTCAATGCCCTCTTCCAGCGCAAGATGCAGGCGATGCCCGCATCCAGCCAGGCGGCTTCGAATTGCCTCCCGATAACCCTTAGTGGCAGTAACCATCACCAGCAGCGGCGGCTGCAGGCGCTGGAGCATACGTTCGACCAGGCGTTCAATCTGTTCGTCGGTCATGGCGGTTCTCCGTTAACCGATCAGCGTGACCTGCGCGCCGTTTTTCAATCCAGCGGCGTTAGCTTCTTCGGTATCGATATGAAATTCCAAGGCGAAATCGTCACGTACCCGCACCAGCACCTCATTGAAAGTCAGCTGGCGCTCGCCGTTGTTGCGCACGCTCACTTTCTGGCCGTTGGTCACATTCAGCTGACGGGCATCTTGCGGCGACATGTGGATATGTCGCCAGGCGCAAATCACCTGGGAGCGCAATTCAACGTGGCCTGCGGGACCGATGAGCAGCGCACTGCCCGCATTCTCCAATTGACCGGATTCACGAACCGGAGCTTTGATGCCAAGGGTGAAGCAATCGGCATGAGAGATTTCCAATTGCGAAGCCGGACGAGTTGGGCCGAGCACGCGAACGCGGGTCAGGGAGCCTTTGGGACCGACCACTGTGACACACTCCTCGGCAGCAAACTGACCCGGCTGGCGTAGCGGTTTTAGCGGTGTCAGGGCGTAACCCCGACCGAACAACGCTTCGACATCCTGCTGGGCCAGATGCACGTGCCGGTTCGAGATCCCGACCGGTATCGCCGGCGCGACCTGACTCAGCCGGGTGGCAATTTTTTGATGTAGCCGGAGGTCGATCATGCCTTCCTCCCTTTCCTTATGGCGGCGCTCTTATCTTCTACCAGCTCAGGTGAGGGCTCTGCTTGTGCTACCAGCCCGGTTAGGGCACTGTTTTCCGGTGACATAGTCGAGACCGCTTTCGCGTCGACAGTCACGTCTGCACCAGTGTTTGCTGTTGCACACAACGGGTGGCCTTTGAGGTTGCTGAGCGATGCCACGACGCTTCTTTCTGGACGCGCAATCACCAGTGAGCTGACCTGCTTGTCGATGGCAGCGGCGACACTGAGTCCGCGTTCGATGGCAGTGTGAATGGCGCTGATTTCGCCTTCAAAGCAGACACTCACCAACCCTGCCCCCACCTTGCGATAACCAATGCAGTTGACACTTGCAGATTTGCAGGCAGCGTCCACGGCCTGAATGGCGGCGACTAATCCTCGCGTTTCAATTACGCCTAAACTTTTCATTTTCGGCTCCTGTTAATGACGGACTAAGCGAATATCAAAATCAAATTGCTTAAAGAACGTCTCCAACCGGTCTAATTCATCCGGGGTGTAAGACGGGTCCTGAGTAATTGGGTAGGGCATATCCAGACGCTCATATTTTTTACGCCCCAGCTGGTGGTATGGCAGCATGTCGATACGAAGGATATTTCCCCGCTTCGCCAGCTTTTGTACGTATTCGATTGCGCCAGTAATGTCATCCCACGAGTCGTTATATCCACGGATCAGCGGCATCCGGATAATCACCTTGGCACCATAATCAACCAGCCATTCCAGATTGCGACGAATACCTTCATTACCAATACCCAGCATCGCTTTATGGTGTTCGCTGTTGATTTGCTTGATGTCGAATAAAAAAGCATCAGTGACGGAGGCCAGCTTTTGATAATTTTCCAGGGTAGTGGTGCCTTGAGTTTCAATGGCCGTATTAATCATCATCTTTTTGCATTCACCAAATAAGGCGACGGCAAAATCCGTTTGCAGACTCATTTCACCGCCACCGATGGTGACACCACCGCCAGAGGAAATGTAAAAGTTATAGTCCTGCATGATGATCTCCATCAGCTCGCTGACAGTGACATCTTTACCCATTATATCCAGTGCATTCTGCGTGCAGACCTCTTCGCACTTTCGACAACCGATACAATCTTTATTTCGGTCGATAAAATGTTTAATGACCCCATTCTCTTCGGCCCGGTAATGAACCCCGACCGGGCAAACGTTAACGCAATCACCACAGCTAATACACTTGTCGTGCGAGAACATCACCTGAAATTGACTATTAAGTCCTTCAGGATTCGCGCACCAGGGGCAGCGAAGATTACATCCCTTAAAGAAAACCAGCGTGCGAATGCCATCTCCATCATATATTGAGTATTTCTGGATATTGAATATACGCCCGGTCAATTCAGTATTTTCAATCACGCTTTCCTCCATCTCCGGATATGGCAGGCCGCAGTCTCATTTTCTGAGACCTGCCATCACGGAGCACTTCAGATTTATTCTTCAATACAGAGAAGTTGTTCTCAACGCATCGACTAGAACTTCTCTATCACGGTGCGGCTGATGATCTCGTCCTGCACCTCTTTACACAGCTCGACAAAATAGGCGCTGTAACCTGCGACACGCACGATCAGGTCGCGGTATTTCTCCGGGTCCTGCTGCGCTTTTTTCAGCACTTCATTGTCGACATAGCTGAACTGCATCTGGCCGTTCCCGAGAATCGAGGCAGTACGCAACAAAGTGATCAGGCCGTGACGTCCCTCTTGGGTATCCAGCAACCCCTTGAGGAACTTAAAGTTGTGCACCATGCCGATGTTCATGGTCTCCACATTCATCTTGCTCACAGACTTGATGACAGCCGTAGGACCTTGCTTATCCGCCCCCTGGGTCGGGCTGATACCGTCAGAGAGCGGCATCCATGCCAAGCGACCGTTCGGCGTGGCGTTGGTCAACTGACCAATAGGCGTGTTATTGGAGATAGACAAGGTGCCGTGGCTCATAACCGAGTAGAGCATCTTGTACTTGCCGCACTCTTTCTCCGTCCACTCGGTGATATCCAGCGCATACTGGTCAACATAGTCGTCATCATTACCGTATTTCGGTGCATTCAAGCAGTCGCGGCGCAGCGCTTCATGCCCTTCGAAGTTGGCCAGCAGTCCATCGCGAACCTGCTCAAGCGTGTACTTTTTGTCTTCAAACACCAGCCTGCGGATCGCGGCCATAGAGTCGACATAGGTTGCCAGGCCAGAGAAGATCAGTCCGGGCCCATAGTTGAGCATCGCGCCACCAGCGGAGACATCTTTTCCGCTCTCCATGCAACCCTCCACCATCAGAGACATGAGCGGTTTCGGGGCAACATCGCGGTGTACCCGCTGGCTGATCACAGTCCCGATTGCCGAGAGACGCACGATGTGGGCAATCTGCGTCTTCACCGCAGCATCGAACTCCTCAAAGGTACGCAAATCACGCAAGTCACCGGTATCCAGCCCCTGGTAGCTGTCAAACAGCACCATGCGGCCACGGTTGAGCACGAACTCGATGGCGATAGGCCATTGGGTGTATCCGGTGGAGGTCCACTGATAGATACGCCCCGACTTTTGCGGCTCGACGCAACCCATCAGGCAGTAATCGCGAGCGTCTTCAAAATCAAAGCCCTTGCGCAACATCATCTTGATGTGGGAGTCATCGAAGTGGCAGGCAGGGAAACCCATCCCCGCTTTCACGACGTCGACGATTTTCTCCATGTATTTCTGCGGCGACTGGTTATGAATACGGCAGCCCAATGACGGCTGATAAACCTTCACAAAGCGTACGGCATCCATGATGAGGTAGGTCAGGTCGTTACAAGCATCGCCACCACTGCGCTTCTGGCCACCCACGGTCAGGTTGATGAACGGCTGATAACCGGCGAAGTATTTCGCCCCCAGCTCGCTCGACATCCACATCAGTTCGGCACATTTGATGATGAACGCCTGCATCATTTCCAACGCGCTATCGTGGGTCAGGTGTCCCTCACGAATATCGGCTTCGAACATCGGGTAGCAGTACTGGTCAAGGCGACCGAGTGACAGTCCGGTCTGGTTCTCTTCAATCTCGAACAGTGACTCTACAGTCCAGATACTCTGCAGTGCTTCTTGCAGGGTTTTTGGCGGATTGGCCGGTACATTCTCGTTCACATCGGCGATGGTCAGCAGCTCGGCGCGGCGCTGGGCATTTTGCTCTTTCGCGGCCAGTTCACGGGCATGGGCTGCGATGCGCCGAGCGTAGTTGACCACCCCTTCGCAGGTTTCGATCGCAGCTTTGTAGTAGTAAATACGGTCGATATCTTCCGGGTTCTCCATGCTCAGCTGGTCAAGATGAGCTTGGGCATCAGCTTTGATACCGTTCATCCCTTTGGTGAACAGCAGAACGTCGTAGCCAGGGCAGGTATCACCGCCACCATTAATCTGGTGATAGGAGAGATCGCTGACGAAGGTCTCACCGCTGAATGCCCAGATACCGGCTTCGCGATATTGCGCTTCGCAGACCTCATCGAGCGAGCGGCCTTCCCAGAACGGCACTATCTCTTCACGGATGGTCTTTTTATCCGCTTCACTGATTTCAAAAGGATCTTGCGGACGGGTGCTCATGGTATCGAGCTCATCGTGCACCCAACGCCAGGCGATATCCGGTGAGAATGCGCCGGCTCGTGGCTTGCCACATGGATGACCGACGATCAGCTCGTCGTCCTGGATCAGGATCGGGGCGGTTTCGCAGGCGTGACGGAAGGCTTTGGCCCGCAGCAAAATGGTCGGCATGCCCGGGTTGGCTTTGACGACTTCGGTAAAGGCGAGCGCGCGATAGATAGAGACGCTGGGGCGCACGGTCAGATAGCGATTACGCAGGCGTTGCAGACGCGGCGTTAAGCCCTCCATCACCGCCGAATCTTCTGCACAGGCGGCGAACGGTAGGGTCGAAACCTGCTGCACACCGCTAAACAGGCGCACTGGCAAATTGAGCGCGCTGAGGTTTTGCTGCGCACTCATGAACATGTCGGAGAGTTCGTTAATTCGCGCGTTCTCGAGGCTGGCGCCATGGAGCAAAGCATCAAACATCGGGTAACCGTCGATGGCGCAGTTGGCACGCACTTCGCTTAACTCCGCCAGCTTGAACCACAAACTCTCAACAATTTCATAGGCTTGTTGCCCGTTCAGCATGCCACTGGCCATATCGTGCTGGAGGTAGGGCAGCAGCGCCTTGTCCGCCCCTTCCGGGTTTACCGCGTAGCTGCCGTTATCCAACTGAAGTGCCAGCTGGAACAGATAGAACGCTTGGCATGCCTCTTTAAAGTTACGTGCAGGGTGGGCCGGGACGTGATGTAAAATGACGGCACTTTCACGCAGTTCGGCCTGACGGAACGGGTTGCTCTCTGCGGCGGCCAGCGTTTCGGCACTGTTGGCCAGGTTTTGCGCCAGCGCCATGAGGGCATCGCAGGCGTAGATGGCGGCACGGCAGCCGTTCACTTCGTCCATGCCACTGCGGCTAACGGCACTGCCCAAGGTACGGGTTTTCTCTTCCAGCTGGTGTTTGATGGCCAACACGCCCTTCTCCACCACCAGCTTGTAATCGGGGGAGTCGATATCGCTATTCAGATTCAGGAACTGGAATGTAGAGGGGCGATGCATGGCGTGTTCGTCGTGGAAGATAGCACCATGCTGTTTACGGGTTTGGTTACCAACAATCAGCTCGTCAGCGCTGATGGCTAGCGGTAACTGGCGCATCAGTTCATAGAAACGGCGCGCCGGTTTTACGGCAGCGGGCATACCCGCGATATCGCTGTCCAGCCCGCTCAGAATCGTTGCGTGTTCTGAGCACAGGGTGCTGGTATGCGCCAGTAAACGTTCAGCCAGCACTTTGACGCGCGGCGTTAAGCTGTAGTGTGCCATGAGGTTCTCCAGTTCTTGTTCTTAGCAATCCAGAGCAGCGCTGCCGCTCCATGCGTGGCGATAGAGTTCGGTTAATGCCTGTGCATCCGGTGTGCGTGGGTTAGTTGCGGTACAGTTGTCGTGCAGCGCCTGGTTGACCATCTCTGCCAGACGCAGGTCAAAGTCGACCGCGACGACATCGGTATCACCAATCCCGGTCGGCATGTTCATTTCATCTTTCAGTGCTTGAATTGCTACCAGCAGGCTGGTAACGCCTTCGCGCGGAGTGTGGGCGGGCAGATCCAGCAGGTGAGCCAGACGGGCATATTTATGAGCAGCCTGGGTATCGCACTGCCCTTGACAATCAGCGTTCCATGCCACTACCTGCGCCATGAGGAGTGCGTTGGCGCGGCCGTGTGGTACGCGGAACACACCGCCCAGGGCATGGGCCAGACTGTGGGTGATACCGAGTGATGCGTTGGTAAATGCCATGCCCGCCATGCATGAGGCGTTGTGCATCTTTTCCCGTGCTAGCAAATCGTGACCGTTTCGCCAGCAGGTGGGCAGGTAGCGAAACACCTGCTGCACAACCTTCTCGGCCAACGCATCGGAAAAGTCGCTGGCCGCACGAGAGACATAAGCCTCAAGCGCATGGCACAACACGTCCATCCCGGTATCTGCTGTGATGGCAGGCGGCACCGATGCCACCAGCGACGGATCGAGAATGGCGATATCCGGCAGCAGCGACGGGTCTACCAACACCAGCTTCTCAGCGTGGGCTTTCACCACGGAGAAACTGGTGACTTCGGACCCGGTACCGCTGGTGGTCGGGATGGCTACGAAGCAGGGACGCTCGCGACTCAGGTCCGGACGAGTTTGCGCCAGGGCGAAAATAACCGCTTTGGCCGCATCAATCACCGAACCGCCGCCCAGCGCGATCACCAGGTCCGGATAACAGCTGTCCATGAGCTTCATACCGCGTACCACTGTGGCGATATCCGGATCGGCGACGACATCATCCCAAGTCTGGAAGGCAAGGCCGCGTTGGCGCAGGATCTGCGTCACCCGGTCAGCAAGGCCAAACTTCACCATCATCTTGTCAGTGACCAGCAGTACGTTGCTGGCGGGCAACTCGGTCAGAACAGCGAGTGCATCCTGACCAAAGCGGATCCGGGGTTTCAGCAAAAATTCACTCATTGGGCTATCCACTCCTTAAGCGTCCCGAAACACGTTCTCGACAATGGCGACCACTGACATGGCTTTGTAGCGGTCTCTGTTGAGCGCGAGATACTCCTCGGCCAGTACGATGTCGTGCATGCCTGCACCTACGCTATCAATCGCAACCCAGGAACGGTCCTTCATCGGCTTTTGCTCGTCGTCCAGCTGGGTTATCAACAGCAGGTTGCTGCCGCGCAGCTCATCGCATTTCTGCGTGGCAACGACATGTCCGGTTACCTTTGCGAGAATCATCGTTTTTATCGCCTTATCTCAATGCGTTACTTGCCAAGGCGCTCAAGCACCTGACGGATGACGCGCTCCACGTTCTGCTCACTGATATCCCCTTCAACGCCTGCTGCAACACAGGCAAAGCGGTCATCGGCAGCCGTATTTACCTGTACAGGAGCAGTGAAACGGGCGTCATCAAGGATGCTGCAGCGCTGGCCCTCAGTCGGGGTGGAAACAGGCTGCGGATCAACCTTGTGATCCGGTGCACGCAGTTCCTCAATAGAGCGAACGCCGTAGCCCACCTTGCGGATGTTGAGCAGATTCATTGGCCCGACGTTATCGGAGCTGGAGCCACCACCAATGGCACCACAACCAAGCGTCAGCGCCGGTGTGATATTGGTGGTTGCACCGATGCCACCTAGAGCGGCGGGGGTGTTGATCAGAATGCGGTTAACCGGTTTTTCAAGGCTAAACTGACGGACCACGTCTTGATTGCGGGTATGGATCACCAGGGTGTGGCCCAGGCCTTCGTTGGTCAGCAGCTCGACCACGCGATGGCAGGCTGTGCGCCAGTCTTCTTCCACGTACAGGCCGAGTACCGGGCACAGTTTTTCACGGGAATAGGGGTTTTTATGGGAGACTGTGGTCTGCTCGGCAACCAGCACGCGGGTGCTGGAGGGAACGCTAAAGCCTGCCAGCTGGCTGAGATAGATCGCCGTTTTGCCCACAACTTTAGGGTTGATGGTGCCGTTCGGCCGCAGCAGCAGGGCGGCCATTTTGGCAGCCTCGCTTTCGTTCATGAAGTAGGCGCCCTGAGCGTCCAGCTCACGATGAACGTCGTTGTAAATACAGCGTTCGACGATGATCGACTGTTCGGAGGCACAGATCACACCATTATCGAAGGTTTTGCTGGTGATGATGTCTTTCACCGCCTGATGAATGTCGGCGCTGCGCTCGATGAAGGCAGGACCGTTTCCCGGGCCACCGCTGATGGTCGGAGTGCCGGAAGCATAGGCCGCACGCACCATGCCTTCACCACCGGTTGCCAGGATCAGTGACACATCCTTGCTGTGCATTAGTTCGGATGTAGCTTCCAGGGTTAGCTCGGTGATCCCGTCGACGATCCCCACCGGGGCACCAGCGGCTTCAGCTGCGCGTTTAACGATTTCAATCGCCTTCCAGCTACACTGGCGAGCACCTGGATGCGGTGAAAAGATGATGGCGTTGCCAGCTTTCAACGCAATCAGTGTTTTGTAGATCACCGTAGAAGTTGGGTTAGTCGACGGCACCAGCGCGCAGATCACGCCGAGTGGCACACCCACATCCATCACTTTTTTTTCCTGATCGTCATGAATGATACCGACGGTCTTCGTATCTTTGATGGCATCGTAAACGCGCAGCGAAGCAAAACGGTTCTTCAGAACCTTATCTTGCCAGTTGCCAAAACCGGTCTCTTCTGCGGCCATCTTTGCCAGAACTTCGGCGTGACGCGCAGCTTCCTCGGCCACGTTCTTCACGATGGCGTCGATTTTCTGCTGCGAAAAGGTGGCCATAATCACCTGCGCCTTTTTGGCATTGCGCACCAGTTCTCTCGCGTTCTGGCGGGAGAGCAAATCGGTATCGAGTTCAATCATGAAACTATCCTTCATCAGACGTATAAAGTGCGAACGGGGCGTGCCCTGTCAGGTCATGCTTTGTGCTGTGCCGCGATTTTTTCGATGTCGTTGTGCGGACGAGCGATGACGCGAGAGGTAACCACTTCACCAATGCGCTTTGCAGCCTCGACACCGGACTCAACTGCCGCATTGACGGCCCCGACGTCACCTTTCACCATCGCAGTGACCAGACCAGAACCGACGTTCTCATAACCGATCAGCTCGACGTTGGCGGCTTTGCACATGGCATCTGCCGCTTCAATACAGGCCACCAGACCTTTAGTCTCAATGAGACCAAGCGCTTCTTTCATCATGCTATCTCCCGTTACTCGGCAATTTTGTAGTGAGCGACAATCTTGCTGATGTCGTTGTGTGGACGAGCGATGACCAGCGAGGTCACGACTTCACCGATGCGCTGGGCAGACTCCACGCCTGAATCCACTGCGGCTTTCACTGCCCCGACGTCACCTTTCACCATGGCGGTAACCAGACCGGAGCCGACGTTCTCATAGCCAATCAGTTCGACGTTGGCGGCTTTGCACATGGCATCTGCCGCTTCAATGCAGGCCACCAGACCTTTGGTTTCAATCAAACGTAATGCATCACCCATTTGATCTCCCGCCAGCTTTAAGCCTTGTGTTTAATGACGATTTTGTTAATGTCGTTGTGCGCACCGGCGTCGACCCGCGAACTCTCCACTACACCGATCCGTTGTGCAGACTCCACGCCGGAATCCACCGCAGCTTTCACCGCACCGACATCCCCCTTCACCATGACGGTAACCAGGCCTGAGCCGATGTTTTCATAGCTGATCAACTCAACGTTGGCGGATTTGCACATCGCATCCGCGGCTTCAATGCAGGCCACCAGACCTTTGGTTTCGATAAGCCCCAATGCATCACCCATGGTGATCTCCTCAGAACAGGTTGTGTTGTGTGATTAAGGAAAACCGTCCGTGTCACAACGTTCAGCCACGGTTGCGGCGTTCAACGGCCACTATAGGTATTGGTGGTAACATTGGAATTTAAATCCACAATAATTAGCAAATTGGTTTTTTATTCTAGAAATAAGATTCATTTAAGCCAAATTTATGTATTTATGCTCTTTCTGATGGTGTCTTCTCGCCTTATATAAGGCCGAATTCAGGCTCAGAAAAAAGTCGACTTCAGATGTTATGAGCTTGTTGATTGATGGGCGCGAAGAGGTAATTTGGCCTAGCCCTAACTGTGGAGGTGCTCATGTTTTGCCGCCGAAGCTAAATGTAAAAATTGAGCACTGTGCTGGCAGAAGGGGCGATGAAGTACGTGACGGCGATGATTGAGCAATGACCAGGGAAGTTGTTTCTCAGATATCAGGTCGAGACATGCTCAAAACGGTATCAGGGATGCATGGGACGGCCTCGAGGAGTAGGAGAGGTTGGCTGCCATCTGATATGTAATACGCTCATCAGCCTTGCCGGTAATGAGATTGAGCATGGGGCAAAGGTGTAGGAGGTTGGGGGGTTGGGGGGTTGGGAGAGGAGCCAATCACAAACGGATTGCTATTGCCGCAGAGGTACAGGCAACCCACATAATGGCAAGGCCATCAATCGTGGTCGATCATTCCGAGCAGTTGGGACTGAGGGATATGCACTGGCGTCATCGGTAGTGGTGCCACTGCATCAACCATATTGCTGAAACTAAATAACTGATCCCAATAGTGCTACACCTTCGCTGTGCCATAGCCATTCCCCGGGAAAGGAGACACGGTATCCATGAAGTGTTTCA
>RRZU013040075.1_pt1 | contig 11162 bp, 10 predicted proteins | sample 2165561 | NCBI WGS metagenome assembly RRZU01 (sample SAMN10456909, study PRJNA506462) | wastewater metagenome | isolation source: wastewater sludge | place: USA: Moscow, Idaho | reverse complement strand
GCCGAAAGCTGGGGCAGGGGAGGCGTCGCGATTGCCTTTCCACGCCGTGTGCTTTACTGCCGACAGTTGTTGTTCTGCCGTGGTTGTCATTGCGTCGAAGGTGACGGTGAGGCCGTAGAGACCGAGCACGTCGAACAGCGACTCACGCCCCCCCACCTGGATGCTATTGATGTAAATCTGGAAGTTGAATCCCCCCATGTCGGCCTTGAGATCTGTCCATCCGGAACGTGACGACGTGTCTTGGGTGCGAATCGGTTGCCCCTGGTCGCCAATATCGGTCCAGCTGCTAAACGGAGCCGAACGTGGGAAACTGTCGCGTACCGGGAATGGTCCGGTGGGTTCTCCGCCACCCGCAGTGCCCAGAAACTCGCTTTGTGCGCGGATGTTGCTGCCGATGGCTCCGACTACGCTACCGGAAAAAATCTGCAGCGTGCTTGTTGCGCTGGGAATCGGGCTGGTATCCAATTTTCCGGGGTAGGTGGTATCGCCGTTGCTCTGCCGCCCATTTTTCAGGTTCAGATAAGGTTCCCAACGTTGCCATTGCTGGTTCAGGTATTTTCCCGTATTGCGCGGGTAGGGTGTCGGCGCGAAGACCGTGGATGGGAGAAGCTTCTCCGGCGAGTCGTTACATTTGTTATGTTCACGAAAATCCTGGGTTGGCCCATAGTCGATCCCCCCGCGAACCTGTGCAGGGAAACTGCTCTGCGACACCCCACCAGCCCAACGATTGAAGGCATTCGACCACAGTCGCGGGTCTGTCTCCGGGGCCCCGGCCGGCAGCCAGAAGATCCAGCTGGCGTTATTGTAATTGCGGTAGATGCTGCGCGACCCTGGGTCGTCTGCCTCGGCTTGGTTGGTGTAGTTAGTTAGGAATGTAGTCAAGGTGCCCGGTATATTCTTCGATTTTATATAAGATCCATAGGATTCCATCAATTCCTCTGACCAGAATCCGTTTCTGGCCAATGCATGGCCGGGATCCCTTGCGGTATCCGATATGTTGTTGATAAATCCGGGGTCGTTCCACAGATATTCCACATGCGAATCGTAGGCGCCGGAATTCTCGGAATATTCGCGCCATCCTTCCGGTCTGTTCATCGAGTCCGAGGTGTCGAGAATCAGCAGGATCGCCGGTTCGGCGGTACTGCCGGCATAGGGCGTCGACAGGTAGATGTCCGTGTCTCGCGCCGAAGCGACAGAGGAATACAGAGACAGTGGCAGTACGGCCGCCGGATTTGCCAGCGCCGCAATCAGGGTCCAAGCGACACGCCTTTGCCAGGGCTTGAGGGGATTCCGGGTGGGGTCGGGGGTGAGCATGATCGGGCCTCGCATGTCGTCAACGGTTGGTAATCAGGAGCAGCCACCTGGGGGCAAGACGCCACGAACCCCCTGGTGTACATTGGTTCTGCCGCTAAAGATCGGGTCTCTGGCTTCCGCCAGAACGTCGAAATAGACAGCCTGCAGGGCACTCGGACCCAGCATGTTGCCGCTTCCCAGGCCGGCAAAGTCGGTACATGCCACTTCAGTGGCGGTCAAGGTGACATTCTTCAGATGGCTGAATTGTCGTGAGTCCAAATCGAACTTTTTATTGAAATTTTTTGCGTCCAATTCAGGTTCGGCGCGATGGGAGAATTTTCCCCGGTTCGTGTTCATGAAATCCCAGATGGCGGCTTCTGCGTTGGCCAGGTTCTGGGCGGAAGTCTGGCTGGCGCCCCCGATCTTCAGTTCGAGGACACCGGTACGCAGCATGGAAACGACGAGCAGCGTCATGATGACCATCATGATCAGGCTGAACATCAGTACCACGCCGGTTTGTGATTGGGCGGTTGTTTTCATGGTGGTGAGGATTCAAGCCGTTGGGCGATATTGCGAACCTGGAAGGATTGTGTGAACACATGTCGATGATAATTGCAGGGAAGTCCGTCTTCCAGGCAGTTCAACTCGGCGGTTCCGTCACCATCGAGATCATAGGATCTGCTGCGATCGTCATAGTCATTGCTCGGCCTGGGCGAGCGAACCAGCAGAGAGATTCTCGCCGTCACCACCCTTTCTGCAAACTGCTCGGCCGTCGGTGTCTCGGTGTAGGTCACCGGAGCGCCGGTGCCGCCCGTGCCGAGACCGTAGAGAATCCGCACCGCCTCGATGCCTTCTGCGATAGCGACCTCGGTCATCGTCGTGCCGGCAAGTTCCTGCCGTACCAATGTGGGAATCGGCTGGTTGTTGTCATCTGTGGCAAGACAGACGGTGCCGCCCGTGCCGGTGGGACGACTGCAGGGGCGCAGATAGTAGGCCCTGGCCTGATAGGGATAAATCGGCGCCGCGGCTCCACCCAGAAAAGCTCGTTTGGACGACGCTGGCAAACCGGCATATTGGTCACCCTGGAACAGGATGCCGCCGCCCGGATCCGACTGCACATACAAGGTCCCAGCGTTCAGATCGGCAGGCTGCACCTCTATTCCGGTGGCTCCGCGCAGCACGAGAATGAAGCTGCCACTGAGGAAATTGGCGGCCTTGATGCAGGAGGACATTTTCGCAAGGGTGCCCGTACCGAGCGATTGCGTGAAAGTGGTGGCCCAGTTTGCGCCACAATCGTTGGTGATGGTAATGGCCACCGGAATGGCAAGGTCGTTGGTGGCGATATGGCCATAGAAGCCCGCCATGCGCAGGTCATTGCCCATGGTATTGAGTGCATAGGCTCCATTCTCCTGCATGCGGGAGAATTCGTCATTGACCTTGAAAACCCGGGTGGAATTGACGAACAGACTGCCCAGGGCGAGCAGCAGGATGATGCCAATCGTCATGGCGACCATGATTTCCACCAGGGTCATGCCACTTTGCCGCGAGCGGGCTGCGGGCCGAATGGACTCGCGCTTGAACATCAGGAACATCCCCAGGGTGCGGCGGCGTTCAACTGGCAGGTGACGACGGTGAGGGTGACCAGGCGGCGGCGAGCAGCGGTTCCATAAAGTCCTGCACCGCATGCCGAGGCCGTTGGGATTCCCGTGTCGCTCTCGCCCTGCCAGGCAACGCTGATCAAGAACACCGATTGATTGGCGTCGGGCCGTTCGACACATCCGCGTGCGCCGATGATGCCCCCGACACGATTGGTCGCAGCATCCTTGATTTCCGATAGACCGGCAAGCACGCCATCCCATGTGGCGAGGTGATTATCCGCAATCTGCTCGTTATTGCAAGGGGGCTTGTCGACTCTCAAACACTTGGCTTCGTCGGAGAGCGTTTTGTACGTCTTGAACAAACCTCCATGTCCAGGCATAGCATCACCCTCGGCGACCCCCGTCACGTAGTACGGGGCTCCTCCCTGATTGGCCCGGATTTTTTCGGCCATTTCCTGAGCCATGGCCAGCGCCTGCTGACGTTGGTAGGCCTCGAACCCGGCGCGCTGCCCCTTGAGCATCAGGGCCGCAATGCCGAGCAAAGCAATCATGAGGATGAGCAGGGAAATCAGCACTTCGAGAAGAGTGAATCCGCGCGTGGCCTGCTGAAAGAATTTCATGGCACGTTCTCAAGGGCAAGCAGTAACACCGCTGACGGTCGTGATCCGTCCCGTCGGACTGAACTCCAGCAGGCGTGCCGGTACGCTCGGGGAAATGAGCGTGGAACTGACCGTGATCCCCCGGACCCCCGTTTTTTCGGTGCCGTCATCATTGAAGGTGCGTACCCGGCCATCTGCACCAAAGCTCAGGACTTTGATCGAATTGTCGACATTTGTGCCAACGCTGCAGACTTTGACGGTATTGTCGAGTGCCGGTCGGGAGACGAGGACACCCTCACCTGCATCCCACACCCCATTGCGGTTGGCATCGTCAAAGACCTGCCATCCGCCAACCCACTGGGCCGTGGTGCGCGTGATGCCGACGCGAGTGCTGCGCTTGATCGCTTCGACGCGCGCCAGAGCCAGGTCAGCAGTGAGGTCCGAGCTGACTGTCCTGAGGCGTTGATTCGCGATCATTTCCTGAAAGGGGAGCGTGGCCATGCTCATCAGAATACCCATGATGACAATGACGACGAGCAGTTCAATCAGGCTGAAGCCGTCATTCCGTGTTTGCTGGCAGGGAATTACCATGGTTTGTCCGTCCCTGCCGTGTACTTGTGGTCTCCGTCGGTGTCTCTCCACTTTTCGGTTCTGTTGTTGATGACCAGAGTCCCGTCAGCAGCCATTCTGGCGCCGGCCTTCGGGGCCATGAACAGCAGAAAGGAGGGAGGAGTGGCCGCATTGTCCACGCCCGTAAAATCCGGGGCGGCGTAGTCGGCAGCGATGTCCGCGGGGGTGCTCATGCCCAGTCCGCCAGCTCCGCCACCCAGTACCGTTGCGTACTGCCGATTGTCCAGCAGATACTGTTCCTGGCGCTGTGCGACATCCAGCAAGAATTGCTGGGCGGCGGCACGGTGGGCTCGATTGATATATTCATTGTAAGCCGGTACGGCAATCGCCAGCAGAATGCTGATGATCGCCACAACCATCATTAATTCAATCAGCGTAAAGCCGGAACTCTTTGGTTCAGTCCGATGATTCATCGTCATTTCGCCTGCGAGGAGAAGTGTTGGGCAGGGCCTCGAGCGGGTCCGGCGGAGCACAGACACGACTCCATCATAGTCGAGGGCCGGTTTCGAGCAAGCTCGGCGCGATATACGGCGGCTTGTGGAGGATGAGTGGCGCGAGGTATGACGGTTATGGCTACTGCAGTTCGCGCGGCAGGGCAAAGGTGACGTTTTCTTCGGCGCCGTCGAGTTGGCCTACCTTGGCCGGGTCGCCGCCCGACAGGCGATTGACGACCTCCTGGACCAGCACCTCCGGGGCGGAGGCGCCGGCGGTGACGCCCACCCGGCTGGCGCCAGCGATCCAGGCCGGGTCGATCTGCTCGGCCTGATCGACGAGATAGGAGCGGCTGCCGATCAGTTCGGCGACTTCGCGCAGGCGATTCGAGTTGGAGCTCGACCGGCTACCGACGACGAGAACGACTTCCGTCGTCCTGGCCAACTGCTTGACGGAATCCTGCCGATTCTGCGTGGCGTAGCAGATGTCGTCCTTCTTCGGGCCGATGATCTCGGGAAAGCGTTCCTTCAAGGCCGCGACCACCAGGGCTGCGTCGTCGACCGACAAGGTGGTCTGCGTGACGTAGGCCAGGCGGGTCGGCGAGCTGACCTGCAACTGACGCGCGTCGGCGACGGTTTCGACGAGATACATGCCGTCCGGACTCTGTCCCATGGTTCCCTCGACCTCGGGATGTCCCTTGTGGCCGATCATCACGATCTCGCAGCCTGCCCTGCGCATCTTCGCGACCTCGACGTGCACCTTGGTGACCAGCGGGCAGGTGGCATCGAAGACCTTGAGGCCGAGTCCTGCGGCCTCTTCGCGAACCGCCATGGAGACGCCGTGGGCACTGAAGACGACCGTACTGCCAGCCGGTGCTTGCGCCAGCTCGTCGATGAAGACGGCGCCTTTGGCGCGCAGGTTGTCGCAGACGAACTGGTTATGCACCACTTCATGGCGGACGTAGATCGGTGCGCCCAGGATTTCGATGGCACGTTCGACGATGGCGATGGCGCGCTCGACGCCAGCGCAGAAGCCACGCGGATTGGCGAGAATGACCTGCATGCTGGGCCTCATAGGATGGCGATGACTTCGACTTCGAAGCGGATCGATTTGCCGGCGAGCGGATGGTTGAAATCGAAGAGTGCGCTGGTGTCGGTCAGCTCGCGCAGGAAGCCGGCAAAGCTGGCCGCACCGTCGGGCGAGCTGAACTCGATCAGCGAGTTTACCCGGAGTTCGATTCCCGGGGGCAGCGCGCTGCGGGCGATGCGTTCGACGAGGCGCGGGTTGTGGGGTCCAAAAGCGTCCAGGCCGGCGAGCTGGAAGACCTGGCGTTCGCCGGCGGCGAGCCCGATCAGGCAGTTTTCGAGCGAGTCGGCAAGCTGGCCACTGCCCATCTGGAGAGTGGCCGGCGAAAGGTCGAAAGTGCTGACGTAATCGCTGCCGTCATCGGCAGAAAGGCGGTAGTGCAGAGTCAGGAAGCTGTCGGACCTCACTGTGGCGACGGCAGCAGGCGGTGGGTCGGCGTTCGGCGTGTCGATCAAGGCGGCTCCTGGTGGCTGGTCTGCATGGGGTCGGGCGTGTTCGGTTTGCTGGCAAACTGGTCCCAGGCCATCAGCAGCGCGCCGATGCAGATGGCCGAGTCGGCGATGTTGAAGGCTGGCCAGTAGAAACCCGCAGCGTGCCATTGAATGAAGTCGATCACGGCGCCGAAGCGCAGGCGGTCGATGACGTTGCCCAGCGCGCCGCCGAGGATCAGGGTGAGGGCCAGCGAGAGTCGGAACTCGGCACTGTGGCGTGGCAGGATGCTGATGATCCAGGCCGAGATGGACAACGACAGGACCGTGAAAAACCAGCGCTGCCAACCGCCGGCGTCGGAAAGGAAGCTGAAGGCCGCGCCGGGGTTGAAGGTCAGTACCCAGTTGAAGAAAGGAGCGACGTAGATCGAGTCGCCAGGTTGCAGCCAGGCGAGGACCAGCCACTTGCTGATCTGGTCGAGGCCGACGATGATGCCGGCCAGCCACAGCCAGCGGTCGATATTACGCGAAGGCACGGGTTTCGCCCTCGCCATACAGGTTTTCGATGCAGCGACCGCAGAGGCCGGGGTGATCGGGGTGAACTCCGACATCCGGGCGCAGGTGCCAGCAGCGCTCGCATTTGGCATGGGTCAGCGGCGCGCAGAGCAGCCGGTCGTTGGCGTCGCGAATGACCCAGGTCTGCGAGCAGATCAGGACAAAGCGCAGGTCGTCGCCCAGCGAAGAGAGAATCTCGTGCTTCTCGCCGTCGCAGTAGAGGCTCACCTCGGCCTGCAGCGGTGAACCGATGCTGCCGGCGATGCGCAGTTCCTCGAGGGCGCGCATGACTTCGGCGCGATAAGTGCGAATCTTCTGCCATTTTTCGAGCAGTTCGCCTTCAGACGCCGGCGCCGGCAGCGGCTGCCAGGTGTGCAGCATCACCGACTGTTCGCGGTCACCCGTCTGCAGTTGCCAGATTTCTTCGGCGGTGAAGCAGAGAATCGGTGCCATCGTCTTGGTCAGGCTCTGCAGGATGTGCCACAGCGCGCTCTGCGCCGAGCGGCGTGCCGGGGAAGCGGCGGCCGTGGTGTACAGGCGGTCCTTGAGGATGTCGAGGTAGAAGCCGCCGAGATCTTCGGAACAGAAGGTCTGCAGCGACTGCACGACGCGGTGGAACTCGAAGCGTTCGTAGTCGGCCTCGCATTGCGCCTGCATTTGCCTGGTCATGGCCAGCGCGTAGCGGTCGATCTCCAGCCATGCCTCAATCGGTAGTCCGTCGCGGCTGGCGTCGAAATCCGAGGTGTTGGCGAGCAGAAAGCGCAGTGTGTTGCGAATGCGGCGGTAGGCTTCGACGACGCGCTTGAGAATCTCGTCGGAGATCGACAGTTCGCCAGAGTAGTCGGTGGCCGCGACCCACAGGCGCAGGATCTCGGCGCCGAGGGTATCGGCGATCTTCTGTGGTGCGATCACATTGCCTCTGGATTTCGACATCTTCAGGCCCTTGCCGTCGACGACGAAGCCGTGCGTCAGCAAGGCCTTGTATGGCGCGCGGCCATCCATTGCGCAGCCGATCAGCAGCGAACTCTGGAACCAGCCGCGATGCTGATCCGAGCCTTCCAGGTAGAGATCGGCCGGATAGGCCAGTTGGCTGCGATGCGAGCCGCGCAGGACGCTCGAGTGCGTCGACCCGGAGTCGAACCAGACGTCGAGGGTGTCGCTCATCTTGCGATACTCGCTGGCTTCGGCGCCGAGCAGTTCGCTGGCGTCGAGCGCGAACCAGGCTTCGATGCCGGATTTCTCGACGCGTTGCGCGACGGCTTCGATGAGTTCGCCGGTGCGCGGGTGCAGCGCCGCCGTCTCGCGATGCAGAAAGAAGGGCAGGGGAACCCCCCAGTTACGCTGCCGCGAGACGCACCAGTCGGGGCGCGTACGCATCATCGCCTCGAGGCGCGCGCGACCCCAGGTCGGGAAGAACTGCGTTTCGTCGACCGCACGCTCGGCACACCAGCGCAGCGTCGGCTGCTCGTCGCCGGGCGGTGTCGAGGTGGCGCCGGGCGAGTTGGGGCGGTGCTCCATGCCGATGAACCACTGCGTCGTGGCACGGAAAATGATCGGTGTCTTGTGGCGCCAGCAGTGCGGGTAGCTGTGCTGGATTTTCTCGGACTGGAGCAGATGGCCGTTGGCGGCGAGTTCCTGCAGTACCAGCGGATTGGCTTCCCAGACCGTCCTGCCGGCCAGTTCGCCGACGGCCAGCGCCGGCGTACCGGCAACGAAGCGGCCGTCGTCGCCGACCGGATTGTTGACCGGCAGACCGTAGACCTTGCCGATCAGGTAGTCGTCGGTGCCGTGCGCCGGTGCGGTGTGTACCAGGCCGGTGCCGGCCTCGACGGTGACATGCCGGCCGCAGATGATTGCCACGTCGCGCGGCTGGAACGGGTGTTTGAGCAGCACCTGCTCGAGCGCGACGCCCTTCGCTGCACCGATCACCGTGCCGGTCAGCGCATACCGCTGCAGGCAGGCTTCGGCGAGTTCACGCACGAGGATCAGCGCACCCTTCGGGGTATTGATCACCTGGTAGTCGAATTCCGGGCGCGCGCAGACGGCCTCGTTGGCCGGCAGCGTCCACGGCGTCGTCGTCCAGATCACCGCGAAGGCCGGCCCGCGCAAGTGCGTCAGACCGAAAGCCCTGGCCACCTTGTCAGAATGATTCGGGTGTACTTCGAAGGCGACGTCGATCGCCGCCGAAGTCTTGTCTTCGTATTCGACCTCAGCTTCGGCCAGAGCGGAACCGCAATCAAGACACCAGTTGACCGGCTTGAGACCCTGGTAAAGGTAGCCCTTTTCGAGAATCTGGCCGAGCGCACGGATTTCGTCGGCTTCGGTCTTGAAATTCATGGTCAGATAGGGCTTGTTCCATTCGCCGAGAATGCCAAGGCGGATGAAGTCCTTCTTCTGGCGCTCGATCTGTTCGCCGGCGAAAGCACGGCACAACTCGCGTACGCGGTCGGCCGGGACATGCTTGCCGTGCAGTTTTTCGATCTGGTGCTCGATCGGCAGGCCGTGGCAGTCCCAGCCCGGCACATAGGGTGCGTCGAAACCGGCCAGCGTCCTGGCGCGGACGATGATGTCCTTGAGGATCTTGTTGACTGCGTGGCCAATGTGAATGTCGCCGTTGGCGTAGGGCGGGCCATCGTGCAGAACGAAGCGCGGGCGTCCCCGCGACGCCTCGCGAATCCGCTCGTAGAGTTTTGTCTGCTGCCAGGCAGCAAGCCACTGCGGTTCGCGGCGGGCAAGATCGCCACGCATCGGAAATGGCGTGTCGGTAAGATTGAGGGTTTTCTTGTAATCGGCCATGGCGGTTCTCACATCTGGAAGTACTGTTTCACGGCGGCAACGTCGCTGGCGATCTGCGCCTTGAGGGCGTCATAATCAGGGAATTTCATTTCGTCCCGCAACTTGTGCAGGAAGCGGACGTTCAGATGGGCGCCATAGATGTCAGCGCAGAAATCGAACAGATGCACTTCAAGCAGCGGCCGTAGCACCTGATGGGCACTCGGGCGGTAGCCGAGGTTGGCGGCGCCCTGGTGCGGGCCGCCCGGCAAGCCCTTGACTTCGACCGCAAAGACTCCCTGCAGCGGTGGCCGCTCGTGCTTGATGCGGATGTTCGCGGTGTGGAAGCCGAGTTGCCGTCCGATCTGGTCGCCGTGCACGACGCGTCCGTCGATCGAGTAGGGGCGGCCGAGCAGACGTGCCGCGTGTTCGAGCCGCCCTGCCTGCAGCGCGTCGCGCACTGCCGAGCTCGAAGCGCGCTCGCCGTCGAGGGTGACGCTGTCCATGGCCTCGACCTGAAAGCCGAGCCTGGCGCCGGCAGCGCGCAGCATCGCAAAGTCGCCGGCGCGCCTGGCGCCGAAGCGAAAATCGTCGCCGACGATCAGATGCCGGACGCGCAGCGCGCCAAGCAGCACACGTTCGACGAATTCTTCGGCGCTCAGAGAGGCGAAACGGGCATTGAAGTGGCAGACATGCGCGAGATCGACGCCGTCGTCGGCGAGCAGTTCCAGTTTTTCCCGCAGCGTGGACAGCCGTGACGGAGCCGATTCGGGCGCAAAGAATTCTCGCGGATGCGGTTCGAAGGTGAGCACTGCCGCCGGCAGGCCGGCGTCGACAGCAGCCGTCTTCAGACGGGCGAGCAGCGCGCGGTGGCCAAGATGCACGCCATCGAAGTTGCCTACGGTCAGGACGGTGGCACTGGGCGCTGTCTGTGAAAAACCGCGATAGACGAGCATCGGGCGCGAGTGGGAACGGACAAAACGTGCGATTATAACCAGTTTCGTGAGGCACCAGCCGGCGCCTCCCCTTTTTCCCTTCGCCTTTTCCTTTTCCTCGTCTGTGGCAGCGATGAATGTCGGCAATTGTTACCATTGTGGCCAACCCGTACCCACTGCGGTCGATCTTGCGGTAAGCATCGACGGGCAGCCGCGCGCCATGTGCTGTGGTGGATGTCAGGCGGTGGCGCAGGCGATTGTCGACAACGGGCTGGCCGACTACTACCGTCATCGCGATGCCTTGCCGAATGCGCCACACGAGGCTCTGCCGGCGATCGTCGAGGGCCTGCAGCTCTATGATCACGCCGATTTCCAGAAGGGCTTCGTGCGGATCCTCGGCGACGCTCCTGACGGTAGCGAGCGCGAAGCCTCGCTGATTCTCGAGGGGATTAGCTGTTCGGCTTGCATCTGGCTGAACGAGCAGCATCTTTCCCGCCTTGCCGGGGTGACCGCGGTCGAAATCAATTACGCGACGCGGCGTGCGCGGGTGCGCTGGGACGAGCGGCGGATCAAGTTGTCGGCCATTCTGGCTGCGATCGCTGCGATCGGCTATCGTGCCTATCCCTACGACACGGCGAAAAGCGAGGAACTGGCGCGTCAGGAACGGCGCAGCGCGCTGTGGCGGGTGTTCGTCGCCGGTTTCGGCATGATGCAGGTGATGATGTATGCCGTGCCGGTTTACGTGGCCGGACCTGGCGAAATGACCAGCGAGATGGAGCATCTGTTGCGCTGGGCGTCGTGGGTGCTGACGCTGCCTGTCCTGCTGTTTACGTG
>RRZU010409034.1_pt1 | contig 11162 bp, 8 predicted proteins | sample 2165561 | NCBI WGS metagenome assembly RRZU01 (sample SAMN10456909, study PRJNA506462) | wastewater metagenome | isolation source: wastewater sludge | place: USA: Moscow, Idaho | reverse complement strand
GCGGCTCAGCCGGGACGCCAGCACTCCGATCACCGCGTCCAGGGTGGCTCCCAGTTCGTCGATGCCGGAGCCTTCCAGCAGCGCCGAGGAGGTCGCACCCGGGATGCGGCTGTCGGGACGCCAGTGCAGCGCGACGTCCTCCAGTCGTGGGCTGAGGACGCGATCGGCGAGGAACATGCTCGCCACCGTCGGCAGGACGATCCAGTTGCTCGCCGAGTACCACCACAGCGTGCCGAGGGTGAAGCGGTCCTCGATGCCCCAGATCAGCCCTCGGAGTCGGATCTGCTCGTCGAACCAGTCGTCGTCCAGGATCCGCGTTGCGCTGACGGCGGACGCGTCCGGGCCCAGGCGCAGGTAGTGGCGTTCGTCGGGAGGTAGCCGGTCCAGGATCGACGCGAGCACGGAGCCAGGCGTCAGGGCGCCGGACGCCACGGCTTCCAGGTTCGCCGGTTCGTCGCCCCGTTCGCGGCCAGCGCTGTCCTGGAGGGCCTCGTCACCGTGCGTCGGTGGTTCGCTGCTCACGTGGGCTCCTGTCCCGGGGATCTCGGCTGGGGGGTGGTGTCGGGATCCGGCGCCTCGGTGTCGGGCTCGGGACGCCACTCGCTGTCTGAGGACCACCCGGCTTCGGGGCGCCACTCCGCTCCCGGCTGCCCGAGGTCGCTCCCGGCCTCGGCGTGAGGACGCGGGTCTGTGCGCGTCGGTCCCTCGACGTCAGGGTGCGCGCTGACCTGGTCGGCGGCGTTGGGACGCGCACGGCTGGGGGCTCCCTCGTCGGCGCGGAGCTGTCCGTCGTCCATCCTGAGCAGACGGTCGGCGACGGTGCCCAGCAGGGCGACATCGTGGCTGACGATGAACTGGGCGACGCCGTGGCGGTCGGCGAGCTCGCGCAGCAGGCTCATCATCGCCTGGGCGGTGCGGACGTCGAGGCTGGCGGTCGGTTCGTCGGCGACGATCATCGCCGGACGCGCGATGAGCGCCCGGGCGATCGCGACGCGTTGCGCCTGGCCGACGGACAGTTGCCGGGGCCGGGCGGTGGGGTCGAGGTGCCCGATGCCCACCTGCTCCAGCGCGTCCTGGGCTCGCTGGATCCGGGCGGCCTTGGTGAGCCGGGCGGTGACCGTCAGCGGCTCGGTGATGCTGCGCCACAGCGGCCAGCGCGGGTCCAGCGAGGTGACCGGGTCCTGGGAGATCGGCATCACTGTGCCGGGCGCGGGACGCGGGGACGCCTGGCCGTTCCAGGTGAGCGCCCCCGCGTCGGGCGCTTCCATGCCGGAGACCAGCCGCAGCAGCGTCGATTTGCCGGAGCCGGACGGCCCGACGACGCCGACGATCTCCCCGGCGTGGATGGTGAGGTCGCTGGGCCGGACGGCGGTCTGGTGGCCCTTGCCGGTCCGGTACGTCTTGGTGATCTGGGACGCCGTCGCGACGATGGGCGTCTGCACCGGTTCGCGGGCGGCCCGGGGGGCTCGGATGCCTGCCGCGAGGAGGAGCCGCGTCTGCTCGTGGCGGGGCTGTCGCAGGACGACGGCGGAGGTGCCGTGTTCGATGATGCGGCCCTCGTGCATGACGAGGACGCGGTCGGCGTGCTGGGCGGCCAGCGCGAGGTCGTGGGTGACGAACAGCAGGGCTCGGCTGCGGTCGTGCAGGGTGGAGAGCACGTTGTCGGCGAGGTCGGCGTCCAGGGCGCTGGTGGGTTCGTCGGCGAGGGTGACGAGCGGGGAGAGCTGGGTGCCGGCCACGATGGTGGCCCGTTGCAGCATGCCGCCGGACCACTGGTGGGGGTGCTGGGTGATCCGCGTCGCCGGGGCGGGGATGCCCACGTCGGCGAGCTGGCGGGCCAACTCCGCCGGGTCGGGACGCTTGCCCTGGATGAGGAGCGGCTCGCGGACGTGGTGCCCGACGGTGCGCAGCGGGTCGTAGGCGCCGTAGGGATCCTGGGAGACGTAGCCGAGCTTGCGGGCGGTGAGCAGGTGCCGCTCCCGCGGGGGGAGCTCCAGTAGGTCGATGCCGGCGACGCGGATGCTCCCGGCGATCTGGGTGCGGGCGGGCAGCAGGCCCTGGATGCCGCGCAGGGTGGTGGTCTTACCGCAGCCGGATTCGCCGACCAGCGCGACGCTCTCGCCCTCGTGGACGTCGAAGCGGACGTCGACGGCGCCGCGATGCCCGTTGGGGTAGGTGACGGTCAGGCCGTCGACCTGCAGGGCGGGCGTGGTCACGACATCTCCTTGAGGTCGACGCAGTCGCGCAGGGCATCGCTGATGAGGGTGACGCTGGTGACGATGAGGATCAGGCCGACGCCCGGCCCGATGAGCAGCCAGGGGGCGACGGCCAGGTCGATGCGGCTGGAGTTGAGCATGCTGCCCCATTCGGCGGTCGGCGGTTGGACGCCCAGGCCCAGGAACGACATCCCCGCGAGCCCGAGCACCGTCTCGCCCAGGCCGAGGGTCGCGGAGATCAGCCCGTAGACGAGCACCGACGGCAGGATGTGGCCGACGGCGATCCGGGTGGGGCTGACCCCGGCCATCCGGGCGGCGATGACGTCGCCGCGGTGGCGGCAGTCCAGGGCCAGCGAGCGGCACAGTTTCGCCAGCCCCGCCCAGCCTGTCAGCGACATGGCCAGCACGAGGTTGGTGAGGCCCGGCCCGAGCGCGCCGACGATGGCGAGCGCCATGACCAGGGACGGCAGCCCGAGCATGACGTCGCAGCAGCGGCACAGGAAGGCGTCGATGCGTCCCCCGGCGAGCGCGGCGGTGACGCCGACGGTGATGCCGATCGTGGTGGTGATGGCGAACACGACGAGGGCGGCCAGGAGCGAGACGCGGGCGCCGTAGACGGTCCGGGCGAGGACGTCGCGTCCGGCCGAGTCGGTGCCGAGCGGGAAACGCGCCGATGGCGGCAGCAGTTGCTCGGTGAACCGGGTGGCGTCCGGGTCGCCGACCAGGGAGGGGCCCACGACGGCGACGATGAGGAGCGCGACGACCCCGATCAGGCCGACGACGAAACCCTGGTGGTGCAGCAGCCGGCGTCCCAGCCCGGCGGGTGCGGTCGTGGTGTCGGGGCGTCCGGCACCGGTGAGGAGTCCGGTCATGGGGTACCCGCTTTCGGGGTGCGCAGCCGCGGATCCAGCAGGGTCACGAGGACGTCGGTGAGCAGGCTGACAACGATGAACGAGGTGATCGCGAACATCGTGTAGAACAGCACGGCGGGGGCGTCCCCGGCGTTGATGGCGGTCACCGTGTAGGCGCCCACCCCCGGCCAGGTGAAGACGGCCTCGACGATGGGCGCCCCGCCCAGCAGCCCGGCCGCCCCCAGCGCGACGACGGTCAGCCAGGGCGGCAGCGCATTCGGCAGGGCGTGGACGAACAGTTGCCGCGTCAGCGACGCCCCGCGCGCCCGGCTCACCATCAGGTAGGGGGCCGAGCGGGCTTCCAGGACGGACGCCCGCAGGACGCGCGCCCAGTAGCCGATGGAGCCGCACGCCAGCGTCAGCGCGGGCCACCACACGGTGAGCCAGGTGCCGTCGGAGACGACCCGCCCCCATTTGAGGCGCAGCACCAGCGTGTTGAGGACGAGCAGCCCGAACAGGAAGCTCGGGACGATGACGAGGGCGAGGGTGATGATCCGCACGACGGTGTCCATCGCGCGGCGGTGGAACGAGGCCGCGGCGACCCCCAGAAGCACCGACGCCACCACGGCGATCGCCATGCTGACGCCGGTGAGGAGCACGGTGGCCGGGAGCCGCTTGGCGATCTCCTCGGCCACCGGGCGCCCCGACTTCCAGGAGACGCCGAAGTCCCCCTGGAACCAGCCCGCCAGCCAGTGCAGGTAGCGGGTGACCGGCGGGTCATCCAGGCCGAGTTCGGCCCGCATCGCCGCCACCTGGTAGGGGTCTGGTTCCAGGATCCCGCGTGCCCGCAGGATGCCTTCGACGGGATCGGTGGGCGCGGCCATCAGCATGATCCACACCAGGATGCTGGCGGCCACGAGGGTCGCCAGCGCGGCACCGAACCGCCGCAGGACTCGTCCGGTCATGGATCAGCGCGCGGCCGTGGTCCGGGCGTCCACCCACAGGTTGGCGTTGGACACCTCGTAGCCACGCCAGTCCGGGGCGGCCACGACGCTGGGGGAGCGCATGCCGAGGAAGCCCATGTAGGCGCCGTCGGCAACCTTCTCCTGGATCTGCCGCAGCAGGTCGTCGCGCTCGGTCGTGTTCATCGCCACCGCGACCTTCGCCACGAGGGCGTCCAGGTCGGCGTCCGCGAGGCCGTACACGTTGCGGGCCCCCGTGCTGACGAAGTAGCTCTGCAGCGGGGCGATCGGATCCCCGGCCAGCGAGGTGGTGCCGTTGCCCGCGATCGCCATGTCCCACACGGTGTTCGGGTCGCGGGTCGCGGTGATCATCTCCGGCACCTGGCTGATCTTCACGGTGATGCCCAACTCTTTGAGCTGGGACTGGATCGCGAGCGCGAGCGTGTTCGAGTCGGGCTGGGCCGGGTAGGTGAGCACCGTCAGCTCGAGCGGCTGGCCGTCCTTCGTGGCCAGGCCGGAGGCGTCCTTGTGGTAACCCGCCGCTGCGAGCGCGGCCGTCGCGGCGGCCAGGTCGGTGCGCTGGGTCTCCACCGCATACGACGACTCGGCGGCGTACATCCCGGTGGACGGCTCATACAGGCCGCCCATCACGTCGTCGGCGAGTTCCGTGTAGTCGATGCCGGACAGGACCGCCCGGCGCAGATTGCGATCCGCGAGCGTGTCGCGCTTCTGGTTGAGCTGCAGTTGGAACGTGGGGCCCTTGGGGCTGCCGCTGCGCCAGAACGAGTCGTCGCGTCCGGTGAGGTTCTTGGCGGCCTGGGTGGGCGGGTACAGCGCCAGGTCTGCTTCGCCGTTTTGGACGGCGAGGATGCGGGACTGCTCGTCGGTGATGAACTTCACGTTCACCTGGGTGAGGGGGACGGTGCCGCCCCAGTAGTCGGTGTCGGCGGGCATGACGAGTTGTTGGGAGTCCAGCGATTGGACGACGTAGGGGCCGGTGTAGAGCTGGGCGGCGATCAACGCGGCCGGGTCCCCCTTGGCCAACTCGTAGGCGACCTGGTCGAAGATGATGAACTTCGACTTCTCCGCGAGCGTGAACGGCAGGTTCGGGGCCGGGGAGGGGGTCACCATCGTCACCTCCAGAGGGCCGGTGACGGTCACGGTGGAGGCCTTCAACGGGGCCAGCGATGCCGTGTTCTGCAGTTGGTAGGTCATGAGGCTCGCCAGGGCGTCGGCGTCCAGCGCGCGTCCGTTCTGGAACCGGACGCCCTCCTTGAGGGTCAGCTTCCACGTGAGGGCGTCCACGTTCTCCAGGCTGTTGAGCAGCCACGGTTCCGGGTCGCCGTTCGGGGTGGGGCGCATGAGGAGCTCGCCGAAGCCGAACTCGTTGCCCCAGAAGCCGTTCTCGAGGGGATCGATGTCGTCGATGGCGAACCCGGTGGCGATCGTGAGGGCACGGGGCGCCGCCACGGTCGGGGACGGGGTGGCGCTCGGGGTTTGGCCGCACGCAGCCGTGGCGAGCACGGCGGCGGCGAGGAGGAAGGCGGTGAGTCGGCCTCTGAGCCCGGAGAGTCGCGTCCGGTCTGTCGGCATGGTGGTGTCCTTTGTGTCCGTGCCCCCGCCGTGGCGTGGTCCGTGGGGGACCGGAAGCCAAGTCACGTGGCTGAAGCCTGATTCGTGCGTCGGCAGGTCTTCGGCCTCGGGGTCAGTGGTGCGGCAGCGCCTTCCCAGATTTCTCCAGTGGCGTCGTGCTGCCGTCCTCGCCCATACCGCTGCGTGTCAGGCCCGGATTCTCACCGGGTTCCCTTGCATCCTGGTGATGCGACCGACGACCGGCACGCTAGTCCAGCCGGGGCTCGTTGGCGTGGCTTTTCACAGAACTGGCCCCGTCACCGCGGAGGCGAAAAGATACCGGGTTCACCGCGCCACGTCCCCGACGGGGACTCCTCCCCGAGGACTGAGCCTCACCCCGCCGAGGACTGAGCCTCACCCCGTCCAGGACTGGGCCTCACCTCGCCGAGGACTGGGCCTCACCCCGCCGAGGACTGAGCCTCACCCCGTCGAGGACTGGGCTTGTGGCCGCCGAGGACTGAGCCCGAGTCCTCGGCGCCCAGATCCCGAGTCCTCGACGCAATAGCCCCTGTCCTCGACGCAATAGCCTCAGTCCTCGACGCAATAGCCCCAGTCCTCGGCGCGCATAGCCCCAGTCCTCGGCGGCGGCCGTCCCGCAGATGGCGAGATCTGACCTGGGCGGCGCCTGGGGGTGCGGGGTGAGGGGCGAGGCCAGTCAGTCGGCGGTCGGCGGCGGCGTGGGCTGCGTCGTGGCGATCATCTCCGGGGGAGCGGCGCGGATACCGGCCCGCTGCAGTTCGGACAACGACGTCGCCAGCAGGTCGCGTTGCACGGCCCACTGCTGATCGGGGGCGGTCTTGGCGAGGATCGTCAGTGTGATCACGCCCGGCGTCACCTTGTTGACGCCGAGCACCGAGGGCTTCTCCAGCAGGACGTCTGCGTACTGCTCGTCAGCGAAGACCTTATCGACGACCGTGCCGAGCACGTCGATCGCCCGGGTCGTGTTCTGGTTCGGCGCGATGGGAATGTCGATCGTCGCCGTGGACCAGCCCTGGCTGCGATTGCCGACCCGGGTGATCTCACCGTTGCGGACGAACCAGACCTCCCCCGAGGAGTCCACGAGCTTGGTGATCCGCAACCCCACCTCCTGCACCGTGCCGACGACCTCTCCGGTGTCGATCAGGTCTCCCACGCCGAACTGGTCCTCGAAGATCATGAGGATGCCGGAGATGTAGTCCTTCACCAGGGATTGCGCTCCGAAGGCGAGCGCGACACCGCCGATGCCGGACGCCGCCAGCACGGGTTCCAGCGGGACGCCGAGGATCCGCAGGATGGTCAAGATGACCAGGACGACGAGCACGATGTCGACGGCGTTGCTGAGCACCGACCCGACCGTCTTGACGCGGGCCTCGTGGCGTCCGTTGAGGGCACCGGACAGCTTGCCGAGGAACCGGTTGGTTGCGGGGGACGACGTGGGCTCGGGGATGTCCCCGGCCTTGATGGAGGCGCGTACCCCGGTGCGGATCGCGCGGCGCAGAAGGAACCGGCCCACGATCGCGACCAGCAGCACGACACCGATCTCGATGGCCGTTCCTGGCCAGGTCGCGGTGATGAGGGGCGTCATGCCTCCATTGTTGCCGACCGGCGGCGACGCGGTGCGCTCGCTCGGATGGGCTCGTGGCTTCGGGACGCCACGACGACACCGGTCCGGACGCGGGAAGATGGTGGGGGCGTTGCCTCACGCGCCCGTCTCCGCCGTCCGCATTGACTGATCCCGACCCCGACCCCACAGGAAAAGGTGCCTCATGACCGCGATCGAGAACTCCAAGCTGACGGTCGTCGGCGCTGGCAGTGTCGGCACGTCCATCGCCTATGCCAGCCTGATCCGTGGCGCTGCCCGCCACATCGCGCTGTACGACATCGCCGCCGAGAAGGTGGAAGCAGAGGTGCTCGACTTGGCGCACGGCACCCAGTTCGTGGGGGACACGGACCTGTCGGGTGGCAGCGACCTGAGCGTGGCCGAGGGCTCCCAGGTGGTCGTCGTCACCGCGGGAGCCAAGCAGCGTCCGGGCCAGTCGCGCCTCGACCTTGCCGCCACGAACGCGGGCATCGTCCGCGATCTGATGCCGAAGCTGGTGCAGGCGGCCCCGGACGCCATTTTCGTGATCGTGACCAACCCATGTGACGTGCTGACGGTCATCGCCCAAGAGGTGAGCGGGCTGCCGCTGGAGCGGGTGTTCGCGTCCGGGACGATGCTGGACACGTCCCGGCTGCGGTGGGCGCTGGGGCAGCGCGTCGGCGTGTCGACCTCGTCGGTGCACGCGTCCATCGTGGGCGAGCACGGGGACAGCGAGTTCCCGCTGTGGTCGAGTGCCACCATCGGCAACGTGCCGCTGCTGGATTGGCGGGACGCCGATCGTCCGCCGCTGACCCGGGCCGAACTCGACCAGATCGCATTCAACGTCCGCAACGCCGCCTACCGGGTTATCAAGGGCAAGGGCGCCACGAACTATGCGGTCGGGTTGTCGACGACGCGCGTGGTGGAGGCGATCGTCGGCGACCAGCGGGCGGTGCTTCCGGTGAGCTGTGTCCTGGATGACTTCCGTGGGGTGTCCGGGGTGGCCTTGTCAGTGCCGTCCATCGTGGACGCGTCGGGTGCGGTCCCGATCAAGCAGACGCGTTTCGACGACGAGGAGTGGGCCTCCTTCGAGGCGTCGGCGTTGCAGATGCGCACGGTCGCAGCCGACTTGGGCTACTGACCCCACCCGCCGAGGACTAAGGCTGACCCCGCCGAGGACTGAGCCCAAGTCCGCCGAGGACTGAGGTTGGACGCACCGAGGACTGAGCCCAAGTCCGCGAGGACTGAGGTTGGACGCACCGAGGACTGAGCCCAAGTCCGCCGAGGACTGGGGCTGGACGAACCGAGGACTGAGGGGAGTCACGTCTAAGACCGGAGCAGCGCCAGTCGAGGACGGCGCCCGGCAAGAACGTGAGGCTCAGGCTCGCGCGGGCTGGCCGGACTCGGCGTCGGCGGTCATCGTCACGAGAGCATCGTCGAGCACGGCGTTGAAGGTGTCCGGGCGCATCGCTGTCACCAGGTGCGAGGCCCGGGGGACCACGGTGAACCGGGCCTCGGGAGCCCAACGACGAAACGCCGACTCGTGCAGCCGCAACTGGTCGAACTGGCCGTTGACGAACCAGGCGGGAACCTTCAGATCTTGCACGGCAGCTCGCAGATCGAGTGCCGCCAGGCTGGCCAAGGCGGCGTCCTGGGCGTCGAGAGCGTAGCCACCGGCGGCGAAGTCCCCACGTGTGTCCTCGGGGAGCGTCGCGGCCAGCATCAGCCGGGTCAGCCCCAGGCCGCGTCCGGGTAGGCGGTCGACGACGCGCAAGATGACGCGGTAGGCGGCGAGGCCGATGCCCCGCGGTAGCGATGTGCATGAGGCAGCGACCAGCCCCGCAATCGGCGCCGAAGGGGTCGTCCCGGCATAAGCCGTGGCGAGGATGCCGCCCATCGAATGCCCCACCAGCAGCACCGGCCCCTCCGCTGCGGCGTCCTGGACGGCGGCGTCGATGGTGGCGAGCGCGCCCTCCAGGGTGAACGCCTCGTCCATGCGGGTGCCGTGACCGGGGAGGTCGACGCTTCGGACGCCGACACCGGACGCCTGGAGGTGGGTGGCCTGGCGTCGCCACATCGTCCCGGATGTGCGGATTCCATGCACGAAGACGACCTGGGCGCTCATAGGGCCAGCGTAGGTCGCGGCCGCCCGGGTCACCATCGGACCGCGGTCTCGGGATCCCCTCCTGTGGGGGCCTCATGAAGTCGGACCCGGACTACGCTTCGCACCAGCGGGGCGGACCTGTCCCGGATCTGCAGCCCACCAGGAGGACGGCCCATGTTGCGAGTGCGTGCCGCGCGAGTGTTCACCGGAACTCAGATGCTCACCCCGGGCGAACTGGTCCTCGAAGGCGAGGCTGTCGTCGCGGTCGGTGCCCCGGAGGAGGGGCCTGGCGAGGTCGTGGATCTTGGGGACGTGACGTTGGCGCCCGGCTACGTCGACGTCCACGATCACGGCGGCGGCGGGGCTGCGTTCGCGGATGATCCGGCGACGGCCGCCGCGCTGCACCGGAGCCATGGGACCACGGCGGTGGTCGCGTCCCTGGTCACGCAGTCGCTGGACGAACTCGAGGCGCAGATTCGACGGCTGGCCCCGCTGGTGGACGCGGGGGACCTGCTCGGCATCCATCTCGAGGGTCCCTGGTTGAGCCCCGACTACAAGGGCGCTCACCCCGTGGACAAGCTCCGCGACCCCATGCGCGCCGACGTCGAGCGGCTGCTGGACGCGGGGCGGGGAACGGTCCGCATGGTCACGATTGCGCCGGAGCGCGCCGGTGCGCTGGAGGCGATCGCCGCGATCGTCGACCGCGGAGCCGTCGCGGCGATCGGGCACACGGCGGCCACGTATGAGCAGACGTTGGCTGCCATCGACGCGGGGGCGACGGGGGCGACCCACCTGTTCAACGCCATGCCCGGGCTGAAGCATCGCGAGCCTGGTCCGGTGCTGGCGCTGTTGGAGGACATGCGCGTGTGGCCGGAGCTCATCGCGGACGGCGTGCACCTGCGTCCCGAACTGGTGGCGTGGGTGATGCAGGTGAATGACCGTGTGGTTCTGGTGACGGATGCCATGGCGGCGACCGGCTGCGCGGATGGGGCCTACGTGCTGGGGGACCTGCCCGTCGAGGTGACGGACGGGGTGGCGCACATCACGGGGACGAACACGATTGCGGGCTCCACGCTGACCCTGGATCGGGCAGTCGCCCACGTGATTGCCGCGGGTGTCGCGCCGGAAGTCGCCCTGCAGGCGGCCACCAGTCGTCCGGCGCGCTACCTGGGCCTGGCGTCCGTGGGCACCTTCGCGCCCGGCACCCGAGCGGACGCCGTCGTCCTGGATGCCGCGTGGTCCGTGCAGCGCGTCCTGTACCGGGGCGGTTGGTTGGACGCCCCCTCCTCCTGAGCGCGCAACGCTGGCCCGTCCCGCCGAGGACTGGGCTTGGGCTCGCCGAGGACTGAGCTTCAGCCCGCCGAGGACTGAGGTTCTTGCCGCCGAGGACTGGGCCTGGGTCCGCCGAGGACTGAGCTTCAGCCCGCCGAGGACTCGGGGCTGACGGGCCGAGGACTTGCGTCGAAGGTATCGGGGGACCCATCCCCGCCGAGGGCGGGCTGTCCGGCGTCCTCGGAGGTTTCTCGGACGCGGACCGAGACCCTGGACTGACGCCGAGGACGCCCCAGCATGGTCCAATGACTGAGTGCACGTTTTGTCTCGGATCACGTTGGCCACCGCGACGCTGCTCGTGGCTGCGGGGGCGGTCTACGTGCTGCAGCCCAAACCGTCGCTTCCCGCATCAACCCCGGAGCGACAGCAGGCGGCTCCGCCGACAGCGACCGGCGCGCCGGTGTTGACGCAACGCAAGGGCGAGTGGTCGCCCACCTGTCAGTCGTCGGGACAGCCGCTCATCGACTTTTCGCCGGTCGATCGGGGTGCGAACAACAATCGCGTCCT
>RRZU012773129.1_pt1 | contig 11163 bp, 10 predicted proteins | sample 2165561 | NCBI WGS metagenome assembly RRZU01 (sample SAMN10456909, study PRJNA506462) | wastewater metagenome | isolation source: wastewater sludge | place: USA: Moscow, Idaho | reverse complement strand
GCCTACTCCCCCGGGAGTAGGCCACGAACACCTCGCCCGGACGATGTCGATGACGGGTGGCGCCGACCATCGTTGAGATCACTGCAATCGATCTCACGAGGGACATCCCATGGACACCATCAGGGCCGACCGATCGGCGTTGGCCACCCAGGCCATCACCAAAACTTATGGCCGAGGCGAATCCGCCTTCTCCGCGCTACGAGGCATCACGCTGGACGTGCAGAGGGGTGAGAGTCTCGCCATCGTCGGAAAGTCGGGTTCGGGCAAGTCGACGCTGATGCACCTGCTGGCGTTGCTCGACCGTCCGAGCACCGGCAGCGTCTTCGTCAACGGCGAGCCCGTCGACGACGTGCCGACCCGCGAACTCAACCGGCTACGCAACGAGACCTTCGGATTCATCTTTCAGCAGTTCTTTCTCGTGCCCGGCGACACCGTCTTGGCCAACGTCATGCTGCCGCTGCGCATCGGCGGCGTCCCGCGTCGCCAACGTCGGGTACGCGCCCTCGACGCTTTGGAGCGGGTCGGACTGGCAGACCGCGCGCAGCAGCGTGCCGTGACCTTGTCGGGCGGACAGAAGCAGCGCGTCGCCATCGCCCGAGCACTTGTGGGTGACCCGTCGGTCCTGTTCGCCGACGAGCCGACCGGCAACCTCGACTCCGCCAACGGCGAAACGATCGCGACAGAACTGTTCGACCTGCACCGCAGCGAAGGACTGACCCTCGTTCTGGTGACCCACGACGACGATCTGGCCGCTCGATGCGACCGGTCCATCACCATCGCCGACGGCCTCATCACCGCCGCCACGACCTCGAATCGGCACCACAAAGAACTGGCTTCGCACCTCGCCTGAGCGCGGACGCAAGCACGCACGCCACCTTCCACGACGCACTCAGCGAGGATTCTCATGAAAACGACAGATCTCATTTCCAGCGCGACCGGAGGAACCCTCCGCGCCCGGACGCGAAGCATTCTCACTCTCCTGGCCCTGTTCGTCGGGGCATTCACCCTGACCTTGACCGCTGGCGTCGGTACCGGTGTCAGCAGCTACATCGACCAGACGGTCGACTCCGTCGGGTCGCCCGGCACGATGCAGGTCTCCAAGGCGGCCAGCGACGGTGTCAGCGAGTACCAGCCCGGCTCGCGGCAGGTCCGTGGACAGTTCGGCTCGACGGTCGAGTCTCTGTCGGATGCCGATATCGAGGCGGCTCGCGACATCCCCGGCGTTATCGACGTCGAGGCGCAACTCCCCGTGACCGCGACGTGGGCCTCATACGCGGGGCAAGACACCCAGTTCTCCGCAAGCATCACGACGTTGGAGGGTGACTTGATGCTGTTGATGGCCGCAGGCGAGGCGCCTTCGGAGAGCACCAGCGATTTCGAGGTCGTGCTGCCCGACAGCTACCGCGAGGCCTTCTCCATCACCGACGCCGACGCGGCTGTCGGACAGACACTCACCATTGGGTTCCCCGATGCGCAAGGCGTCGAGAAAACCGTGCAGGCCACCGTCGTGGGCATCGCCGAACCGACGCTCGCACCCATCTCCTCTCCGATCGCGAACACCGCCTTGGCTGAGTACATCTATAAGGAGCAGACGACCGGCTTGTCGTCGAAAGAGTTGCCCGCCGTGTCGTTTGCCACGCTGACCTTCGACCCGGCGTCGACGGACGAACAAGTGCAGCAGATCCGCGACGACCTCACGGACCTTGGGCTGGAGGGCGCGACGTCACTCGACCGGCTCGGCCTGTTCGAGACAGTCATCAACGCCATCACACTCCTCCTGTCGGCGTTCGCGGTGATCGCGCTGATCGCCGCCGGATTCGGCATCGTCAACACCTTGTACATGTCCGTGCAGGAGCGCACACGCGAGATCGGCCTCATGAAGGCCCTCGGCATGGGCTCGACGTCCGTGTTCACCCTGTTCTCGCTGGAAGCGCTGCTGCTGGGTGTCGTCGGGGCCGGGCTGGGCGCGGCGGCAGCCATCGCGACCGGCACGATCCTGAGCCAGCAGCTGACGATCGAGGCGCTGGCCGATCTCCCCGGTTTGAGTCTGTTCGCCGTTGACCCTGTCCTTGTGGTGGCGACCGTCGCACTGATCGGCGTGATTGCCCTCCTCGCGGGCACCCTTCCGGCCTGGAACGCCGCCCGCAAAGACCCGATCACGGCCCTGCGTTATGAATAGCGAAGGCGTCTTCGCCATGAAGACTCAACGTCGCGGCGTCGGGACGGCCCTGGTGGCCGGTCCGGCGCCCGGCGCCGTCGGGCCGTCATCGCACGACATCGACAGATACACCGAGCGGTGGACGTCACGGACGAGACTGCGACCTAGGGTTGACGGCGTGACTTGGCAAAGGCTCGGCATCGTGGTCGATATCGCCGTTCCCGTCGCCATCGTCGCGGGGGTTTTCGCGCAAAGCCCAGCAGCATGGCTGTGGGGCGCTGTTGGCGCTGCGGTCATGGGTTTGGGGTTGGGACTGCGCCGACGTCGCCCCCTCGTGGCCGTGGCGTTGGCGACGGCTGCGCAGACTGGGCTGCTGTGGCTGGACGCACCTGCCGCCGGGGCCGTCGGGGTCGGCGTGTGCCTGTTCAGCGCATGCTCGCAGGTCCCGTGGCGGCTCGCCGTCCCGGTGAGCATCGGGTCCGTCGCGGTGCTTGCCGTCGCTGAGGTCTTGAGTTCGCGTTACCTGGGCACGGAAGCGCCGAACCTCGTGGCCGTGGTGTTGCTGTTCGCGGTCGGGGTGGCCAGCGGGTTGGCGGTGGCCAACTACCGCGCGTATGCAGCGGCGGCCGACGCTCGTGCTCTCGACGCAGCACGCCACGCTGCTGCAGAGATGAATCAGCACCTCGCGGAGGAACGGCTTGCCCTCGCCCGCGACCTGCATGACTCCATCGGACACCATTTGGCCGTCGCGAACATCCAAACGGGCGTCGCACGCGCCACAGCCAGACGCGATCTCGACGCTTGCCAAGCGGCTCTCGATCACGCCGCGCACGCTACCCAGGCAGCCATGGCGGAACTCAGCCAGTTGGTTACCGCTCTGCGGGAGCAGCGCACACACCTGACTCCCCCCGGCGACGACCACCGGCCGGGAAGTGTCGAGGACCTCGACATGCACGGGGTGACGGTCGCGGGCACGGCAAGCCTGGACGGCCTGGCGCCTTCTGTGGCGGACGGCTGCTACCGCGTCATTCAAGAGGGGCTGACGAATGCCCGCAAACACGCCCCCGGCTCACCGATCGTGTTGGACGTCACCCGCACGGACACTGCCGTCGAGATACGCCTTGTCAACGACCTTCTCCCGTCAGCGACGCCGACCTCCGGCGGTGGCTTCGGGCTGACCGGACTCACCGAACGCGTGCGTGCGCTTGACGGCACACTCGTCACGCAGCGAGTCGACGGATGTTTCGAGTTGACGGCGACCATTCCGCTCCGGGGGGGAACCGCATGATTGACGTGTTGCTGGCAGACGACCAGACCCTCGTGCGCGGCGGACTCAGAGCGCTGTTGAGCACGGAGGATGACATCCGCGTGGTGGCCGAGGCAGCTACGGGCACGCAGGCCGTGGCGCGCACGCACGAGCATCGCCCAGATGTCGTCGTCATGGACATCCGGATGCCTGATGGCGACGGGCTGTGGGCGACCGCGCAGATCACTTCGGCACCCGAACTCGCTCACACCAAAGTGCTGATTTTGACCACGTTCGAACTCGACGAGCACACGTTCGAGGCGTTGCGCGTGGGCGCGTCGGGTTTCCTCGGCAAGGGTGGCGATGTCGCCGGGTTCGCCGCAGCAATCCGAGCGATCCACGCCGGTGAACGGTTGCTGTCTCCCACCGCCACTGCGCAGTTGGTAGAACACTTCCTGTCGCGTCCCACGGTCGCCAACGCGTCGAACCTTGAGCACCTGACAGCGCGCGAGCGCGAGGTCGTGTCCCTGGTCGGCCAGGGTCTGTCCAACGACGAGATCGCCGAACGTCTCGTGATTTCTCCTCTGACCGCAAAGACGCACGTCACGCGGGCCATGACGAAGACGCACAGCCGCGACCGGGCACAACTGGTCGTCTTGGCCTATGAGTCGGGACTGGTCGTCCCGTCCGATCAGTAGCTCCGCGCGCTCGCAGCGTCCGATCGGCTCGCCACCTTGGCTGGTTACAGTCGACATGTGCCGACCTTCCTCGAAATCTTGATGTCAGCCGCCGCGGAGGCCCTGCCCGACGCGCAGGTGGTCCCCACGGGCGAAGCGTCGCTCACGGTCACGCTGCCCGACGGGACAATCCATCACGTCCACGCGGATCTCGTTGAGTACGAGACCAGGGACGCCGATCTCGAGCAGAGGCGCGCCGCCTGTGTCCGGTTGATCCAGGTGGTTGTCGTGCAGGCGGACCAGCGCCCGGATTCCGGCGCGGGCGTGCCGTGGGATCGGCTGTTCACCATCGTGAGGCCTGCCTCGATGATGGGCGAGCACTACGACAAGTTCGTGTGGCGTCCGGTCGTGGGTGGCCTGGTCGAGAATCTGTGTGTCGACACCCCGGAGTCGGTCGTCACCATTTCGAAGGGCCAACTGGAGCAGTGGGGTGTAACGGGGGACGTGGCACCGCTCTTCGAGCGAGGTCGCGCCAACCTTCGAGCCACGAGAGACGCACAAACCTTCGTCATGACAGACATCGGTGGTCAGCAACTCCTCGTGTCCAACGGGCCGCAGGGATACGAGACCTCGTGGGCAGTGCTGTCCGATGTCCTGTCCCCCTTCACGGCGCCCGATCAGGCCGTCGTGTTTCTCCCCACGCGCTTTGCCCTGATCGTGGTTCCGCAGTCGCGCCCGGACCTGTGCCAGGCGGCCCTCCACTGGTCCCGGTCGATGTACGCGGAGCATCCGCGGGCGATGGCTCAGTGCGGTTTCGTGCTCACGGCACACGGCCTCGATGTTTGGGACCCGCCGGTCGATCATCCCTGCGCCGCGGCGCAGGCCGATGCGGCGGCACAGCAGGTGATCGACGACTATCGGGCGTTGGCCGACACCCTCCCCGCCGGATCGGGGTACGTGCCGCAATTGGTAGCGGTAATGCTCAACACTCCAGCGGCCGGCAGCACCCTCGTTCCACGTCCGGCCGTCGTGGCGAGCTTCGATCTGTCCGAGGTGCCTCCTGGCGAGGCCTACCTGCTGCCGGCCCAGGCAAGCTACGTCGCCGTCGCCGACGGGTCAGAGCTGACGTTGGTGCCAACAAAGGCCGTGCTGAAGGCTTACGGGTCATCTGCGGTCGTCAACGGCGTGTGGCCGCCGTGCTATCGCATCGCCGATTTCACTGAGCGTGACCTGTTGGAGTTCACCAAGAGCCACGGTCAGGCACGGGTGATCGGCTAGCCCTGACCGACGCCTCCGATCGCGTCATTCACCAGTCGATGAGGCGTCGCTCGCCTTCGAGCTTGCGAATCTCGGTCACGTCTTGCACCGATTCGATCGTGCCGCGGTAGGCGCCTTCTGCATCCCGGACGGCCAGGTAACGGATGTGGATGAACCGGCCGTGCAGCTGGATCCAAAAGTCGGCAATGTCCTTTTCGCCCGCGCGGAAAGCGTCCAAGATTTCCTGCACCTTGTGAACGCTGCTCGGCGGGTGGCACTGCTGAACCTTGCGACCGATCACACTCGCGCTGCGCCCGAAGATCCGCTCGCCTTCGCTGAAGAAGCGCACCTCGTCGTTCTCGTCCACGAAGTTGAGGTCCATCTTCATGGTGTTCAGCATCAGATTCAGCTGTTCAACGGTGAGCGACCCGGTCTCCAGCTGCAACACTCCGGGGTCGGCGGGGTGGACGGACTCCATGAGCCGTTCCACACTGACGAACGCTGGCCGGGGCGGCAGTTCGGTCGGCCACTCGGGGACGGAATCCAGGTAGGCGTACCCGTCGGCTCGCTCGCCACGGCGAATCTCGATCCAGTGCTCCCGGGTCAACGCTTCGAGCGCGAGCGGCAACAAGATCCGCTCCTCTTTGGTGATCATGTCCTCGACCGCCTGGGCCAGACGAATGCTCGTCTCCACAGCGGCGTCGATTTCACCGAGTTCCACCGCGGACTGGGCAGCGGCGAGGTCCGCGCGAATCTCGTCGTCGATACCCCACATGACCTGGCTCGGACCGGAGTAGCCCGCCTTCTCCAGGAAGGGGAACAGCACGTTCTCTTTGCGGTCGTAGTGGAGAAGAATCGGACGCAGGTTCCGCAGCGTCGATTCGAGGCTTTCGACAGCGTCGCTGTCGCGAGAGATCGACACGGCGGCGACGGCAGTCTTCAGCGCCTCCACAGCCACCGCGATGGCCTCGTTCTCACGACGGAAGGTGTTTGCCGGGTGCCCAGGCGCGAGCCCCGTCGCGTCGTCGCTCGCGAGGCCGTCCGAGATCACCTGGACATGCACGTCGCACAGCCGCATGACCTCCTCCAACGGCATCCCCTCGTCCATCAGCTGCTGCTCCATCGCGGCGACCTCCCCTGCGTCCACGGTGGAGAGAAGCTCCGAGAACCGTGCGGTCAGCTCTTCGGTGGCATGACCGGCGTGCAGGTCGCGGATGATGGCGGCGAGAATGTTGATGCGTTCCTGGCTGTCCATCTTGCTATCGACGGGGTCGGTGCCCGCCTGACGCACAATCTCCGCTTCGAGGTCGATGATGAGCCGATTCAGGGGGACGTCGGCGATCTCGGACACGCGTTCGAGAGTGGCTGTCCGGCCCATCACCTGGCGGAGTGCGGGATTGGACAACTTGCGCAGGGAGGGGTGGTAGTCGGTCAGGAAATCCAGAAGCGGCGGGTATTCCTTCAAGAGCGCGTGAACGGTTGTTTCGGGTGTGATGTCCATGGTGACTCCCGCCGGACGGATCTGCGACTGGCCGTCGTGGGTGACGATGGCGTCGCCGGACGCAAATATTTACCAGCTGCGACTGTACATTATTCACGAGGAGGGTAGCCATGGACGCACAGAGCCGCCCGCTGGTCCTGGACGCGGTCCGGTCCGGTCATCACACGGTCGCAGCGATTGCCGCGGAGACGGGGCTGCACGCCAACACCGTTCGCGCACAGTTGTCTCGCCTCACGGCGGATGGTCTCGTGCAGCGCACGACTGCCTCTTCTGTCGGCCGGGGGCGTCCGGTGTCCGAGTACCGCCCTTCCCCACGAATGCGGACCACGATCAGCGGGCGGCCGTCGACCGACGCTCTTCAGGAGGCAACCCTCGACCTGGTTGTCAGTGGGTTTGGAACCGCGGACGTCCCGACAGCCGAAGACGTCGACGCGTGTGGACGCCGGTTGGCCAACGAACTTCCCGAACCACCCCCGGACATGACGGCAGACGAATCGCTGCAAGACTTGAAAGCCACGCTGGGGGCGTTGGGCTTCGACCCATGGCTCGACGGGTCACGCCTAACCCTGCAGCGCTGCCCGTTGTTGGGGTTGGCGCATTCGCTGCCAAACATCGCGTGCGGCATCCACGCGGCCATCCTGCGCGAGCGCTTGGCCCGCACGGGCGGGCACTGGCAGTCAGAGCTTCGGCCATTTCACGACGGTGGCCTCTGCCTAGTCAACGTCCGATCCACCCGCGACTAACCGGAACACCTTCTGCACCGCATTTCATTCGAGTCCGCTGATCCGGCCTGGCGTCCAGCTCTTTCTCGGCACCTTCCCGCGTGGCTCCCCGGTGGATAGTGTGAGCGCAAGTTCAGGCGAGCACCCGAGGGGACATTATGAGCGTTGGTACGCCCTCGAGTCCGATAGCTATTCAGATGGTCCTGCCCCCATTGAACTCACTGACAACGCCCGGCGGGCTTCCTCAACAGACATCGGGAGACCGTGCCTAAGCACAGCACGCAAGACACTGACGCGGCGCAGGCCGATCAACTGCTGATCGAGCTTGCGCACCTCCTGCTCGAGTGGAGCTGGGAAGGAACGCTGGGGCTCGAGGAGACGTTGCGCCGTGTGGCTCACGTCTACGATCGTCCCGTCCAAGCCACCTTCTCGGCGGACAGCGCCATCATCACCATCGGCGACCGGGTCGAACTCGTGAATGCCGCCCCGGCGATTCCTCCGCTGGCGGCCTTGTCACGCGTGGACGCCTGGTTGGGCGAGGTGGAGGCCGGCAAAGTCGCCAGTCCCGCTGAAGCCAGACGGCGTTTGCGTGAGATTGCCAAATCCCCCGGGGTGTACAGCCCGCCATTGCGCGTCCTCGGTGTGGTGCTGCTTTCGATGGCCTTCGCCGTCGACATTGTCGGAACGTGGGAGGGGGTGTGGGTCGCAGGCGTCACGGGGATCATCTCCGGCCTGTTTCTTGTCTTCTCCGAGACGTCGGCGAAGCGGGCCCTGGTTGCTCCCTTGCTGGCAGCGTTCTTCGTCGGCCTGCCCATCATGCTCGCCAGGGGTGCCCACCTCGTCTCGCTGTCGCCCGGCCTGTTGGCCATCTCAGCGTTGTTCGTCTTCATTCCCGGTGACTCGATCACCATCCAAGCCGTGGAGGTCGCTGCGGGCAGGTGGACAGCGGGTGCAGCTCGGATGTTCGCCAGTTGCATGCTGTTGATCCTTTTGGTGTCTGGGGTCGTCGCTGCTGGCGCCGTGTCTGGAGTGCCACTGTCAGCGATCGTCCCTGACCCGCCCGGCGAGGCGTTCGCCCTGTGGGCTGCCTATCCCGGGCACATCGTTTTCACGATCGGCGTTGCGTTGTCCTTCCAGATGCGACCGCGCGACATACCGCTTGCGACCCTCGTGACGCTGGCGGTCACGGCTGTCGGGCAGGGAACCGCAGTCGTCGTGGGTGGTACGGGGAGCGTCTTTCTGGCGTCGGTGGCCATGACCGTCTTGGCCATCCTCGTCGCCCGCCCGCCCGGTCGCTCACCGACCCTGGTGTGGATCCTCACGCCGTTCTTCACCCTGACCCCGGGCTCCCACGGGATGCGCGGGATCGAGAGCCTGATCGGCCACCAGCAGATCGAGGCCGTGCACGATTTCGCGAGCCTCGTCGCGACGCTCATCGCCATTGCGCTCGGCATCCTGATCGGTGTGCTGCTCATGAACCGCTATCAAGCGCTTGCTCGGTAGCTCGGCAAACCGTCGGCGAAACCGACGAACCACTGCTGATGATCCGGAGGTGATCGCTCGGCAGGTGGAAGGGCAATATCTCCCTCGAACTTGCGCAGCCGGGTCCCTCTGTCGTAGGACAGGGGCATGACAGGACAGTGGCAAAGGGATCCAGCCGGCCAACACGAGTATCGCTGGCACGACGGGACGCAGTGGACGGACCACGTGTCGACGGGTGGAGTTGTGAGCGCATCGCCGCTTCCCTCCCAAGACGCATCAAGCGCACCGGTCGCACCGCAGGCTGCTCAGGCAGTTGGCGCCTCCGGGCCTTCGGGCATCACGGGCGACCTCGTTGACGGGCGGTTCGCAGAGCGCGAGGCCGAGGCGATCGCCAACCAGAACTCGAAACTGCTGCGCGTGCGAGTTGGGGAACCCTTCATGGCTCGGCAGGGCGCCATGGTCGCCTACCAGGGTCAGGTGCAGTTCGCCTACGAGGGAAGCGGCGCGGCCAAGTTCCTCAAGAAGGCAATGACGGGCGAGGGCCTGTCCCTCATGCGCGTGTCGGGTCAAGGTGACGTGTTCCTCGCCGACCTTGCTCACGACGTGCACATCCTGCACATCACCAACAGTGGCATCTCCATCAGCGGCAAGAACGTGTTGGCGTTCTCCGCCGGTCTGGACTGGAATATCGAGCGCGTGAAGGGCGCTGGCATCGCGGCCGGTGGCCTGTTCAACACGACGATGCGTGGCACCGGCTGGGTTGCCATCACGACCGACGGACCCCCCGTCGTGCTGGACGCCAGCGAGGCACCGACCTTCACCGACATGCAGGCCGTCGTGGCCTGGTCCGCGGACCTGCAAACAAGCCTGCAGAAGAGCTTCACCGCTGGCTCGCTCATCGGGCGTGGCTCCGGGGAGGCCTTCCAGGTCGCCTTCCATGGCCGGGGTTTTGTCATCGTCCAGCCGAGCGAGGGCATCAGCATTCCGTCGGCCTGAGCCGCCAACGACCCTACGGGCCGGGCAGCGTGAGGATCACCTCACCGCCCGGCCCGTTTTTCTTGCCCAAACGGGTTGACAGCGCGGCCGATCCGTACCATTGTATTAAGTACTTAATACAGACATACAGGAGGCGACGGTGGACTTCAATCCGTCAGCACCCATCTGGCTTCAACTGGTCGAAGAGTTCTCTCGACGCATTGCAGTCGGGGATTGGGAGCCCGGGCAAAAGATCGCCGGGGTACGCGAGTTGGCGGGTGAGGTCGGGGTCAACCCGAACACCGTGCAGCGGTCCTTGTCCGAGCTCGAGCGTGAAGGCCTGTGCAGGTCAGAGCGCACGGCTGGACGGTTCGTGACCACGGACACCGCCCTCCTGACACAGTTGCGGCGCCGGTTGGCCCTCGGAGTAGTCGACGACTTCGTTCACCGCGCCCGCGGCTTTCAAATCACGTACGAGGACGCACAAGCCCTCGTCAGCGAGAGGTGGAACAACGATGACCGCGCTACTGGCACCCCCGAGGAGTGACAACATGGAAACAGTGATCTCGCCCCCCGTGCAGGTGAGGCGCCTCGTCAAGTCCTTCAGCGGCCGCCGAGCCCTGGATGATTTGGACCTGACTTTGGAGGCCGGGCGCATCGTCGGACTCCTGGGCGAAAACGGAAGCGGCAAGACGACCCTGTTGAAGATCCTCGCGGGCGTGACGTCCGACTATGAGGGCGACGTCACGATCGCGGGCCATCGCCCCGGACCCGAGTCGAAGGCGGTTGTCTCGTTTCTTCCCGACGCCAGCTACCTGCCGAACCGCGCCAGGGCCACCCAGTGCATCGCGATGTTCCAGGACTTCTACGCGAACTTCAACGCCGAGAAGGCCCACGACATGCTGCGGTTCTTCGGCATCGACGCAAACCAACGCCTCAATGCCATGTCCAAGGGAATGCGTGAGAAGGTGCAGATCGCGCTCGCCATGGCGCGTGACGCCGACGTCTACCTGTTCGACGAGCCCATTTCGGGAGTAGACCCGTCCGCTCGCCAAACCATCATCGATGGCATCATCACCAATCTTCCCGAGGAGTCACTGATGCTGATCGCCACGCATCTGGTGTACGACCTCGAACCCATCATC
>RRZU012365389.1_pt1 | contig 11165 bp, 10 predicted proteins | sample 2165561 | NCBI WGS metagenome assembly RRZU01 (sample SAMN10456909, study PRJNA506462) | wastewater metagenome | isolation source: wastewater sludge | place: USA: Moscow, Idaho | reverse complement strand
GGGTGCCGTCGGCCGGGGCGGGGTAGTCGCGGTTTAGGTTGCGCGTTTCCGAGCCGGAGAGCTTCTGCCCCGACGAAGGATGCACGTAGATGTCCGGGTCCGGCCACTGGTCGGCCGGGCTCGTGGCGCGCGACCCGTAGCGGAAGCGGCGCGGCCCGCTCGCCGTCTCGATGCTGAAGTGACGCGGCGAACCTTCCATGTAGTCGGTGTGGGTCATCGTCGAGGCGTTGGCAAACGGGATGACGAAAAGCTTGCCCGCGCTCGGCATGGCGTTCTCGATCAGCACGATGGCCGCCATGTACCCGGAAGGCTCGTTGCCGTGCGTCCCGCCCAGCACCAGCGCACTCGCCCCCGGCCTGCCGGAATCGAGCACATACACATCGGTATCGCCGGTCGTGCCGGCAATGCCGTCGAAGTAGGTCGAGAGCTTGACCACCTGGGTCACCCCCGCGCCCTTCTTGACGACATCCGGCGTGCGCATGCTGAGCGCATCGGGCACGACAATGGCGAGTACGGCACAGGCCAGCGCCAGGATGGCGACCGAGATGCCGAGGTTCTTTCGATCCTTGAATGGATTGGCTTCGTTCATAGTCATCTCCTCCTCACACGACCATCAGGGCTCGCATGACGAGCGGGATGAGGACCAGCGCGGCGTTGATTTTGAGCGCCACGCTCTTTTGTGAAAACAGCTCCATCGTCACCAGCACCAGGGCCAGGACGACGATCAGACGATATATCAGTGTCATGATCACACCCCCAGGAACTTGGCGATCGGATTGGCGAAAACGATCATCAGGAGACCGACGATCACCGCGGCCACAGAGGGCCAGAAGCACAGCTTGGCGATCTCGCCGTAGTCGCGCTCGCCGATCAGTTTGGCGGTGACCACGGGGGTCAGCGCCACCGGCGGCATGTAGCGGCCGATGGCGCCGATCAGCGACAGCGCGGTGAGGACGATGATCTGGTTCTGCCCGAGCATGGCCAGCGCAAAGGGCACGCCGAGCACGCTGGCGCCGCCATATACCGAGACGCCCCCGAATACCGGCAGGATGATGGCGACGCCGGCGAGCATGAGGTAACTCGGCAGCGACAGCGCGCCGATGACCACCGAACCGCGGATGCCGGTCAGCGTCATGACCTCGATGAGCATGCCGACGCCAAAGAGGATGCCGATCACCGGCAGGATCTCGCTCACGCCTTCGCGGGCACACTGCAGCGGATTGACCCGCTTGCCGGTGAACAACGCCAGCGCCGCGCCAATCAGGAAGGTCAGCGGCAGGCGCGGGTCGGGAAACCAGGTCGGGAAGGCTTTCGGACCAATCATCAACAGAAAGACGACGATCAGCGGCAGATAAAGGGCCAAGTTACCCGATCCGCCTTCCGCCCGGCTGCGGGCGATGACCAGCGCCAATTTTTCACGCTGCACATGACGGTAGCCGAGGAAAATGCTGGTCAGGATGGCCAGCGGGAAAGCCGCCAGGGTGAGCGGCAACTCGAAACCGATGTACGGTAGGTCGATGCCGCCACCGATGGTCATCACCAGCACGTTGACCGGCGGGGCGATCATGCCGTACACCGCCGCGCTGGAGATGAAGGCACCGGCCACGATCAGCGGCAAACCGAGTTCGACGAGGATGGGCGCGACGATGGCCCCGGTTCCAAGCACCGAAGCGGTGCACGAGCCGGTGATCATGCCGGGGAACATGATGACCACGGTCAACGCGACGATCAGCTGCAGGGGCGAACGGCCAAACGTGACGATGATCGCCCGCGTGAGTTCGGCGAGCAGGCCGTTGGCTTCGATGATCTTCATGAAAATCATCGCGGCGATGAGCACGAGGCCGACATCGAGGTAGCCGAACATGCCTTCGACGAGCTTGTCGATGTGCAGCCCGCCGTCGCCGGCAAGCAGCAGGATGACCAGCGAAGAGGCGGCCAGGCTGAGCGACACCGGCCATTTGGCCACCACGACCAGGACCACCAGCACGACGGCCATGAGCAGCAGGAATAATAATCCTGTTGTCATATCAATACTCCGAGTAGAGCGACGAGCCCCGTGGTATTGCCGATTTCGGGGCCGCCGCTTTCAGGATGATGGAATTATTTGAAGGCTTTGGCGAGCGGATCGCCGACCTTGGTGATTTTTTCGACGCTGTCGAGCGGAACCTTGCCGTTGCCGGTGAGTTTGGTGAACAGGCCATCCTTGTTGCCGTCGGCGACGACGATGACGTAATCGCAGGCGGGCACGGTATCGGTCAGGAATTTATCGGAGAGATCGCCGCGCCGTCCTTCACCGCCGACATGCAGGCCAATGACCTTGAACCCTTGCTTCTTGGCTTCGGCGATCAGCGCCTTGCTACGGTCGATCTCAGCCTGCGGCGAGATACCTGCGGCTCCCAGGCCTTTCGAACTGCCGCCGAGAACGACGATCAGCGATTTTGCGCCGGAGCCGGCAAGCGCGGGGGCAGCGATGCGCGGATCGAGCTTGTACGGAACCTTGGCCCGATCAAGCAGCACCTTGACCATTTCGATGTCGGCACTCTGCCCGGAAGAAGTGAGCATCGCCGGCTTGTCGGCAATCGGCGCCTTGAGCGCGGACTGGGCATGTGCGGCAAAGGCAAGGAAAAAAGTGCAAAGAGCAAGGGCAATGCGTTTCATGGTAAGGCTTCCAATCACAAGATCAAAACGGTTGCCATACCCCAGAGCCAGAGGCTCAGGGGCAGGCAAATCAGGACGGCATACGAGGAGAAAACCGGGCGAATTGCGCATCCACCCGGAAGGTCATCAGTAGGCGGCGGCGTGGCCGTCACGGCGGGGGTCGGCACCACCCACGAGGAGTTTCTGCTTGCGGTCATACACCACGGCATGCACTCCGCCGAAGAAGGCATCCCAGTCACCCTTGACGACGACCTTGTGGCCCATCTTCTCGAGTTCATTCTTGGTGTTGATCGAGACCCGGCCTTCGAGGTTGTAATCGCCGGCCTGCATGCGGAAGAACCGCGGCGCCATGGCGGCCTGCTGAATCGGCATCTTGTGGTCGATGACGTTGGAAATCACGCCGGCGACCGCACCGATGATGCGGGTGGCGCCCGGCGAGCCGATGGTCATGAACGGACGCCCTTCCGGATCAAGCACCAAGGTCGGGCTCATCGAGGAGAGCGGGCGCTTGCCCGGCTCGATCGAGTTGGCCGAACCGGCCTTCGGCACGAAGTCGTCCATGTGGTTGTTCATGATGATGCCCGTGCCCGGCACGACCACGCCCGATCCGAAGAAATAGTTGATCGACTTGGTGATGGCGACCATGTTGCCCTTGCTATCCATCACTGAAAGGCTGGTCGTCGAACCGGACTCGAAGCGCGACGGATCGCCCGCCGCCACCGTGTCCATGGGCTTGGCCATGTCGATCTTGGAAGCGAGGCCGATGGCGTACGGCTTACTGGTCAGCCCGGAAAGCGGCACTTTGACGAAGTCGGTATCGGCCATGTATTTGGCACGGTCGGCGAACACCATTTTCATCGCCTCGCTCCACAGGTGCAGCGTGGCCGGCGTACCGTCGCCAAGTTTGGCCACATCGAAGGTCTCGAGGATGTTGAGCAGTTCGATGACGTGCGTGCCGCCCGAACTGGCCGGCGGCGTGGAGTGGATGGTGTAGCCGCGGTACGAACCGGTCACCGGTTTACGCACCTTGGGCTCATAGTTGGCGAGGTCGGCTGCGGTCAGGATGCCGCCCGTATCCTTGAGGGCAGCGACGATTTTCTGGGCCAGTTCGCCCTTGTAGAAGCCGTCCTTGCCCTTCTTGGCGATGAGTTCGAGGGTCGCAGCGAGATCAGGATTCTTGATCGTGTCGCCCAGTTCGTAGGGCAGACCGCCCTGGGTGTAGATCGCCGCCGCCGCGGGGAATTTGTTGATCTTGGTCAGTTCGTCGGTGATGATCTTGGCGAGGTTAACCGTCACCGGGATCCCCTTCTTCGCCCAGTCAATCGACGGCTGGATGATCTGGGCACGGGAGAGCTTCTTCGAGCCGTACTTGTCGAGACCGTAGAGCAGGCCGGCCACTTCGCCGGGCACGCCGGAGGCAAGACCGCCAACCACGTTGGCGGCATTGAGCGCCTTCCCATCCGCCCCCAGCGGATACATGTCGGCCCGCGCGCCAGCCGGGGCGCTCTCGCGGAAGTCGATCACAACCGCATCCTTCATGTCGGCCATCTTGACGATCATGAAACCGCCACCGCCGAGACCCGAGGCATTGGGTTCCAGCACGCCGAGCGCAAAGGCTGCCGCCACGGCAGCATCGACCGCATTGCCACCCTTCTTCAGGATATCGACGCCAACCTGCGAGGCCTCGGGCTTCGCCGCCGCCACGGCGCCATGCGCGCCCTGGGCGCTGCGCCCGTAGAGGTTGACCGGTGTCTGGGCCAGGACAGTGCCGCACAGAGCGGACACGCAAAAGGAGAGCGTGAGCATTTTCCAGCGCATGAGTGTTCCCTTCGACTTTATTTTTCGGAATGACGACTCTATCACTTCCATACATGCACGTGTGACGACATAATGCACCCCGTTTGTATCCTTTGATTCTACAATCCATGAGTCTCTACGACCATTTTTCCGGGATCGCGGTATTCGTCAGGGTCGTCGAAACCGGCAGTTTCGCCGCCGCGGCCAGTCGCCTCAATCTATCGCGCTCGGCCGTCGGCAAGACGGTTTCCCGTCTGGAAGAAAAACTGGGCGTCAAGCTGATCCACCGCACCACCCGCTCGCAAAGCCTGACCGAGGATGGCCAGCTGTTCTACGAGCGCTGTCTGCGTGCGGTCAACGAAATCCGCGAAGGCGCGGCGATGCTCGACTCCGGCCGTCAACTGGTGCAGGGCAAACTGCGGGTATCCGTGCCGGTACTGTTCGGCAGCCGCTGCGTGGCGCCCATCCTGGTCGGCATCGCGCAAAACAATCCGGGGCTTGAACTGGAAATGGACTTCGATGACCGCCGGGTCGATGTCATCAAGGAAGGCTTCGACTTCGTGGTGCGCGCCGCGCCGCTGCTCTCGGAGGCGGAGCGCAATCTGGTGGCCCGGCGCATGGCCGAACAGCGCATGGCCGTCTGCGCCTCGCCCGCCTACCTCGAGGCGCATGGCACCCCCCGCGAACTGGACGACCTGGCTGCGCACCAGTGCATCGTGTATTACCGTTCGGGACAGCACTGGGAGTGGCGCTTTGCCGGTCGGCACGGTACGCCGGTCACCCTGCAGCCCCCGTCGCGCCTGTTGCTCGACAACTACGAGGCCATCGCCGATGCTGCGGTCGCCGGCTTCGGCCTCGCCTGGCTGCCCTACTGGCTGGTGCGCGACCGGGTCAAGGCCGGCGCCCTGGTGCAGGTCCTCGCCGACCAGTCAAGCCAGGCTGTCGAGTACTACGCCCTGTGGCCGAAAGCCAAGCACCTGCCACTGCGCACGCGCACAGCCCTGGACGAACTGGCGCGGCAACTGCCGCACATGATGTAGGCACCTCGCGCACCACCCCGCCCTGGCCGCCGCCGATCCAGAGACAGCGGCGGTGGCAGGCGATCAGAGCACCGTGTCTTCGAAACGGCGCACGTGCGCGTCGAAATCGGGCAAGGCCCGCTGATACGCCGATGCCATCAGCGGCGAAGAGATCATGAAGTCGGCCGAGGCACGATTGCAGGCCACCGGCACATTCCAAACCACGGCGATGCGCAGGAGCGCCTTGACATCGGGATCATGCGGCTGGGGCTCGAGGGGATCCCAGAAAAACAGGATGAAATCGACCTCTCCCTCAGCAATCCGCGCACCGATCTGCTGGTCACCGCCGAGCGGGCCGCTGCGCAGTTTCTCAACCGGAACGCCCAGCACCTTCTCGAGCAGCGCCCCGGTGGTGCCTGTGGCGCACAAGGTGTGCTGAGTAAGCGTGCCACGGTTGAAGCGCGCCCACTCCATGAGGTCTTTTTTCTTGTTGTCGTGCGCCACCAGGGCAATGCGCTTGCGCGGCGCCACGGGCTTGGCGGGCACGCCGGGCACCCCACCGGTCACCGGCGCCACCGGTTTGTTTGAATCGTTTGCTTGCACAGTCATGCTGTTCTCCTGAAGCTTGCCTTTGTGTTATGACGCAAGTGTACTTCACCTGTGTGACAAGATTGCGTCCACTGTGTTCCACACGGCATCGCGTCCGGAGCATAACCTGGACTTAGAGGTCTGGCGCGCCAGCCAGACCGACACCCTTCTTGCCGCGGCGCTTGACCGCATACATCGCGGCATCCGCCTGCTGGCGCAAGTTATCGAGATCGTTCCCATGCTCGGGGAAGACTGCCACCCCGATGCTGGCCCCAACCCGCAAGGACTGCCCGTGGTATTCGATTGGCTCGGCGATGCGCTGGACGAGCTTCTCGCCGACCTTGTACGCCGCCTCCGGCGCCTCGATGCCGGAAAGGATGACCATGAACTCATCGCCCCCCACCCGCGCCGCCGTATCGGATTCGCGCAAGGACTCAACGAGACGTTGAGCCACTTCTTTCAGCACGGTATCTCCCGCGCCATGACCAAAAGTATCGTTGATACTTTTGAAGGCATCCAGATCGATGAACAGCAGCGCCACACTCTTCCGGCTCCGTACGGCCTGCGACGCGGCAATGTGGAAACGATCGGAAGCCAGCCGCTTCAAGGGCAAGCCGGTTAATTGGTCGTGTGTAGCCAGGATTTCGAGCTGATCCCTTTGCCGCTCCACTTCGTCGATGGCTCGCGCCGCCGCTTCCAGCAAGGCATTGGTGCTTTGCGTCAGGCGACCGAATTCATCGTTCGCATGTGCGCGCTCGAGCGGCAGACGCTGGGAGCTTCCCGGGCGGATCGTTGCCAATGCCTTAGCCAGGCGGACCACGGGCTGGGTTACCAGACTGCGCGCCACCGAAAAAACCATGAATGCCGCGAACGCCAACTGCAGGAACATGATAAAAGCATGGTTCATGGCGCGCCGCCTGGCTTCGGCTTCGACCTGCGCATCGTTCTGGAGTACCTCGAGCGTACCCACCACTTCGACCCGATCGACCGGCGAATAAAGCGTAAAACTCCGCACCACCCCCGCGCCCTCGTTGGCACGGAACCCGTCTTCCACCACCATGCCCACCTCACCCCTGAGCCGGACACCTTTCACCACGGAAGAAGCCATCAATCCTTCGACGACGCCGGTGGCGATTTCTTCATTAAGAGCAAACGCCGCGACTTCCGCCTGCGCTTGCACCGCACGCACCAGTTGCTGCTGCAGTTCGCTGGCCTGTTCCACCTGTTCGGCAAAAGCCGAGGCATAGGTGATGAACCCCGCTGCCAGCGAAAAAAACAAGAGGCCCACGCTCACCGCCGCGGCCAGGCGCATTTCGATGCGAGCGATGAGCCGGATCATTCCTTGACCACCAGCACCACCCGCACCGAGCCATCAAGAACCGCGTGGTCGACATAACCGATCGCGTTCCGGTCGCGGCGCACCCGGCCCAGCACGGCCCGGCTGTCGGGCAGGATCTCGGGTGGCAGCACTTCGCCGCTGAACCGCAACCGAGCCCAGTAGGCATTGAGCTGCCGGATGGTCATCCCGTTCAGGCCGCGGAAGAATTGCTCGCGGAGGGTACTGTCGGCGGGCTGCTCCAGAACACGCGGGTTATCAAGCGTCCCCAGGCTGCGCAAGCGCCCAAGGTAGAGATCGGAGGCCTCTTTGGCACTCACGGCGCGCAAGGGGCTGTCCGCATGCACGATCAGCGCCACTTGCGCCGTCGCCGGAGCGGCCAGGCCAAGCCAGAGCATGCCGACGCAGCAGGCAAAAGCGCGGAGGGATAATCGGACGCGCATGATCAGAACATGAAGTCGAGCGACACCGCGAACATGTCGACCCGGCTGGTTCCTGAATCCAGGCGCGCATCGCGCCACCACAGAGCGTATCCGTAAGGCTTCACCCGGGTCGAACTCCACTGCATCTTGAGCGCCGCCTGGGCATGGAAGTCCCAGCGGGCGCCCAGCGCCACGGTCTGTTGCTCCATGCGCGTCGTATTGATGGCGCCAATCACCTGGTTCTGCAACGACTGCTGGCCGATCAAGGCCCAGTTGTTGACGGCTTCGTGCCTCTCGTTGCGCGGGCGGATGGCGCTGAGCATGACGTAGGGCGCCCAATCCCCAAATCGCCGGCCTAAGCCGAGGTAAGCCATGTGCGATTCGCCCCCGATCGTGGCACTCGAGGAACTGCGCCCCCATTCTGCCTGCCCGAACCAGAGCCCGTCATCGTAGGCCGCCCCCAACGATGCATAGCCGATGTGCGCTCCCTTGAACTGAGTCCCCCTGGCAAGGGCCGTGGCTTCGCGACTGATCGCAGGAAAAGCCAGGCGCGTTCCTTGGGCAAGCTGGGTCAGGCCGCCTTGCAGTGGCTGCAGGGAATCGAGTCCGCTCGCCATGGAGAGCCCGGCGGCAGCGGCCTTGAATCGCCAGGCGCCTTGCTCACCGGTCAATGACAAGGCCCACAGGTCGTTCGTCTCGAAATCGAAGGTCTCGCTCGAGACCGGGATGCTGACGTGGCTACGCCCGGCTTGCGCCTTGAGCCGCCAACGCGAGTCGCCTAGTTTAAAGCGATAGGCCGCATCGGCGCCGTCAACCGAGAAGATCGGGATCCACCCATAGAATTCTACCGGCGGGCGTATCCACGGATAGGCATACCCGACATTGCGGTGGTCGGACATCAGGAAGGCATCAAAACCGACACGCCCCAAGCGGATATCCCATTGGGCATTGGGTTTTAGGCCAAGATAGGCGAGTTCCAGCGAGCTATCGAAGGTCAGACGCTCCTGATCGCGAACGACCGACTGGACAACCACATCAGCCATTTCGTTGAAGCGGTACTCGAGTTGCACCCCGAAGCGCGTATCCATTTTCCAGCTCGACCCGGAACGAAAGCCTTTATCCGGACGCTGGCTGACTTCGCGCGACGGGGCCATATCGCCCCGGTTGTCCCAGACATACCCGAGCGTACCGAAACCACTCACGCGTAACCCCTCCGCCTCGTTTGAGATAGCGGATGTGGAAGAGAACACGCACGCCATACAGCACACCAGACGCTTCCAGACGGCGGATCTGACTTGTATTGACGTGACTTGGCTCATTGGCTTTGGCTGGATACGGCGATTCATCCGGCCAACACGGACGGACTCAGTGGAAAAAAACAAGGAAGGGGAAACAGTCGGTATTGCGAGGGTAAACACGAAAGCAGGCGCGAGAATTATATGGAGCTCAGGACCAAACACAAGGGAATAAGTCACACAGATTTCGAAAAAACCCGTTCAGGCCGTCCCGAGGAAGCCCTGCATTGACTTCCCTCAGCCCGGCAGCCGTCCTGGTTGGGCGGTTCAACTGCCGTAGACACAGGCCCGATTGCCCGACATGGTATAGTTGCGTCTGCGCGCCGCACGGCCGACGGTCGCTTGCCGACTCTCGCCCTGCGGCCTTTTCCTTGCCGCAGAAAGCCCATGATGAGTTCCACCGCAAGCACCGCATCTTCCCCGTTTCCGCCCGACATTTTGCGCGACGTGCAAAAACGCCGCACCTTTGCCATCATCTCGCACCCCGACGCCGGCAAAACGACTCTCACCGAAAAGCTGCTCCTGTTCGGCGGGGCGATCCAGCTCGCCGGCACGGTCAAGAGCCGCAAAAGCGCACGCCACGCGACGTCCGACTGGATGGAAGTGGAAAAGCAGCGCGGCATTTCGGTCACCAGCTCGGTGATGCAGTTCGAGTACCAGGGGCACACCGTCAACCTGCTCGACACCCCGGGGCACGAGGATTTCTCGGAAGACACCTACCGCGTACTGACCGCCGTCGACGCGGCGGTGATGGTGATCGACGCCGCCAAGGGTGTGGAAGCACAGACCATCAAGTTGCTCGACGTCTGCCGCCTACGCAACACGCAGATGCTTGCCTTCGTCAGCAACCTCGACCGCGGAGTGCGAGAGCCGCTTGAGTTGCTTGAGGAGATCGAGAGCGTGCCGCCCATCGAGTGCGCTCCGATCACCTGGCCGATCGGCATGGGCAAGACTTTCCGCGGGGTCTATCACCTGAACGATGACAGCCTTCTGCGTTTTACCCCCGGCGAGGAGAAACGCGTCGAAGCCGAGCGCGTCCAGGGGATCGACAACACGAAACTCGACCATGACTTTCCACTTGAAATCGGCAAGTTACGCGAGGATGTCGAACTCATCCGCAGTGCCAGCAGCCCATTCGACCTCGTCGACTTTCTTGCCGGCCTGCAATCGCCGGTCTTCTTCGGTTCCGGGATCAACAATTTTGGTGTCCAGGAAATCCTGCAGGCGCTGATCGACTGGGCGCCACCACCGCAGGAACGTGATGCCGGCGAACGCCTGGTGCAACCGGCCGAACCCGCTCTTACCGGCTTCGTGTTCAAGATCCAGGCCAACATGGACCCGAAACACCGCGACCGCATCGCTTTCTTCCGCGTCTGCTCCGGCCGCTACACCTCGGGGATGAAGGTCAAGCACGTGCGCATGGACCGCGAGATGAAGCTGGCCAACGCGCTGACCTTCATGGCGAACGAACGCGGGCTGATGGAAGACGCCGTCGCCGGCGACATCATCGGCATCCACAACAACGGCCAGCTGCACATCGGCGACACGCTGACCGAAGGCGAAACGCTCGGCTTCAAGGGCATCCCCTACTTCTCGCCGGAACTGTTCCGCAGCGCCCGCCTGCGCGACCCGCTGAAGAGCAAGCAGCTGCAGAAAGGGTTGCAGGAACTCGGCGAAGGAGGCGCGATCCAGGTCTTCGAGAACCTCGCCTCCGGCGCGCTGCTGCTCGGCGCGGTCGGCGTGCTGCAGTTCGAGGTCGTCGCCCAGCGCCTGCAGACCGAGTACAAGGTCGACGCGATCTTCGAACCGGCCGACATCCACACCGCCCGCTGGCTGACCTTCCCGGACGAACTCACGCGCAAGAATTTCGAACGCGAGCAGCAGCATCGCATGGCGAAAGACGTCGACGGCAACCTGGTGTATCTCGCCAGGACGCGCTACAACCTCGACGTTACCCGCGAAAAATGGAGCAAGGTAGGTTTCCACGCCTCGCGCGAGCACGGCCAGATTCTGGGCTGAGTCTTGGCCGTACAGCAATGCCCAACATTTT
>RRZU012162770.1_pt1 | contig 11165 bp, 10 predicted proteins | sample 2165561 | NCBI WGS metagenome assembly RRZU01 (sample SAMN10456909, study PRJNA506462) | wastewater metagenome | isolation source: wastewater sludge | place: USA: Moscow, Idaho | reverse complement strand
TATCTTAGATGAATTAATTAGTAGTAGCTTTGACATATCAAAACTAGTTTTCTTTCTCATAGTCGCAACCCATTGTCTTAAGATATCTGATGAAAAACACATTATCAGTGTTTTGTAGTTGAAAATGGAAGATAGGTAGACGCTTAGAACTGTCTTACCATAACCAGTCTGTAGATGCACAAACCATTCCTTCATATTATTAATATTTGACTTACTATTTAAAATCTGATTGATAATGTTATATTGTATGTCAGTCGGAGTTATATCAGTATCCAACGCAAATTCATGAGACATTATCGTGGGATTTACTTCATTCATATAAACTATTTGGTGATATGGAAACTGACTCTGTATATAATCCATACTATTTTTATGCGTTATGAATGCAGTTTGCCCCTCATATTCCAAGATAAATCCAGTTACTTCTTTATAATTATGATAAACTGCATCAAATGTAGAGGTTTGTCTCTCCAATGCTCTAGACTCACCTTTATTGTACGGTACTATTATTATACCATTATTAGAGACTATTATCCTTCCTTTAGATTTCAAAATATGTTCACCTCATCTCTTATTACACTAATCCTTCTTCTACTAGCATTTTATATACTCCAGGTAAGTTCAAATATGCAAACTTTTCTGCATATAGTTCTGTGAATAACATAGAATATACAATTTCCCCAGAGTCTTCACCGAATGCATAATTCATTGTGGTCCATTGTACATCACATAACTTATCGACATCGTCCTTACCTAAATCAGAATGACTGTAAGTTTGAATATCTAAATCTAAATGCCCTAGTTCGTGTAACATCAGATATACCATGAAGGTAGTATTATTAATTGGAATTGATACATTTTCACAGAATGGTTTAAATGTTTGAAGAACCATTTCCCTTGACCAATCACTAGTTATTGCGCTAAGCGATCTATGAGTCAGCTCAATATGAATCTCTCGTCGGTGTCTACGTATAACGGCTATCTCGTCCAACTCATCAACCACAAATATTTCAAGATTAGAATCCTTAAAGTGTGGAAAATAGTTAATAATCCTCCACATAATAATGGAGTATTCCTCCTTAGTCAAAATATTCTTATCATCTTCGTCAAATAATGGATTACGAATCTCATCATATCCCACCTCAGGTATTACTGCTACTGGATTAAATTTCATTTTATAAAACCCCCATTTCATATTTGTATAATCATAATAATAATATATGCTTGAAAATTTAAACATTCGTATATCATAAAAAAAATATGTTAGATGGGGGCGTTGTGCCCTTATCTAACATATTTCATTTATCTCGTGGATAATATTTTTGGAATAACTACGTTTTATCTCACGTCGTCTATATCTAAATATGTTTGATATGGATAATGTTTGATTTTGGATATTGGTTCGTCTTTATGATAAATAAACATTCCGATATTTGGCATCATATCTGTCTTAATAATATAAGTCATCTCATCATTTATTAAACCATAATGACTGTACCAGCTAATAATATCATTGATATCCATAATATGTGATTCATTTACACAAAATACAATAATCATGTCAGTCATCCGCTCATCATTTCTAATTTCATCAATAATGTCTACAGTTAGCACTGTAATGTCTGGTAATATAAACACAATATCATCCTCCTTATGTCTATTATAAATATTTTGATAACTGCGGTACAAATAATGCATCCATATGAGACGCTTGGTCTTTGGTATAGAAATCTGGAGATATTAATTGACGTCTTAAGTCCCCATATGCCATAGATACCAATGGTGATGGATTCTTAAATAATGCCTCGTTTAATCTCATTAGTTTATAATCATGATGGTCGCCGTTACGACTCCAGTCAGGATATTCCAACTCATTTGATTTCTTTCTAATCAAACCTTTAACTATAGTCTCAGCATGAACTAAGTCATACTTAATGCCCATTCTTATTAAGTTCTCTCCAAATATCTGCACTACTTCCGATATGGTAGTTGCACCCATTCTATCTTTACTATTCAGTATCTTCTGAACTACTTTAAATGGTTCGGTCAATTCCTTATTCTTTATCTCAACCATAAATAATATTGAGTCTGATTCAAAATCATCTAAGCTTATAGGCTTAACCTTTTTCTTCATTCTCTTATAGGTCGATAGTAATTGGTCTGATAAATAGAAACTAGCCTCATTCTCTTCTTCTATAGTATATATACTATTACCCTTATCATCAACTATCTTGAATGAGGTAGTGTAATATATCTCTCTATCATCATCGTCTACTTCAACTTCCACGTTATCTAAAAGAATATATAAATCATCATCATTAACTGGTTCGTCCTTTAAAATTATCTCGTTGGAAGATAATTCAAACACGTCGTCAAACTCCTTATTGAATGCTATTAAATTAGAGTCCGTTAACTGATCATGTTTAGAAGACAAGACTGCTTGACCGAAGGGTTCGCTTATTTTCGTCGTTTTATTCATATAGATTCGTTAGACCTATACAGTTCTCTTATGAACTTCCCCATATCTCTATGGGATACTAGACTATATCTTTGCATAATATTACTTTTACCATAATATCATACACCTCATGTTTCGTTTTAAAGGGTTTACAATGAGCTATTATCACTCATCTACCTACCACTTGGCACTACGATAGTCACTTCAGTAGCTTTCGCCACCTTATCTCAAACCACCTACCTGACGGTATTTACATATTTCTATGATTGTGATTATCTAGCTTTCTCTAGTCGTTGAACTTATTAAAATTACTATGTGATATTGGTATAGGCTTTACCAACTTTAATTCGTCGTATGGTTTCTTCCGAAACATCATATATCTTTGCAATATCTTTATTTAGAATATTCTTTTTAAATAATTTACGAATACCCATAATATCATTTCGATCCAATTTGAGTTCAAAATATCCAGATTTTCTAACACGTGAATCGATATCGTATAGATCACTGATTCTTCTACTCCACTTACCATTCTTTCCCAGTCTAATATAACGAACGGTTGTAGCAGGAACCTTAGTTAGTCTCGAGATATCTAAATCTGATAGATCATGATCTGGGGATAGTAGTTTACATACTTCATGAATTCTATCATCACGATCCCATTCTGACATTTTTCGTCCCTGATACTTAATATATCTTGAAAAGTCATAATCTTTACTTATATCAGTATAATAAACCCCATTTAGGATATCCGTTATTCGGCGATTGGATCGGCAGATATCCTTATAGTTATAGTAACCAAGATCCATAGAAATGTCTTTAATGTGAATATTACTTTCTAGTAATTCACATATACGATGAACAGTTTCATCGGACCAATAGTTTTCTAGATTATGAAATCTAGAATGCTTATTATTCTCTGCTACCGTGGCTAGCTCTAAATTAGTTATATCTGGATTACCTTTCATGAGATCAATGTGATTAATTATCATCTTATCAGGTATTTCACCCACAAAGGTCTCGTATACGAGACGATGTACCCTATATTTTTTTCGGTTTATCTGGATCGTCGGATACTCGATAGGAAATTTCCATCTAACAATCATCTGCTTATTATACTGATGCAGATATGCAGCACCACTTCGATTAAAATATATGTCTAGATGTATCGGATGTTGCCTAAACTCAACCCCATCCAAATAGATTTTGTCTCCATCGACAATAGTCTTCGTATAATAATATTTCAAATGTTTAATATGGATATCTTGTTTAGGTTTCATATTTATTATTGGTAGCTCGATTTTTCCATAGAAAGTATACATTAGTAACTTTTCTATAGATATAATGGTAAGTATACCATCCTCGACTATCTTAATCATATGATTTCCACTATTTTGATTCTCGTTCACAATCCTCTTATCAATATCACTATAAACATATCCATCTTTAGTAATATAATGATATTTCGTTCCATGTGCACGCAAAAATTTCATCTACTCACTTCCTTTTTGATTCGCCTATTTATCACGTAATTATAATAAGCTGCGTGGTTGTCTCTATTCTTAACCTTATTACTATACCATATAGTATAATTAGTCTCTTAAACTAAAGTCCATATGCCATCATACTATTACTAATATGACTTAGTAGTTAAGACCTAACGAGAGTTTCCCGCAATTAAAGAGGTTTTAATCGACCCACATTACTAAGCCGATAATGACCCTGCGCTAAACATATCGAAGTTTATATCAAATAAATGACCATAGCAATACTTGCAAATTCCATCATCACTATTACATGTACACGGCGATCTAAAAGGTACGACTTTACCAATTAGATGCTTATCTTGATTGTAGTCTAACAGCTTCATTTGTCCAATACTATTGTAATAATATCTTCCGTTTAGTAGCTTCAAGAACTCGTCATCTAATATCTTATATTCAACAAATGCCGCCGAGTCACAGCTCTCATAGTCGGGTCTTAGTGTACTTGGTGAAGTTGCTAAGAGATTTAACTTCTTACTAAAAGCCCCAGGTGTAGACATCTGTGTCTTAGTGAGTATTAATGCCTTTCTTCCACTAAGAGCATTGATGTAGATATATGAGGGTTTATTTAGACCAGTTACAAGATAATTTGCATCTATAACCATCGGTATCGTATGTCCATTTATATCTGCCTTTAATCCTATCTTTACAATTATCTCCTTGAACTGACTTTCGGAAAGATTTCTTCCAGATAAGAATATTGGCTTCAGGTCATTAAACTCAGTATCGTTTACGATTATATCAATTACCCTCTTTGTACGAGCTGCCAATTCCTCTTCTATTTCTATTGGCTGTAAAGTATGGTCAATAGAACCATAAATCAGTTCAGACATATCTGGGTTTCTTTTCTCTACTTGAATTATATCATATATAGAGATTCCCATACCCATCAATAAACAGAATGCATTTGAGATAGCAGTTATATTATAACTAATCTCATCCACTACTTTATTCTTAGATATAAAATCCCCCTCATGGAAAGGCAGAATCTTATTATCAATATAATCAATTAAAGCATTTATATTAAACTTAGTAAAATCAAAGATGAATGATTCGTCTATAAGTTCAATCCTATCCATATCTACAAAAGCATACCATAGGATTAGATTCGATAGGAAGTGACGTATCTCTAAACGATAAATCTTCTTATCATCTTTCTTAATCTTGAAGTTAATAGGTCTAGTTCTAATCTCCTTAATCTCAAATCCGAGTTTTAGAATATCTAATAAATCCTGATAGATAAACCTAAAACTACGTTTGGAGTCTAGAACGTCTTCGAGTATTAAATAGATATCTGATTTATATCTCAATAATAACTCCTCTAAATTCTTCTCAGGTTTATCATAATAGTTAATTTTCATATATAAGCCCCCTCATTTTAACCTTCTTTAAATAAAATTTCAGTACAAGTAATTAATATTACATCTCCTTTTTATAGTTTTAATTTTTGACCATATAGATAAAGTTATAGCAAACTGTGTAGGTTTGCTATAACTTTATTTTCTTTTTTATCCTATAAATAAAGTTTAGTTGATACCACATCTATTATATGATTGCAGATATCATCAATCTTAAATGGAGTGGTATCCCCATAACCAGAGCATGGTATTAATTCATAATTATACTCAGGATAGTCCAACATCCTTTCTACATCACAAGTTTGAGAAAACTCCAATGAGAATTCTGACACATTTTTTAGATATGAGAAATCATTTTCATACATATCTTTACTATTCTCCCTCCCTTTCATTAGTTCATAATTTGTCCTAATATCTGGATGGTATAATAATAAGTTAACAGTATCCTCTTTATGATAGTTCAGGTAAGTCGTATAGACTTCCAAAGCTCTCATCAATTCAATAAATGCAAATAACCTATCCTCATTTGCCTTTATTGATTCCTTAGTTATTTTATTTTCTTCATTTAGTGCATATTTAGATGCCTGAAAGAAGAAGTTTGATAAATATGACCTATCGCTAAGAATCACACTACTCTCTTCTATTTCGTTTCTCAATAAATCAAAATTATGTCTTCTATCCACAGCATATAGCATGGATGCCGTAACTGGATCTGTCTTTATGGGGTCACCTAACAACTCACCTGCCAAAAATCTCTTTATAACACGTCCTGATGGTAAGTCATAATTGGGGAAATCTGTTATTAGAACTTTCTCCCCCTGCTTAGTGAATATCTCAGCTAACCTCTTTGATATAGTATTTTTACCAGTACCATCAATACCTTCAATATTTATTATTAGTTTTTCACCTTTATCTTTTCTCATAATATAAATTCCCCCTATTAGAATATATTTATATAATTATTATAAGTGCTATTTCTTCGGCGTTTCTTCTCTTTCGACTATCTCGATTATCTTATAGTCTAAATATTTTAAGAATTTGTCTTTTTCTTTTAAATCTTCTAGATATGTCACGAAGTCGGTAGTATCGAGAGTGATTTCTCCATCACCACTTTCTTTCATCTCTTTATCGAATTTATATCTAGCATCACATGGTTCGCGTTCAGGTGTAAAGTAGAAACCATCGTACATCTTAACAAATGGTACAAAGCTACCACTCATACCCACATCACTATTGGAGCTTGTAGTTAAGTCCAATATACCCACCATGGATGGATGTAAGTATCTGTATTTGGTTGCGATTCTTCTAGCACTTCCCTCCCCTAAACTATTAGGCCCCTTAGCCGAGTAGGATAAGTCCGCTAAGAAAGTCAAATCGTTTGCCAAATCATCGGTCTTTATCAGGTCATTTAAATTTCTCATACCTGCAAAGATTATGTCGCTATTAAAATTGAATAGCTCTAGTAAGGTGTCCATTGTATTCATCTTAGATTTAGACTTTTTCTCTATCAGTCTATTTAAGTTCTCATTAATCTTCTTAGCTAAAGATGAATTTACAATATATTCATTACGTCTAATTCGTTTATTATGCATATCAATGTTACTTCTTTTCTTCAAACCATCGAAATTTGTTATGATCCAGTACAAAAGATAGTAAATATTGTGTTTATAAACCTCAGGTAACCTAAGGTTATCTATCGTCACTGTATCTAATAATCTCTCTATCATGTAGACAGTAGTATTACCCTTCTCTCTAAAAGTATTGATACTCTTATTTCTACCACTCCCAGAACCAATAAAACCAATTCTACATGTCCAATATTCGTAATCTTCGAGTAGATTTTTAGTTACAGGATAGTCCTTAGATCTTAAGTTGCATACCATACATACAAAAGATCTAACCATTTCATACTTATCGAAAAGATACTTGTCTACCAATACATATATACTGTCAAGTGGGAATATATAATGATTTTCCCTATCCTTTTCCTTATACTTCTCTGAAGTAAATACAATATCTTGCATACCAAAAAACTCTCTAGTTTTAGAAAAACCCATCTTTGCTGAATATATCATAAGTGGATTAATAAACTTAGTTCTCACTTTAGAGTTGGCTCTCCTAGACTTACTGTTGAGAGCATATGAATAAGATGGCATTACAAACTCTACACCATCGATATCTTCGACTCTTCTATGTTTATTACAGTACACTATGATAGGCATTCTAGATTTAAGGGTTATCTTACTTCGTTGAGAGTAAGTTGACGCATCTATAAGTTGCCATATAGCCCTCATCTTCTTATTATTATTGATGTAATACCCATCATCTGTTTGTATAGGTATGAGTATCCTCTTTGTAATCACCTTTTCGTTAATGTTAGTAGTTATTCTTATAGTGAAAATTATCTCACCAAATTTATTATCCGCAATATATTTATTTTTTGGTATTTCAATAGAATCTAAATCCTTCTTCTTAAAGTTGATATTCACAAGATGATTATTGATATCAACCTCGTCTTGATCACGAATGATTTCTATATTTTCTATCTTAATATTTTCTACAGCTTCAAATTCCCTCATAGCTGTAATTACAAATTCTTCTAATGGTCTATCTTGTGTGCCTAATATAAATTCATCATTAAAATCTTCTTCATATTTATTTGGATATAAAGCAATATAGTTCAGCAATGGCGATTCCCCCTTTTTTAATAGAAAAAATAAAGGGAGGAGAAATTCCTCCCAATATATAAAATTATTGGAATATAATTTTAGCTATCGACTTAATCTCATTCGTGGGATTAAAGTCTATTTCTATTTCGCTCACCACCTCATCTATAATGTCTATCTTATAAAGTTTATTACTGAGAGATACTAATAACGAATCGTTATTAAAGTAAACTTCTTCAGCGTCTATTAGTAAAGGTTTCTTTGTTAGCTCATCTTTATCAAAATTAAACACTGCGAAGTTTATAGAAGTATTCTCTAATGCCTTTGCCTCTTCTAATGTCATTGTTGTAATAAGATGCTGAACGGCAGCTTCTTTTGACAGTGAAAATAAATCACTATTGACATCAACTTTCATTTCATCTCCATCTTTTAATATAAATGCTTTATATAATTTTATCTTTTTCTTCTTTAATATATCTTTAGAAATATCTAAATCAAGTAATGTTTTCATGTTTTTCGTCCCCCTTTATATGATGATTAGATTAATCTAATCATCATAATCATCTAGCTCTTCAGATTCCGTTGTTGCATCAGACTTTATTAATAGCTTAGCATTCATCCCTGGTCTCATTGTTAATGAAAAGCTATCAGCTTTAACCAGTGCATGGAATTCAATGTTATCATTAAAGTTTACTGATGCCGAAGATTTATTTGTCAACTTTATCTTTTCTAGAAGATGTCTAAATATATTTTTGACGAAAACATATGTTATTGTAGCAGTAGATGCACTTGTATCTGTAATGTTAATTGAATATTTTTCAGATAGTTCCAATCTTGTATGTTTCTCTATCTTAGCTAATCTCACAGCCTCGGCTTCCGATAATCCAAATGGGTTATCTGGTAATTTTCTTGTGCTAGGGTCAGGATATATTAAGAGTTCTAGTCTAGGATAAACCATATCACTCTCCTCTATCCCTGCAACAAAATCCTTTATGAATTTACCTGCCTCTTCCCCATGAGTAAAGCTTATGTTAATATTTCCTTCCTTCTCAGCATCCTCATCTCTCTTAACAGTTACTGTGGATGTGAATAAATTGAAGAAATTAATTGGTTCTGCCTGCTGGTCATGCACAATCTCCAAGGCTAATGATTTAATAATATTTTCGATAGTTACATTAGCAATGGTATTACTTTGCCAATCATGGTCTGCATGAATCTTATAATTCTTTCTCAGGTCCTCCTTGGTCTTTCTATCTATATTCAAGATAGAAATTCTTGTCTCCTCATCCTGCGGAATGATATAAAGCCTATCATTCATCATATACTGATTTCCATAAGTCATTTCACATTCTCCTTTTATTTAAATTTTATTTCAGTGTTTCCATAAAAATAATATATCATTCATATCAATGATGGCTTACAGCAACTTTTTATTTAAATATTTTACTGTAATATCTATATCTGTATCTTTAAAAACTTCCTCTATCATGAATCTTATTCTAACCCATCTCTTACCATCTAAATCACAAGCTATTAAAGGCATTCCTAACTTAGTTTCTTTATTCTCTATCATCTGATCTCTTAAGTCTACTAGACTATCTTCAATATCCTGGTATGTTGGTTTATGCCAATAAAGAACCTTTGTTACTAAGTTATATACATTCCCAACTTTCAGAGCTTTACCTATTTCTCCATTAGAAGAATATTGCTCATGTAACTTAGACCTCATATTAAATATCTTATCAAACTCTAGTGCAATACCCGCACCTAATGCAAAATCTGCAGATATGCAATGTGCTAATACAAACTCATTTAAAGGGAGATTAAATAAATCTCCCCTTTCCATGGTTATATTCACTTTTTCACCCCCTCCTCTGTAAAGAACTTATCAAGTCCTCTACATCAATTAAGTCCACGATGTCAATACCCCTTCGCATAGCCTCTTTACATTTAGTGGAACTATGATCATATTTACCAGATACCACTGCCAATGTTTCTGAATTTATGCTATTGGATATCTCGTACCCTATGCTTTCAAACCTTTTAACCAAATCCTTATCTCTAAAGTCGGTGAATACTACATTTCCTTTAAATCTTTTATCCGTAATAATATTTAGAGTTTTTAGTAGGAATTTTATTAAAGATTCATTATCATAGATGTAGTCAACGAATATATTTGCTGTCTTGACTCCTATTCCTTCAGCGTTTAACATCTTTCGAATCAGGTCTGTCCTAGATTTCGTATTAATATCCTTGATTGTAATGTAGTTGAAAATTTTTCTACATTTCTTTTCAGATATATTGGGAATCCCCAATGAACCAAAAAACGAGGATATTGTAAATTCTCGACTTAGGAGCCTATCTATCTCCTTTTTAATATTAGAGGTCGACACCACACCAAATCCCGGAAGGTCCGCAATCTCCTTATAGTTCATATGAAATAAATCCTCTATGGTCTTTATAATACTATGAGAATATAATGCCTCAATTGTACCATCCGATATGTTATCCACCTCAAGCTTGGAGATAAAATTTGCTATTTTACCGGTAACGACTCTAGGGCATGAATTATTAACGCACCTATACTCTAAACCAAATCTTCCCAGCTTTTCATCGCAGTATGGGCATCTTTTTTTGATTATTATATATGGAGCATTTTTATCATATTGCCTCTTCTCGGGTAATCTTACTTGGGGTATAACATCTCCTGCGGAATATACTACAACCGTTTCCCCTTCCCTTATATCAAGCTTAGCAAACTTATCAAACGAACCTAAAGAGACATCGTCGACAACCGTTTCATTTACTTCGACGGACTTCACTTTCAACATAGGAATTGCATTTGCTAATCGTCCTACGGACACATATCCATATAACGCAGGTGACAATGCTTCATTTGTATTTACTTTGAAGGCGATAGAATCCTGCATAAAATCCTTCTCATTCATCTGAAGAGATTTTGAATGAGGGGTTATTATTACCCCATCCGTCCTATATGGGAACTCAGAACTTCTTATCTTATTAAGCATCTTATCTATTTTCTTCATTATTATTTTTACATTACTATCTATATCAGATGGATGAAGATTGAAATTCTTTATCCCTGGAGCACAATACGTTATCCTACCATGACCATCAT
>RRZU010207396.1_pt1 | contig 11166 bp, 9 predicted proteins | sample 2165561 | NCBI WGS metagenome assembly RRZU01 (sample SAMN10456909, study PRJNA506462) | wastewater metagenome | isolation source: wastewater sludge | place: USA: Moscow, Idaho | reverse complement strand
AGTTTTTCCCGGGTCAGGTCGCGTCCGGCACGGCGCAGTCCTTCCACCATGACACGCGCGGTGAGGTAGGCCTCAAGCCCGTAATAGGAGTATTTGCCGGGCTTGGGCGCAATCTTTTGATAGTCGCGCACGACCGGAATGGTGTCATTCCACGGGTAGGGAACGACTTGTGAAATACCGATGCCACGGGCCTCATTGCCCAGGGTGTCGACCAGTTGCTCGGTGCCGACCGGGGAGAGCGTCATGAACATCGGGTGCTGTCCGGCCTGCTTCATGGCCCGGATGAAGGCAGCGCTGGGTTTGTATAACGTGACCATGACCACTGCCTGCGGGTTGGCTTTGGCAACGCTCTGGACGGCGGCATTGACATCCAGCGAGTTACGTTCGACGGTGGCGACCGCTGCCGGAGTCAGGTTGTGCCGCTTGAGGGCCGCAGTGACACCGTCCAGGCCGGCTTTGCCGAAGCCATCGTTCTGGTAGAACACGGCGATGCGACGCAGGCCGATGGCGACCATCTGGTTGACGATGGCTTCGGTTTCGTCGTTGTAGCTGGCACGAATGTGGAACATGAAACGCGCATGCGGATTGCTGGAAATTGGCTGGCGCAGGCTGGGTGCGCCGGAGATGGTGCCGACCAGGGGAACGCCGGCGGGGCCGAACACGGTATTCATGGTCGCTTCGGTGGGGGTGGTGCCGAAAAAACCCAGCAGGGCAAAGGCTTGCTTGTCCTTGATCAGGGTCTTGGTATTGGCGAGGGCGCGGTCGGTTTCATAGCCATCATCAAGGGCGATCAGCTCAATCTTGCGGCCATTGACACCGCCGGCTTTGTTGAGTTGTCCGAAGTAGGCCTGAATGGTCTGCCGCATGTCCTCGCCATAAGCGCCGTTGGGCCCGCTGAAAGGAGCAGACATGCCGAGCGTGACGGTCGTGTCGGTGACGCCGGGTTCGGCGGCACAAATTGTTGACAAGGCCAGCAGTGCGGCGGCGGCAAAGTGTTTCAGACTCAGCATGGTTGGCGTCTCCCCCGAAAAATATGCGCTGATTCTAGCAGTTGAATTGGAAAGGATGGCAAGGATGAATGGGCCGCGAGTGCTGTCGTGGTGGCTGGTTTGGGATGTGCGTAACGTGTTTATTGACAAAAATTTACGAAACACAAACAATCCGTCACATTTCAAAATGGCATATTCCAGTGAGTTTTATAGTGCGCACAAACAATTCCATTAAATTATTTAAACGGGGCCGTCTGCCCATTTTGCTGTCCGGGCTGCTTGTGCTGGCGGGCTGTGCGGGGAATCCCTTGCGCAGCTACGATAGTGAAATGCGTACGACGGTGGCGCTGGTGCAGGGAGGGCAGCTGGAGCAGGCGCTGCAGCTCCTCGAGAAGAACAACAAGCCCTTGTTTGCAGCCGATGAGGCCAGGGACAAGGAAGGACGCGCCAAGGAAAAAACCGTACTGGATTCGGTCAGTGGGCGCGATATCCTCTATTACTTCGAGAAGGGCGAACTGCTCAGCTTGAAGACCGATTACGAGGGAAGTCGCGACAGTTGGTTGATGGCTGATGAGATCGTACGTACCTGGGAAGATGAATACCGCACCAACCCGACCAAGCTGCTGGGCGACATCGGTGCTTTCCTGGTCAGTGACCGGGTCCGCCGCTATGACGGCCAGGATTACGAAAAGGTCTTTTTGTCGGCGAAACTTGCCCTCGACCACATCCTGCTCGGCAATTTCGACCACGCTCGGGTCGAGATGAAGAAAACGGTGGAGCGGGAGAAGCTGATCGAGAGCTTCCGCGAGAAGGAGTATGAAAAACTGCAGGAGGAGCAGAAACAGAAAGGCGTCAAGACCGACACCAAGGATCTGTCGGCGCACGGTTATCCACTCGACGAACTTGATGCGCCCGAAGTGCGGCGGCTGAAGAACGGTTACCAGAATGCCTTTGCCCATTATCTGGCGGGCTATTTCTTCGAGGTCACCGGCGAGCCGTCGATGGCCGAGCCGGGCTATCGCAATGCTCTGGCATTGCAACCCAATAGCAAGCTGATCAAGGAAAAACTCGGGCGGACAGGCAGCCGGCGCGCGGGTCCGGGAGAGACCGATGTGCTGTTCGTTGTTGAAAGCGGGTTTGCGCCGGCCTGGAAGTCGGTCACCATTCCCTTGCCGATTCCAGTAAATGGCCGCTTCGTCGCAACGCCACTATCCTTTCCTATCGTCAAGTCGGAGGGTAAGGGCTACATGCCGAATGCGCTGCGCATCAATGGCAAAGACTATCCGGTGGAAACTCTGGTCGATGTGGATGCCATGGCCCGGCGTCAGCTCAGGGATCAGCTGCCGGGGATCATGGGACGCACTGTCGTCCGTGCAGTTGCCAAATCGGCCCTGCAATACCAGGCGCAGAAAAAAGGCGGAGCAGTGGCGGGGATCATCACCGGCATTGCTTCGGTGGTGACCGAGCAGGCTGATGAGCGTGCCTGGCGAACGTTGCCCGAGCGGCTGGCGGTGGCGCGGGCAGTTCTACCACGGGGGAGCGCTGCGCTTGAATTCGATACGGGTAATGGCTTGTTTCGAGGTGAGGTGATGGTGGGTAATCGGGTGACGGTGATTCCGATCCGCCTGGCCAATGGCACGGTGTATGTCGGTCAGCCGCGGATCGAGGCGTGGGCCGACGCGTTTACTGATGAACCGGTCAAGGCGCCGCCGCGGGCGCGTCGGGCAGGTGCGAAGCAAGCGCCGAAGAAGGCAGGTGCTGCGGCGCAGTAGCTTGACGGTTAATGATTGTCACGGTGGCGGGAAGCCTGCTGTTGCTGTTCCGCGACATTGTATTTAGGGAAAATTTTCTGGAGGTTTTATTCATGAAACAGACGCTCATCCGTGGCTTGCTCGGCTGCGCCCTTCTTGGCTTGACGCCGCTTGCGGCTCTGGCGGCTGAGCCCGGTACGATCGCCAGCAAGGTTGAAGAACTGGGGAAAATGACGTACTTGAAAGTGGTGGATTTGCGTGCCGTCAAACGTGACGGGCTGCTGCGTATCCAGGCCACTCTGGAGAACAGCAGCAGCGATGTGCAGCAGCTGTACTACCGTTTCCGCTGGCTGGATGAAGACGGTTTCGTGGTCTGGGAGGAAGAACCCTGGAAACCGGAAACCGTTTATGGGTTGCAGAAAAAAGTGATCAATGCCGTGTCGCCCAGTTTCAAGGCGACGGACTTCCGTATCGAACTGCAGAGTCCGAAAAATGCCGGGGCGCCTTATTCCGGCAACAGCCCCGGTATGGAAGGTATGTCCGGGCGCTGAAGCAAAATGTTTGCTGTTTTTTTTCGCCGGGGGATCGGGGGCGCTTGCCCGATGCTCGCCGTGCGTTGTGATTGTTCATTTGTTTGACTGAAAGGTATTTCATGAAATCCGCATCTTCTTCCCGTGCCCTGTTGTTGGCTACAGTGCTTGGTTTTTCCTTGTCCGCCTGCCAGACCACTTCACCGACACTGGGCGACGGTAGTGTCAGCTATGGCGATGCCAAAGCGGTGGAAGCAGTCACTACCGACCTGGGATCCACCGACATCCAGATGACGTCGGAAAAGATGACCCAGTCCATGATCCAGCATCCGGTGATTCAGACCGCCATCAGGAAGCGCGAATTGCTCATGGCCTCGCCGGTAAAGAACAAGACCAGCGAATATTTCGACACCCGGCTGATTACCGATACCATCCTGACCCAACTGCAGAAGAACGGTATCCGTTACGTGATTGAGGGCGAAGACATGCAGAATCAGGTGGATGAACTGCGTCGCCAGAATCAAAGCGGTCTGTACAAGAAATCCAAAACGGCCAAGATGGGCAACATGCAGGGGGCCAAATACCGGATCGACGGTAGCGTGTCTTCCATCGTCAAGCGCAATAGTTCGATGAAGGATGTCTATTACAAGATCAACATGCGCCTGATCGAGATCGAAAGCGGCATCGTCGAGTGGTCGGACGAGAAGGAAATCCGCAAATCGGCCAAGCGCTGAGTTGGGAGTCGCATCATGCAAATCTTGAAGAAAGCGTTGCTCGGGAGTGTCTTGCTGGGGGCTACCCTGCTGGCGCAGGCGGGCCCCAGTCTCAAGGTGGCCGTTACCGATCTGGCTTATGAGGAACGGGTGCAGGAGTATTTCCGTTCGATCCGGGCGACGGAAAAGTCCTCGCTGCGGGCTTCTGCACGCGAGAGCGAGCGGGACAGCGATCATTCCTATTCCCGTCGTGCCAGCGGTTCGCTCAATGCCCGTTCGGAGTCGACCTACTCCTATGACGAAGGGGTCTATTCTTATATCGAGCGGGGTGAGCTGCGCAAGTTCACTGCCGATATCAAGGGGGAGATCGTCAAGTCGGGGTATTTCAAGGTGGTGCAGGGTAAGCCCTTCACTGCCAAGAACACTGAGAAACTGTACGACGTGATTGCCCGCATCAAGCAGGGGATGTATCCGGGCGCCGATTACGTGCTGTTTGGTTCGGTCAATAACATCCAGTTTCGCCAGGAGGCCAATCCGATTGATCATACCGATACCGTATCGCATACGCTGAGTCTTGAGCTCGTGGGAGAGTTCAGCCTGATCAGTACCCGTACCTACGAAGTGAAAGCAGCCTTTTCTGCCATGGGCGAGGGGAGTGATGTGAAGCTGATGTCTTCACGCGGCGGCCGCCTTGTCCTCAACCGCGGCAAGGTCGTGTCGGAAGTCTCCAAGAGTCTGGGTGAAGACGTCATCCGACAGATGGAGGAGCAGCTCGCGGCGCTGGGGGGAGAAGCTCCGGTGCAGCGGGAAACGGTAATGGAACGTGGGCAGTCGCGGCAGGAAGAAGTGATGATCTTCCGTTGAAAAGGTGCTGTCTTGACACCGCCCCCGCCCGGGGCGGTGTTTGTTTTGCGATGATGAACTGAATGAAAGTAGGCGAACATGAGTGAGCAAAACGGGGTGGTCCCCAAATGCCCGAGCTGCGGTGGCGCGCTGAAAGCCTTTGCCGCACGCTGCGAGCTGTGTGGTCATGAACTGACCGGCGTGGGCGCCAATCGTACGGTGGTTGAGCTGGTCAATAAATTTAATGAAATTGAGGCTACGCTGGTGGCTGCTGGCCTGCAGGGCAGCAAGCTGGAAAAGGAAGTCAGCGCCCGGCGGGCGCGGGTGATCCGCGATCTGCCCATTCCGAATGCGCGCGAAGATCTGTTGAGTCTGATCCATTTCATTCTGCCCAAACTGCAAGGGGTGGGTAAACGCGACCCCAACGAAGAAGACTGGCGGGTCAAGTTCACCGAGGTGATGAACCTGGCCAGAAACGCCTACCGTGGCGACGTGAAAACGCGGGAGGAACTGGAAGCGCTTGAGCGCAGTGCCAATCTTGGTTTTGCCGAGACGGTGAAAGAGCGCACCCGGCGTAATCCGATGCTTTTTCTGCTAGTTGGCGGGGTTGCCGTGCTGGCTGTCGTTGGTTTGATCAGCACGCAATGGCAAAGCTGGCAGGAAGCTCGCTGCACGGCGGCCTATACACCCGCAGCCCAGGCTGAAACAGCGCGTCTGGAAAGCATTGTGGCTATTTTTGACGGCAAGCTGCAACAGAAGGACTATGCGGCCGCCCAGGCTGAACTGGCGCAGTTGCGCTGGCAATACCAGGAAGCCTGCAAGGCGGAAGCGGTTGCGCAGGAGACGGCGGCCTGGGAAACACGCCGACAGGCACTGGCCGCGCGTATCGAAGCGGCTCAGGCGGCAGAACGGGAACAGGCAGCGGCCGAGATTGCGCGCGAAAAAGCGGCCCAGCAAGCTGAGCTCGACCAGGAAAAAGCGCGGGAAGCTGAGCAGCAGCGAGCTGTGGCCGCGCAGGCAGAGGCCCGGCGCATTGCCAGGGCCGAGGCTGAGCTGGCCCAGCGGGCACGGCGTGGTGCAGAAACGCGCCAGGCAAGGGACTAATGATCATGTTGCGTGACGTGCCTCAGGCACGCATCGAACAACGGTAAAAGGAGCTGGCATGGCTTTGTTTGGCAAGAAAAACGAAGGCGGCGTGCTTGACGTCATCCGCTGCGATGAGCCGACCTATCTGGTCTGGAAATGGCGACCGGGTGACGGTGCAGCTACGCGCAAGGAAAACGCCATTCGCTGGGGGAGCAGCCTGCGGGTCAAGGACGGCGAGGTGGCCGTTTTTGTCTACAAGCAGGAGAGTGGGGCAGTTCAGGATTTCATCGAGGGCCCGTTTGACGATACCCTGCGGACGGCCAACTTTCCTGTGCTGTCAAATATCCTCGGCATGGCCTATGCCGGAGACTCGCCGTTTCAGGCCGAGGTGTATTTCATCAACCTGGCCGGGAACATCAAGATCGACTTCCGGGTACCTTATTTCGACGTGTTCGATCCGCGGGCCCTGGATTTCCCGGTGCGTATGGCCGCCGGGGGTTCATTGCGGATGAACATCACCGATTACCGGGCGTTCATTCGCCTGCATCGGCTGGTGAATTTCGAAATTTCGGCCTTTGCCGATCTGGTGCGCGATGCTGTGGTGCGCCGTGTCAAGCAGGTTGTTGCCAACGCACCTGCCGAGCATGGTTTGCCCGTGCTGCAGCTGGAGCGCAAGCTGGCCGAGGTGAATGACCTGATTACACCGCAGCTGAGTCAGGTATTCCAGGAGCAGTTCGGGGTGAACCTGCACAGCTTCGATCTGAGCAGCATCGAGCCGAACAAGGATTCCGAGGAATACCGTCAGCTGCGTGCGGTGACTGCCGATCTGGAAACGGCAATGCGCCAGAAACAGAACGAGATCAACATGCGCAACCTCGAAGCAACGCAAGCAATCAATGCCGAAAACATGAGCGAAACCCTGCGCATCCAGCGTGAGCAGGCCGAACGCCTAGCTGCCCTGCAGACCCAGCAGCAGTACTTGGGGGCACACCAGATCAACCAGCAGACGGCAGTACTGACTGCGGCCGCAGAAAACCTGGGCAGCATGGGGCAGGTTGATCTTGGGGGCGGCAGCCAGGGGGGCGGCGATGGTGGCCTGAATCCGGCGGGGATGATGATGGGAATGGCACTGGGCGGCGCCATGGGCGGACAGATGGCGAACATGATGGGCGCTATGGGGCAGCAGATGAATCCTGCCAACATGCCACCGCCGCCCCCGCAGGCGCTCTACCACGTATCGGTCAATGGGCAGAACAGCGGCCCCTTCAATATGGCCCAGTTGCAGCAGCTGGCAGCGGCTGGTCAGCTGCATGCCGGTGTGCATGTCTGGAAGGCCGGCATGAGTCAGTGGGAGTTGCTCGCCAACGTTGCCGAGCTGGCGCCCCTGCTGCAGCAATTCACGCCGCCGCCTCCGCCGCCGCCAGCGCTTTGATACTTTTCAGGAGATCGTTAGATGAACGATGACAATTTCTTTTCGATCGAACGTCTGGTCGAGTTCGGACTCGGTATGGGGATTGCCCAGCAGATGGTCAATTCGATGAATCAGGCCATGAAGAATGTGCATATTCCGGGGCCGATGAATGGCCTGGCCGCCATGCCAGGAGAGGTGAATAGCCTGCCCGTCAGCTATTTCGTGGTGCTCGACGGCAAGCAGGCGGGGCCGTTTGCCGCCGAGGAACTGAGTCGGCTGATTGTGCAAGGCCGGATCGACAAGATGACGTATGTCTGGCGTGCCGGTATGGCCGGCTGGGCGCATTGCCAGGATGTGCCGGAAGTGCTCAAGCTGGTTGCCCTGTGTCCGCCACCCCTGCCGCCCGAGGTGCAAGCATGAGGCTTAATCCAGTCAATGCATTGATTGCCGTTCTGTTGGGCGCTGTCCTCAGTTACGGTTTGTGGAGCCTGGATGGGCCATTACGCAACTACGTGGCAGCCGGGAGTGCAATCTTCTTCATTGCCACCTTGCTGCCCTTGCTGCTGGGGGGGTATGCCAGTGCTCGGCGCGGGGTCAATCTCCGTGTGGTCAGCGGGGTTTTCTTCGGGATTGCACTGGGCTTGAATACCCTATTCGCCATTTTCGACCTGTCGGCGACTGCTTATATCGTGATCTCGGCGGTGTTGATCCTGGTCTATCTGCTGCTGGCAAATGCCATCTTCAATGCTCGCCAGTGAAGTGGGCACTCAAAAAAAGGCCGGGTGATAGCCCGGCCTTTTTTGTCCTGTTTATTCGCCGAAGAACTCGCGGACCTTGTCCATCCATGACTTGGCGCGTGGGTTGTGCTTGTGGTCGGAATCCTTGCTCGATTCTTCCAGTTCGCGCAGCAGTTCCTTCTGGCGGTCGGTAAGGTTGACCGGGGTCTCGACAATGACGTGGCACATCAGGTCGCCGTGGGTATTGCTGCGGACGCCTTTGATTCCCTTGCCGCGCAGGCGGAAGACACGCCCCGATTGCGTTTCCGGTGGGATTTTGATCGCCGCGGCACCGTCCAGCGTCGGGATTTCAATTTCGCCACCAAGGGCTGCCGTGGTGAAGGAAATGGGCATCTCGCAGTGCAGGTCGTTGTGGTCGCGCTGGAAGACCGGGTGCTGCTTGAGGTGGATCTGGACGTAGAGATCGCCCGGAGGGCCGCCGTTGACGCCGTGTTCGCCTTCGCCGGCCAGCCGGATGCGGTCACCGGTATCGACACCCGCCGGAATTTTTACTGACAGCGTCTTGTGCTGCTTGGTGCGGCCAGCGCCGCCGCAACTCTTGCAGGGGTCGGCAACAAAGCGGCCGGTGCCGTGGCATTTGTGGCAGGTTTGCTGAATGGAGAAGAAACCCTGCTGCAGGCGGACCTGACCAGAACCGTTACAGGTCGGACAGGTCTTGGGCTGGGTGCCGGCCTTGGCGCCGCTGCCTTTGCATGGTTCACAGACTTCCATGGTGGGAATGCGGATCTTGGTTTCCGTCCCTTTGGCAGCTTGCTCCAGCGTGATTTCCAGGTTGTAGCGCAGATCGGCCCCACGGTAGATGTTGGAGCGGCCACCGCCGCCTCCACCGCCGCCACGGCCACCGAAAATCTCGTCGAAGATGCCGCCAAAGGCATCGGCGAAGCCACCCATGCCGGCACCACCGCCAAAACCGCCACCCATGCCAGCCTGGGGGTCTACCCCGGCATGTCCGTACTGGTCGTAGGCAGCCCGTTTCTGGCTGTCGGAGAGAATTTCGTAGGCCTCCTTGGCTTCCTTGAATTTTTCTTCGGCAGACGGATTGTCCGGATTGCGGTCCGGGTGGTACTTCATGGCCAGCTTGCGGTAGGCCTTCTTGATTTCGTCATCGCCCGCATCGCGGTTGACGCCGAGTATTTCGTAAAAATCGCGTTTTGACATGTTGTATACCGTCTATGTGACAAAGGCACCGAGCACCGCCGGAGGATTCCGGGAGGCTCGGTGCCGTGTGGTCAGGCCAAGGATTATTGCTTCTTGTCTTTTTCCACTTCGGTAAATTCGGCATCGACCACGTCGCCATCGACCGTCTTTTCACCTTGCGGCTGGCCTTGGGCCGGAGCTTCCTGGGCCTGCTGCGCGGCGTAAAGCTTTTCGCCGACCTTCATCACGGCCTGGGTGAGGGCTTCGGTTTTGGCGGTGATCTTGTCCTTGTCGCCATCGCGCAGCACTTCTTCCACTTCCTTGATGGCGTTTTCGATGGCTTCCTTCTCGGAGGCATCGAGCTTGTCGCCATGCTCGGTCAGCGATTTTTTCGCCATGTGGGCAGCACTGTCGGCCTGGTTGCGGGCATCCGCCAGTTCGTGCGCCTTCTTGTCTTCTTCCGCGTGCAGTTCAGCATCCTTCACCATGCGCTGAATTTCTTCTTCGCTCAGGCCGGAGTTGGCTTTGATGGTGATCTTGTTTTCCTTGCCGGTGGCCTTGTCCTTGGCGGTGACGTGCATGATGCCGTTGGCGTCGATGTCGAAAATGACCTCGATTTGCGGCAGACCGCGCGGTGCTGGGGGGATGCCTTCCAGGTTGAACTGACCGAGGCTCTTGTTGCCACCGGCCATCTCCCGTTCGCCCTGCAGCGCGTGGATGGTGACCGCGGACTGGTTGTCGTCGGCGGTGGAGAACACCTGGCTGGCTTTGGTCGGGATGGTGGTGTTTTTCTGGATCAGCTTGGTCATGACGCCGCCCAGGGTTTCGATGCCGAGCGACAGCGGCGTGACGTCGAGCAGCAGCACGTCCTTGACGTCGCCCTGCAGCACGCCGCCCTGGATGGCGGCACCCACGGCGACGGCTTCATCCGGATTGACGTCCTTGCGGGGTTCCTTGCCAAAGAATTCCTTCACCTTTTCCTGAACTTTGGGCATGCGCGACTGACCGCCGACGAGGATGATGTCGTCGATGTCGCTGGCCTTGACGCCGGCATCCTTGAGCGCGGTCTTGCACGGCTCGATGGAGCGATCAACCAGATCTTCCACCAGAGCTTCCAGTTTGGCGCGGGTGATCTTGACGGCCAGGTGCTTGGGGCCGGAAGCGTCGGCGGTGATGTACGGCAGATTGACTTCGGTCTGCTGGCTGGAAGAGAGTTCGATCTTGGCTTTTTCGGCCGCTTCCTTGAGGCGTTGCAGGGCGAGCACGTCCTTCTTCAGGTCGACGCCCTGTTCTTTCTGGAATTCGCCGATGATGTAGTCGATCAGGCGTTGGTCGAAGTCCTCACCACCGAGGAAGGTGTCGCCGTTGGTGGCCAGTACTTCGAATTGCATTTCGCCATCGACATCGGCGATTTCGATGATCGAAATGTCGAAGGTGCCACCGCCGAGGTCATACACGGCAACCTTCTTGTCCTTGCCGGCGACCTTGTCCATGCCGAAGGCCAGTGCGGCGGCGGGCGGCTCGTTGATGATGCGCTTGACTTCCAGGCCGGCGATGCGGCCGGCGTCCTTGGTCGCCTGGCGCTGGCTGTCGTTGAAGTAGGCCGGCACGGTGATGACCGCTTCGGTGACTTCCTCGCCGAGGTAGTCTTCGGCGGTCTTCTTCATCTTGCGCAGCACTTCGGCAGAAACCGGCGTCGGCGCGCTCTTCTTGTCGCGCGCTTCGACGCAGGCGTCGCCGTTGTCGGCCTTGACGATGCGGAACGGCATCAGGTCGATGTCCTTCTGCACTTCCTTTTCCTCGAAGCGGCGGCCGATCAGACGCTTCACCGCGAACAGGGTGTTCTTGGCATTGGTCACCGCCTGGCGCTTGGCCGCGGCGCCGCAGAGGATCTCGCCGTCTTCCGCGT
>RRZU012355468.1_pt1 | contig 11167 bp, 7 predicted proteins | sample 2165561 | NCBI WGS metagenome assembly RRZU01 (sample SAMN10456909, study PRJNA506462) | wastewater metagenome | isolation source: wastewater sludge | place: USA: Moscow, Idaho | reverse complement strand
GGTGGGGCGGGCGTAGCCGTTGATGGCAAAGTGGCCTGCGCGCCCGGTTTCCCCCAGCACCAGCACCAGCAGCGGTGGCTTGTCTTGTTGTGCGTAGGTGGCTCCCAGGCGAGCATCGCGGCCCAGAGGCAGGATGGTGCGGGTGTCCATGCGCAGCGGGCGCGTGGCAATGTTGCCCAGCGCGTACACGCTGTTGAGCGGGTTCATGAGGTAGCGCAGTTGGGTGTGGTTGCGCATGGTGGAGGCAAAGTCCTGGAACACGATCAAGACGCTGCCCACCGCCACCAGCACGGCTGCCAGCAGCAGACCAGCGTTGTGCAGCACTTGGCGCAGGGGGGGCAAGGCACGTACCGGCTGGCGGGCCAGCCACAGCAGGGGGGGCAGGGCCAGCGCGCCCACGGTCAGTGGCAGGCGCCAGTTCAGCAGGTCGCCCGCTTCCTTCACATCGGTCTGTAGCACGTTGGTGAGCATGCTGGCGTCAATGGCGATGCCGTAGGCCAGCATGAAGTAGGCACCCAAGGCGGCCATGAGCACCAGCAGAGCCGCTGCGGGCTTGAGAGTCCAGCGCCAGGCGAGCAGGCTGAGCAACGCAGCATTGCCCGCCGTGACCAGCACCATGAACGCCAGCATAAAAACCCAGGACCTCAGGCTGCCATGCCCGGGCAGGTGCGCCAACTCGCGCCACAGGGGCACATTGCAGACCGCAGACATCCACACACTGATCCAGAGCACGACCCAAGCGGGGTGGCGGTGACGATGGGAGAGGCTTTGCGTTGGGGGCTGGAGGGCGAAACGCAGGGGGTGAGGCAGCAGCCGTTGCAGGGTCAGAGGCATACCGACCATTGTTGGGAGCCGCACTTAAATCCACATTAAGAGCGGCTTGCCAGAGTGATCGAAACGGCCCTGGCTGGGCGCGCTGTCGTGGGCAATACGCGCGCCAGGACAAGGCGGAACCCCTATCCAGGGCCACCCCGCTGGGTTTGGTTGGCCGCTGTCACTGGGGCGGAGGAACCCGAATGTCCAGGGTCAGATTGAGCCCTTCGGTTTTTTCGTACTTGCGGATGCGACTGATCATGTCGGCGCTCAGGACATGGCCTGCGGACAGCAGTAGCACGCCCTCTTTAGACAACAAGTCTTTGCCCAGCGCCATGCCTGGCTGCAGGTGCTCGGGGGTGACGGGCTCCAGGCGCGCCACCTTGGGCTTTTCCGCCAGGGTGATGTGCAGGAAGACATCGATCACCTCGGGGTCAAACTGCGTGCCGCGCCCGTGCTGGAGCAAGGTGCGCGCCTCGGCTTCGGTGAGGGCTACGCCTGTGAGGTGCCCGTGGGTCAGGTCGTCATAGGTGTCCACCACCCCCAGAATGCGCGAACCCAGAGGTATTTGTTCGCCTTGCAGTTGCCCTGGATAGCCGGTGCCGTCAAAGCGCTCGTGGTGGGTGCGGATCAGGTCGGCGACGGCCTGGTGGTCGTCCAGCGCCATGAAGGACTGCGCGCCCAGGGTTGGGTGGCGTTGGTAACTGGCCAGGTCGGCGGCTGTGAGTTTGCCGACGGGCTTGCTCAGAATGGCATCGGGCAGTGCCATGAAGCCCACATCATGCAGAAGGCCCGCCACAAACACGTCTTGCACCGCATCCTCTGGCATGCCCATCGCTGTGGCGACCTTGCGAGCGAGATGCGCGCAGCGCTTGCCATGCCCGGCCAGCACGCCGCTGCGCAATTCCATCAGGTTGGAGAAGATCTTGATGCTGGTGAGGTAGTTGCGCCGCAGCAAGTCATTGGCCTGGCGCAGCTCGGAAGTGCGCTCCTGCACGCGCAACTCCAGCCCGGTGTTGAGGCTGCGCAACTCTTCGTTTTGCAGCTGTGTCAGTGCCTGCAGCGCATTGCGCTCGCGCTCCAGCATCTGGCGCTCGGCGGCCTGCCGCACGGTCAGCCTCAGCTCCGTCTCGTCCCAGGGTTTGTGGATATAGCGGTAAATCTGCCCTTCATTGATGGCTGCAATGGTGGCCTTCATGTCGGCATAGCCGGTCAGCAGAATGCGCGATGTGGTGGGCCAGCGAGCGCGCACCTGGGCCAGCAGCTCTGCGCCATCCATGCTGGGCATGCGCATGTCGCTCACCACCACATCGACCGGGTGCTGTTCCAGCAGGGCCAGCGCTTCTGTTCCACTGCCTGCCTGCAGTACCTTGCAGTCTTCAGAGCGCAGCACGCGTTTGAGGGCGGAGAGGATGCTGGGCTCATCGTCCACGCACAGCACCGTCCAGCCTGCGGATGTGGGGGCTGCCTGGGGCGCAGGCGTGCTCGGTGTTGCCGTATCGGTGCGACCGTCTTCTGTGGTGGGCGCAACGTTGCTCACGACATCTGTTGCATCTGTCGTATCTGTCCCAGCGGGTGGCAGGGTGGTCGTATCCATGGCGGTTGTCTCGTTCTGTGATGTCTTGAAGGCGCTGCAGGCTCTTTTGCGCGGTGCCCCGTGATGCCTTTACCCGTTGCTCATCAGTCGCCAGTGGCCTAAGCCGCAGCCTGCGGCGCAGGTTCATGCTCGATCGGTATGGTGACCCGAAAGCGCGTGCCCACGCCTATCTCGCTGCTCACCTCCATGCGCCCACCGTGCTTTTGCACGATGCCGTAGGACAACGACAGCCCCAGCCCGGTGCCTTTGCCCACCGGCTTGGTGGTGAAGAAGGGGTCAAAGATGCGCTGCAGGTTCTCCGGAGCAATGCCGCTGCCGCTATCGGCAATTTCTACCCACACTTGCGGCCCATCTACCCCCGTGGTGATGGTGATGGTGCCGCGTTCCGCAGTGATGGCGTGGGCCGCATTGACCAGCAGGTTCATGAAGACCTGGTTCAGCTCCGAGGGCAGGCACTGCACTTCGGGCAGTGGGCCGTAGTGCTTGACCACGTCGGCCTTGTATTTGATTTCGTTGTTGACGATGTTGAGTGTGGAGTCGATCCCCGCGTGCAGGTCCACGCCTTCCCATTCCTGGCGTGCATCCACGCGAGAAAAATCCTTGAGGTCCTGCACGATTTTGCGAACACGCTGAATGCCGTCACGCGACTCGCGCATCAGGTTGGGAATGTCGTCCTTGAGGTACTCGATATCCAGTTCGGCTTTGAGGTTGCGAATGCGTGCCAGTGCGTCGCCATGGCCGATGTGGGCCTCGGTTGCTTCGTAGGCGTCCAGCATCTGGAACAGGTCGCCCAGGTACTGCTCCAGGGTGCCGAAGTTGGAGAAGATGAAGCCAATGGGGTTGTTGATTTCATGGGCCACCCCCGCAGCCAGTTGCCCGATGGAGGCGAGTTTTTCAGACTGGATGAGTTTGTTCTGCGCATCCGACAGCCGGGTATTGAGCTCTTTGAGATCACTGTTAGCCTTGATGAGCTCGCCCACGATGGAGCGTATCTGCTGGTCTGACATCTCAGACAGCGTCATCTCGTGGACTGGGGTGGAAAGGGCGGCGAATGTCATGTTGTCTCCTTGGCGGGGCGCAGCACGGCTTGCAGGTCGTTGAATTCACTCTCGATGCAGGCAAGCAGCGCGGGCAGGTCTTCCTCTGCCAGATTCAGCCGTGCCCAGGCCATGGGGTTCACGCCGGGCACGGCTTCGTTCTGGGCCCCTGCAATGTCTAGCGCATGGGTGATGGCGTCAGCGGCATGCACTACGTCGATGAGTGAGACGGCACCTGCGGGGGGCGGCTTGTGGTGCCCGGCGATGGCTTCCACCACATCGCTGCTGAAGCGCCAATGCCTGCACACCCATTCACCCAGTTCGGTGTGGTCTATGCCCAGCAGGGTGCGCTCTGCCTCGCAGTGCGGCATGTCGTGTTGCTCGGCCCAGGCAATGGCCTGCGCGGCCTCCTGGGGGTAGTGGCTGTCTACCACCAGCCTGCCCACATCGTGCAGCAGGCCTGCCGTAAAAGCTGCGGCGCTGTCCAGCCCCACGTGCAGCGCCAGCTGGCGGGCCGCGGCGGCACAGCCAATGGAATGGCGCCAGAAAGAATCCATGTGCAGCGACTTGCCGTGCAGCTTTTCAAACTGCACCGTCAATGCCGCTGCAATCACCAGGCTGCTCAGTTGCCGCATGCCCAGGATGTTGATGGCATCGCGCACCGAGCCAATGCGGCCTGACAGGCCATAAAACGGCGAGTTGGCCAACTGCAGCACCTTGATGGACAGGGCCTGGTCCAGCCGCAAGGTGTTGGAGACGGCTTCCAGCTGGACTTCCTTTTGTCGCACCAGCAGCATCAGTTCCTGCACGACGGTGGGCAGAGAAGGCAGAGAGCGAATGTCACGCGCCAGGGCCTCGCGGTCCAGTGTGATGGGGGCGGGGATAGTGTTCATGGCAGGGGAACTCCCCGGTAGGTGAAAAGCGCTTTGTGCAGCACATGGGGGTGTTGCGATGTGCGCCTAAACAAGTACTGCAGGCGCTGCGCCTTGGCTTGCTCATCGGGGCGTGATGGGGCATCAGGCGGGGGCTCTTGCGCAGGGCGCATGTCTGGACTTGTGCCTGGATGCGCAGGAGGGAGGGGCAGTGAGGTTTCCATGGGCTGAGTCCTGTGTCTGGCTGCTTATTTCGCGCTGTGTGGCTGACTGGCCTGTGGGGCTGCGGGCTCTGGTGCGATGTCTGAGCCTTCGCTGCGGGGCACCTGCCGATGGCGCTGGGTCAGCACTACCAGCAAGCCTCGGGGGGGCGTCTCGCCCAGTGCGCGCACCTTCATGTTCCAGTGTGGCCCTTGCACATGCAGGGGCGGCGTCTGTGTGTCCGCTTGTTTCGATAGCTGCTCGCTGTCTGCCCCGGGCAGGTCTTGCTGCAGCACGGCGGCTGCCGCTTCGCCCAGCAGCGGTGTGGCCATGCCCAGGGTGCGCTGGGCTTCCTGGTTGGCCAGCACAATGGTGCCGTCGGGGTCAATGCCCAGCAGGGGCACGGGCAGCAGCTCCACCATGTCGCGCACGGCGTTGGCGCGGGCACTTTCCTGGTCGATTTGCTGTTGCTGTGTGCTCAGCACCAGCTCGAGCCGCTCATTGGCGGCGGCCAGGGCTTCGCTGGCGGTGATCACCTCAGAAGCCAGGCGCTTGTTTTCGTCGCCCATCTCCTTGTGGGCAAAGGCTTCCTGCACATGCACCAGCAGGCGCTCATCGTCCCAGGGCTTGGTCAGGAAGCGGTAGATGGCCCCTTCGTTCACCGCATCGGTGATGGATTGCAGCTCGGTATAGCCCGACAGAACCATGCGCACGGTGTCTGGGTACAGCTCCTTGGCGCGGCGTAAAAATTCCACCCCGGTCATGCCGGGCATGCGCTGGTCCGACAGCACCACGTCCACCTCGTATTCCGCCATGCGTTGCAGCCCCTCCGCGCCGCTGCTGGCGGTCACGATGCGATAACCCTCGCGGCGGAAAAGGCGGCGCAATGCGGAAACGATGTTGGGTTCGTCATCCACCAGCAGCAGCGTGCGCTCGCGCCTGCGGGTGAGCAGATGGGCGGGCAGGCACACTTTGTCTGCCAGCATCCTGGCCAGTCCGTCAGCGTCTGCGGGCTCGGCCAGCACCGGGCCTTGTATGCGGTCGCATCCGTTGGCAATCAGCAAGGTCAGCTGGCCGGTGGTCTCCACCCCGTCGGCCAGCACCTTCATCTGCAGGCTGTGCGCCATGTTGATGATGGCGCGGGTCAGGGATACATCGCCTGTGGCGGCGGTCACATCCGGAACGCACGATCGGTGGACCTTGATCACATCCACCGGCAGGGTGCGCAGCAGGCCCAGGTTGGTGAAGCCCGCGCCAAAGTCGCCCAGAGAAATCTCCAGCCCCATGCTGCGCACCTGCGACAGGGTGCGCACCAGCGCGGGCGATGCATTGAACAGCGCGTGTTCACTGATTTCGATGCCCAGGGCCTGGGGCGTAAGGCCGTTGCTGGACAAAGACCTGCGAAGCTTGTCCACCACATCGGGCTGTTGCAGCTCCAGCAGCGAAATGCGCAGCGCCAGGCGCGGCACGCGCACGCCTGCCTGGTCCCATGCTCTGAGCTGGCGGCAGGCGGTGTCGCGCTTCCAGTCACCCAGCATCACGATCAGGCCGGTTTGCATCGCAATGGGCACAAACTCTGCACCCGGCACTTCACCCAGTTCCTGACTGTGCCAGCGCAGGCTCAGCTGCGTGCCAGCGAGGTCGCCGCTGGTCAGGTCTGCCTGCAACTGGTAAGTGAGAGTCAGCTCATTGCGCTCTACGGCATGGCGCAGGCCCGACTCGATGGCCAGCTTGCGCAGCGCTTGGGTGCGGGTCTCAGGGGTGTACACCGCCACCTGTTCACCGTTGGCGTCAATGCCCATGCGGGCGGTCTGCGCTGCTTCCAGCAATCCCCCTGCGTTGTCAGCGTCTTCCGGAAAACGGGCCACCCCCACGCGTGCGCCGGGCACGATTTCTGCCGCTCCCAGGCGCTCAGACTTCGACATGGCCTGCACCACCGACCTGGCATGCCGGAAGCCCTGGGGATCAAGCGTGCTGCTTTCCGTGCCGAGCAGAATGGCGAATTCGCCGCCATCCAGCCGCGCCACGGTATCCCCGGGCTCAGCCAGCGCACACAGGCGGGCGGCTACCGCCATCGCCATTGCATCGCCTGCGCCGTAGCCCATGGCCTGCTTGAGCTGGTCCACCTGGTCTACCTGAATGGACAGCAGCAGGAAGGGCTGCGGATTCCACTTGGCGCTGTGCACGGCGGCATCAATGCGGTCCAGCAACTGCGTGCGGTTGGCCAGCCCTGTCACCTCGTCGTGGTTGGCCAGCTCTTGAATGCGTTGCTCGGCTTCGCGCTGGGCCGTAATGTCCTGCACGATCAGGTAGCCGTGGCGGCGACCAGAGGGATCGGTCTCGACCATGCCGCGCTGCAGCACCACCAGCCGGGTGCCATCGGCGCGCACCAGACGGTGCTGGAATTCAAAGGGCTCGTCGGGCAACGCCCCGCGCCAGATGGAGGCTGCGTAGCCCCGCTCTTTGGCTGGCAGCCAGTGCAGCAGGCGCCAGCTGGGCCGTGCATCGGGCTGGAAGGGCAGGCCTAGCAGGGCGTGTAGCCCCTTAGAGAGCACGGCCTTGCCATCGTCCAGGTCCAGCTCGGCAGACCCGCTGCGCCCCATGGTCTCTGTCTGCTCCAGCATGCGGGCGCGCCAGTGGGACGAAAACGCAATCTGCGCCCGCTGCGGGTCATCCACCAGCGTGATCAGCTCGGCCCCTTCGCCAAGGGCTGGAAGGTGCCTTGCGTAGGCGCGCCCATTAAAGAGCTGGCCGCTGGAGTTGTTGCAGCTCACATGCCGCTGACCCCGGCCAATCCCTTGCAGTTGGGGCCACAGCTCGGGCCATTGCTGCTGCAGCCAGTCGGCGGGGCGCCCGGATTCCTCCGCGCCCGCCCCCAGCAGTTCAGCAAACCGCGCGTTGATGAGTTGGGGCACGCCGTGCAGCATCAGGCACAGCCCCATGGGGGTGGCATCAAAAATCTGCCGCTTGAGTCGCTCTACCTCGGCTGTAGAGAGCGCCGCGGACATCCCTCCTGAAGCCGTGGAGGGGCGGATCGGCGCGGACGGGATCGTTCTCATGCGTTCCTTTCGGGGCCATCTCCGGCGTAAGCCCATGAGGCAGTGCAAGCAGCGCACATCGGTGCACCGCTTTTTTTCATTATGGAGATTTTGCTCCGCCGCGCAAGCAAATTTATCATTTGTTTGAATATAAATAATAAATGTGATAATTTCCGGGGGGCTTCCATCGCCAGGGCTGCGCATGTCACGGCCTCGTCACATGCTCCCTCTACAAACGGTAACGCATTCGGTCCCCTGCGGACATCCGTTAAGACACCAACCGAGCAGACCACGATGGCCAAAGACTTCTCGCTGATGGAAGACAGCAACACTTCCTTCAACCCCAGCATTCATGATGTGTCCGACCCCGCCCGCCGCACCTTGTTGCGCGGTGGCCTGGGCGCACTAGCGGGGGGCTTTCTGGCACCGCTGGCCGCTGTGGGCGGGGCTGCAGCCCTGACGGGTTGCGCCACTGCGGGTGCGGGCTCTGGCCCTGTGCTGGGCTTCAAGAGCGTGCCGATCTCCACCGCAGACACGGTGACCGTGCCTGAGGGCTACACCGTGCAAGTGATCGCCCCTTGGGGTGACCCGGTGGGCATGTCGGGCGAGAACGCAGCCTTCAAGGACGATGCCAGCAACACCCCCGCACAACAGGAAACCCAGTTTGGCATGCACCACGACGGCATGCACTACTTTGCGCAAGAAGGCTCCAAGGTGGGCCTGCTGGCCATGAACCACGAGTATGTGGACCACGGCCTGCTGTTCCCCGACGGTGCCGCCAACTGGAGCCTGGAGAAGGTGCGCAAGTCGCAGGCCGCCCACGGCGTGTCGATCTGTGAAGTGCAGGAAAAGAACGGCAAGTGGGAGGTGGTGCGGCCATCACCCTGGGCACGCCGCATCACGGCCAACACGCCCATGCAGCTCAGCGGCCCGGCCGCTGGCCATGCCCTGCTGAAGACAGCGGCCGACCCGCAAGGTACGAAGGTGCTGGGCACCTTCAACAACTGCGCTAGCGGCATCACGCCCTGGGGCACTTACCTCACGTCGGAAGAGAACTTCATCAACTACTTCAGCGGTGGCGACACGCTGAGCGCGCACGAAAAGCGCTGGGGCCTGAAGAAGGGTGGCGCGGGTTACCGCTGGCATGAGTTTGATGCGCGCTTTGACGCCACCAAGAACCCCAACGAGCCCAACCGCTTTCGCTGGATTGTGGAGATCGACCCCAACAACCCCAGCTCCACGCCCATCAAGCGCACCGCCCTGGGCCGTGCTGCGCACGAGGGCGCCACTGTGGCTGTGACCCGCGACAAGCGCGCCGTGGTGTATATGGGCGAGGACTCGCGCTTTGAGTACATCTACAAGTTTGTGAGCCGTGACACCATCAAGCCCGGTGGCGCTGCAGCCAATGCCACGCTGCTGGACCACGGCACACTGTACGTGGCCCAGTTCAATGCCGATGGCAAGGGCCGCTGGATTGCGCTGATGCATAACGGCGGCAAGGGCCAAGGCCCGCTGATCGCCGCTAACGGCTTTGCGTACCAGGGCGAGGTGCTGATCAAATCCCGCCAGGCCAGCGATCTGCTGGGCGCCACCAAGATGGATCGCCCCGAGTGGATTGCAGTGGACAAGCAGGGCTGGGTCTACACCACGCTGACCAACAACAGCAACCGGGGCGCGGCTAACCAGCCTGGTGTGGATGCCGCCAACCCCCGCGTGAACAACACGCAGGGCCACATCATCCGCTGGAAGGAAGAGGGCGACTTCAGCGGCCAGACCTTTGCCTGGAACCATTTCGTCATGGCGGGCGACCCATCGCTGGCGCGTGCAGAGGCCAAGGGCAACATCAAGGGCGACATGTTCTCCTGCCCCGATGGTCTGTGGGTGGATGGCCGTGGCGTGCTGTGGATCCAGTGCGATATGTCCACCTCGGCCATGGGCAAGGGTGACCTGAAGAACTTTGGCAACAACATGATGCTGGCGGCCGATGTACACACGGGTGAGGTGCGCCGCTTCTTGGTCGGGCCATCGGGCTGCGAGATCACCGGCCTGACGGCCACACCCGACGGCCGCACCATGTTCTGCAACATCCAGCACCCCGGCGAGCCCGCCGATGAAATCAGCGACCCCAAGAACCCCCGTGCCGTGTCGAACTGGCCCGAGAAAAAAGCCAACGGCCGCCCACGCTCTGCCACGGTGGTGGTGCGCAAGGCCGATGGCGGCGTGATCGGCACCTGAGCCAGCGCCGCTGGCGGATCGCGCAAGCACGATTGCGCAAGAAAAAAGGGCTGCCCCATACGGGGCAGCCCTTTTTTTAATGACAAGGCCGTGCAGCGATGCCGCTCAGGCCGCAATGCCCAGGCCCCGCGCGTGGTGCAGCAGGTGGTCGTCCATGAAGGTCTGGATGAAGTAGTAGCCGTGGTCGTACCCGGCATGGCGGCGCAGCGTGAGCGGCTGGCCAATGTGCGCGCAGGCGGCTTCAAACAGGTGGGGGTGCAGTTGCTCGGCCAAGAACTTGTCTGCCAGACCCTGGTCGATGAGGATGCCGCCGGGGTAGGGCGCCACGGGCTGGTTTTCCATCAGCACGGTGGCGTCGTGCTCGCCCCAGCTCGTACGGTCTGCGCCCAGGTAGCCGGTAAAGGCTTTCTCGCCCCAAGGGCAGCGGGTGGGCGCGCAGATGGGCGCGAAGGCCGACAGCGACTGGAACCGGCCCGGATGGCGCAGGGCCAGCGTGAGCGCACCATGCCCGCCCATCGAGTGGCCGAAGATGCCCAGGCGCTGGGCGTCGATGGGCAACGCTGCCGTGCAATGGGGCAGCAGTTCGTCCATCAGGTAGCTCTCCATGCGCCAGTGGGTGGACCAGGGGGCGGACGTGGCGTCCAGGTAAAAGCCGGCGCCCACACCAAAGTCCCAGCCCTCGGATTCACCGGGCACGTTGGCACCGCGCGGGCTGGTGTCGGGGGCGATCAGGGCCAGGCCCAACTCGGCGGCGCGGCGCTGGGCGCCTGCCTTGATGATGAAGGTTTCTTCAGTGCAGGTCAGGCCAGCCAGGTACAGCACGGCAGGCACAGGGCCCTGCTGCGCCTGGGGAGGCAGGTACACCGCGAACTTCATCGGCAGGCCGATGGTGCTGGACGCATGCTGGTAAAAGCGCTGCTCGCCGCCAAAACTGGCGTGGCTGCTGAGCAGATCGATGGGGGTGGACATGGCGTTTTGCTCTAAAAAAGATAGCTGGCAGCGCTTGTTTTACCGGGGTTTTGGGTGCTTATCACCCTTAATCCCCCATTAAACAAGCGCGAGGCGCTCCTGTTTTTGACAGGGGCCGCGTCACACGGCGTATTTGACGACCGAGCGGATTGACTTGCCTTCGTGCATCAGGTCGAAGGCTTCGTTGATGTCCTTGAGGCCCATGGTGTGGGTCACAAAGGGCTCCAGCTGGATTTTGCCCGCCATGGCGTCTTCCACCATGCCAGGCAGCTCGCTGCGGCCCTTGACGCCGCCAAACGCCGTGCCCAGCCACTTGCGGCCGGTGACGAGCTGGAAGGGGCGGGTGCTGATCTCTTGCCCCGCGCCCGCCACGCCGATGATGACGCTCTGGCCCCAGCCGCGGTG
>RRZU011563101.1_pt1 | contig 11168 bp, 12 predicted proteins | sample 2165561 | NCBI WGS metagenome assembly RRZU01 (sample SAMN10456909, study PRJNA506462) | wastewater metagenome | isolation source: wastewater sludge | place: USA: Moscow, Idaho | reverse complement strand
AGGGCGGACGAGCTTGTCGACGTCACCGGCAACCTACTCCCCGAGCACCGCGCCGACCGCGACAACGGCACCGACACGGTCGAGTCGGTGCTCCCCGAACCCGACCACGCCTACATCGAAGCCGCCGCCGTCACCGCCGAGGACCTGATCACGGTGGCGCCCCGGGTGCCGGAGCCGGTCGCAGAGGCGCTGCAGGACCGGGATCCGGACCTCGATGCGCAGGTCCGGGCCTGGTTCTCCCCCCGCTGCCCCTACCCCCGCCTGTCCCTCCTCGGGCCCGTGACCGCCCGCTGCCACGGCAAACCGCTGGCCAAGCAGAAGGCCTACTACACCGAAGCCCTGGCCTACCTCGCCCTCCACCCGCACGGCGTGACCGGCGACCAGGTCGCCGCAGCCCTCGGCATCACCGTCGAACGGGCCCGCACCGTCATCTCCACCCTGCGCCTGTGGCTCGGCACCAACCCCCAAACCGGCACCCCCCACCTCCCCGACGCCAAGAGCTCCCCCCAAGCCAAAGCCAGGGGAGTGGGCCTCTACCTCGTCGAAGACCTCCTCGTCGACGCCGACCTGTTCCGCCGCCTCCGAGCCCGCGGCCTCGCCCGCGGACCCGAAGGCATCGCCGACCTCGAAACCGCGCTCCAGCTGGTCACCGGCAGACCGTTCGACCAGCTCCGCCCCGCAGGCTGGACCTGGCTCATCGACGGCGACCGCGTCGACCACCACCTAATCTGCGCCGTCACCGACGTCGCCCACATCCTCGTCACCGGCCACCTCCACACCGGTGACCTCGACGCCGCCAAACACGCCGCCACCATCGCCCTGACAGCCGACCCCGACTCCGAAACCGCACGCCTCGACCTGGCCGGGATCATGATCCACGACGGCCACACTGCCTCCGCACGCCAGATCGTAGCCGACGCACTCGGCGACGACGCCGACCTCGACCGCACCGCCCGAGCCAACGACATACTCGATCAGAAGAGGTGGCTCGAGACTGGATGAGGATCGGAGTCTCCCCACCGACCCTCAAGCAGGAGAGGGGCATACGTCGTCCAACCGCTCAGCAGGATGGAGGACAGACCCGAATCAGAACGGGTGCTCGACCTGAGGGGTTGATCGTTCTGGGTCGGCGAACTGCTCGTCTGTGAGTGGCGGTTCACCGACCCCGAAATCAGGGTCGTCGTAGATGTCGAGACCTCCGGCAGCAGGCACGAACCGATAGATCGGGGTCACGAGCACACACGCGGGGAGAATGAAACGCCGCACGAACGGATCGCTCTCCGAGTCGAGACGCACGTATGAGCGGCCGATGGGACCACTGAAGTAGTAGGGTCGCTCGCCGATCGGCGTAAAGACGGCCTCGATGAGGCCCCCAAGGAGAGCGACTGCCTCAAGAGCGGCTTCCCGTGCATCGCCAGAGTCGAGCTGTGAGCGGTAGTGCACGGCCGCGTGTCGTCGCTTCATCAGTCTCGTGAAGTCTCGGGCCACCTCACCGGAGAAGACGCCCCACTCTTGGAGCGTCTTGATGCAAACCCTCCAGTTGTCGAACGACTGCTTACCGACCACCTGCTCGGTTGCGGGGTGGTCCGGATAGTCCCCGCGCAAGGTGAGCACGAGCTGATTCAGGATTCGTTCACCGAGACCGCAGGCTCCGAGGAGAGCAGGGTAGTAGTTCGTCCCGACGAAGGCTGCTCGAACCTGGGTGAGGTAGACATTATGCAGAGCGACGACAGACCAGGGTGCTGGGCCGAGGTCAGTGAAGTTCTGTATCTTCTGCTCAAAGTTCTCGGCGCCGAACTGATGGATGAGGCCCTCGCGTATCGATGCCTGGTTCTGTTTCCACTGTTCCCTTATCTGCGGCTCCCAATCCTCCTGGATTGACCGCGAGAGCAGCACCGCCCGCGTGTCGAAGTGGTAGTCAACTGGAGTGAAGCGCCGTGAGCCATCGCTTGGCTGACGTCCAGGTCCTGGTTCCACCTTAACTGCAACCATGGTCTACCCGCGACGCCAGGTGTTCTGGGACGGGCGTTCAGGCATAGTCGACGGCCTACTCAGTGCCCCGGACGCTGCGAGTGCAAACCATGCCGCCCAACGCTCGATGAAATCGCCGAGATTCTCCGGATCCAGCCTTGTGAACGGCCAAGCGACCTGGAACCCAGAGACTCCGTTCCAGACGGCTTTGGCGGCGTCTTCGTCAGGGTCGAGGTCGAACGGGTCAAGTGTTGAACGTCGACGTCCCAGGGGGGACAACATGAACGAGGTCTCGAACCAGCCGAAGCGACCCTGCTCATGGATGTCGCCGAACCAGAGCGAGTGCGCCCGTCCCTCGTACTCGTAGCTGGTTTTCGGGATCCGCACCCCTAGGCTGCCCCAGGCGTCGACTTCAAACGCAGGGGATTCCCAGCCACCCCAGTTCGCCTGCCGTGCCGTGCAGTCTGTCGCGATGAGCTCTGCGCTGCCAAGCCGAATCGTCCATCCGAGTTTCCGGGCATACCCCGCATTCCGGTCCTTCTTCAGTGATGCTGCCGGGGCGGCATCCATGACCGCATCACGGAGCGCGCTGGTGATGAGCTCGTATGTAGCCTTCGCGGCTGTGCCTCGGTCAGCGCGCCTTTCTGACGCTGAGACGGCGACCGATGCTTCGCGATCAGACTCGACGCGTCGACGGACCTCAATCTGGTTCGCAACTTGTAGCGCAGCCAACCCCCCCGTCGCCGGCGCCTCTCGTTGCCTGCGAAGGCGCGCAAGCAGATTCTCGGGCGAGGGGCGGGTTGCCGGAGACTTGAAGAGACACTCAAAGAGAACGGTCGCTAATGCGACGGGGACGCCGTCGAGCGCCGGGGGGTCGGAGTGGAGGTGTTGGTCGCGGTAGTCCTCTACCGTCGGTCCTTGAAAGGGACGGTGGCCCTTGAGCATCTCAAACCCCATGGCACCCAGCGAGTAGACGTCGGCAGCATTGGTGGCCCGTTCCGCGCGCCAACGTTCAGGACTCGCGTAGGCGGGCGTCATGGCCCACTTGTGAGTGTCCGGTGCAGTCGAAGCCTCGGCGTATCGCGAGATCCCGAAGTCAGCCACGCACCAACTACCCTCAAGCAGAAGCACGTTCTCCGGCTTGAGGTCACGATGCACAACTGAGTCGCCAAGATCGACGAGGGCCGTCGCGATATCGAGCAGCACTGATAGGGCTTCCTCGAAGCTCAGCACCCCTCCGGAGTCGTCGATGTGCTGGCGGAGTGACATGTCGGCTCGGGGCATGACGAGAACCCAGGAGTCCCGGTGCTCACCCGAGTCGAGGATGGGAACTATGTTGCGGGACCCCTTAAGGTTGACGAACAGGAGCTCGCGGTCCGCACCAGGAGCCCTAGGAACAAACTTGGCGACGGCCTGCCGGTCGCCACCCACAAGCTCGTAGACGCGGCCGTAGCCGCCCCCGCCGAGCAGGTCTCCGACAGTCCAAGTGTTCGAGAGAGCAAGTATGTTCCCCTTCACGACACCTCCCCTTTGTTCGTTCAACCATTCGTGTGATAGCCGGGCAACCCGAACCGTAGTGGAACAGTCGGCCAGTGCGAGTTGTCCACATGGCGTTCAGGCGCGCCAGGCCCAGTCGCTGCCACCTGGCTACTAAGCAGCTGCCCCCGCCCGCGTTCACGCTGGCAGTTCCTCTGGAACCTTTGATCTCCATCAGGCCAGAGGCATTGTGTGCTGCTGGCAATGAATCCGACGAAGGTGTCGGCGTCGAGGCAACGAGTCGGCCGCCTTGGCCGCGGTCGGGTGGGGAGCTCGCTGAGCGGGTGCAGTTCCTCGAACGTCCCGGAGGTCAGAACGCGGCGGGGGTAGGGCGATCCCCAGCCAGCTGTGAGGTCCTCCGTGAGCAGGCGAAGGGTCGGACGGGCTCGACGGCTGTGCACCTGCCCATTGTGCCGGAGCGCTCCGACACGATGGCCGCGCTCTAGTGGGAATCAGAGGAGGTCGGCGGGCTCGTTGATGGCGCCGGTGCGTGTCTGACGCTGGGTGGTGAAACGCTCAGCGAGTTTGCGGCGGTCGTGATCGCGCTGTGTCTCGAAGGCAATGAGGTCAGCTAAGCCCTGTTTCAGGCTTTCAGGTCCTCGAACCGTGTCTGGCAGACCTGACAGCACGGCAAGGCTTCGTGGTCCTGGGTGGGGACGAAGTATGCGCCGCACAGCGCTCGAACGGCCTTCCCGTTGATGGTGCTGCCGGCCAGGTGCTGTCGGTGGGTGTAGTGGGCGCTGTGGCCTGGCTCGGATTCTGCGAGCTCGTGGTCGGCGGTGAGGGCCTCCAGCGCCGCGACACGGGCGGTGAGGTAGCCGGGCTCAGCGATGGTGGAGAAGGTGTCTTTGTAGCGGTCCCATCCTTGTTCGGGTGGACTGAGCGTGATCAGGGCTCGCAGGGTCAGCTGCCACAGGAGGTTGCTTCCCGCGTGGGCACGGGTTGGGGTGAGTTCGAGGTCGACTTCGTCGGCGGCGTAGTCAGGTTCACGCACCAGGGTCACGGTGATTGTGAGCGTCGCGACGGCATCCCTGGTGATGGGGTGGGCGATCTCGACCTGCTGGGTCCCGCCTGCGTGGATGGCGCGCAGTGCTTCCAGTAGCTGGTCTTGGACGCTCAGCTCCCACAGGGTGAGGAGGCGTGCGGCGGTCTCCTGCTTGAGGAGACGACGGTCCTCGTCTGTGGGGAGCCAGCGGAGGGGCTCATCGGTGTGATCGTGGCGCCTGATCTGTTCGTAGAAGTCGTCGCGGTCCTCATGTCCGCCCTTGGCCAGTCCCGCCACGACGAGCCAGTGAACGCCGGAGGTGTCATCGCGCCAGACCCCGCCGCGCCACTGGCCTGCCTTGATCTCCATCAGCGGCACTGTGGTGCTGCTGGCGATCAATCCGACGAAGGTGTCGGTGTCGCCGTCGTGACGAAACGAGTCCGCTGCCTTGGCCACGATCGGGTGGGGGAGCTCGCTGAGCGGGTGCAGGTCCTCGAATGATCCTGAGGTCAGAACACGGCGGGGGTAGGGCGATGCCCAGTCAGCTGTGAGGTCCTCCACGAGCAGGCGAAGGGTCGGACGGGCTCGACGGCTGTGCACCTGCCCATTGTGCCGGAGCGCTCCGCCACAATGGGCCGCGCTCTGGCGGGCGTTCTAGAGGAGGTCGGCGAGCTCGTTGATCGCGCCGGTGCGTGTCTGACGCTGGTTGGCGAAACGCTCAGCGAGTTCGCGGCGATCGTGATCGCGCTGGGTCTCGAAGGCAATGAGGTCGACTAGGCGGATACGGCGATCTCGGCCGACACGATGTGACATCAACTCACCTCGATCTAGAAGCTTGTACAGGTGGCTCCGGCTCATCCCGAGACGCTCAGCAACCTGGTTGGGAGTCAGGATGGCCGCGTTGTCGACGACGGCCAGGTCGACGCCGTCGCTGATGCACCGTCTCACGCTGAGGAGCACATCGCGGAGTTCGGGGCCCACTTCAGCGCTGTCGGCGAACTGTGCCAGCGCTGCGAGCTGGGCGTCGGGGACAGTGGAAGTCTGGATGGTCTGCATCACTAACTCGTCTCGAAAAGTCACAACTGACATAGATGTCACAGATGACTCTACCTCAAGTGCCGCGCTAGCGCTTCATCGCCCCCATCACCAATCGGGGTGCCGACTCCTCGCGGATCGAGATCCGGAGCCAGTGGGCGGCGGCGCCAGGCATGGGTGGGACGGCAGGCTGGGGCGGTTAGTCTCATGGGCATGTCGCGGTGTGGGGCGTTCGGGTGTACGACGGAGACGGTGGATCCGCTGTGCATCTTCCACGCGAGGAGGGTCCGGCGGGGTCTCGGGCTGCCCACCGTTGACGATCTGAGGGTTGGGGACCGGAGTGGTCATGGGGTGTGGGGGAGGGTGGACCGCACCGCCGAGGGGATCTTGTGTCATGAGTGTGGGCAGCGGTTCGCCAGTCTCGGGATCCATCTGGCCCGTGCCCACGAACTCACTGTCCGGGTGTATCGGGATCGGCACGGGATCCATGACGAGGAGTCGTTGGCGGTCGCCTCGGCGGGGCGGCCGCGGCGTCGTGCCCATCCGTGTGGCCGGTGCGGCACGATCCTGACGGTGCCGGGGAAGCTGTGCGACGAGTGCCGCGTCACGCGCCTAGTTGAGCTAGAGAACCGCCAGGCGGCTCTGGCGGAGCCGAGACCGGTCAAGGCGCGGTGGCGGCGCCTGACCGGCGAGGAACGCGACGACCTGCTGCGGGCGGCGCCCGAGGAGGTCGGGTCGTTGATCGCGTCGCTGCAGCGGAGCCGGGTCACATCGGCGGAGATCGCCGCAGTCCTGGGTCGTAGTCAGAAATGGATGGCCCGCACCCATCCCCGCCCTGACTGGGGAACCCCACGCTGAGGACCGCAACCCGTGTTGTGCACAGCGTTGTCCACCGCGGTGGGTGAAACGATCACAACGCACCAGGGGCTCCCGGGACAGTGGACGTCGGCGCGGCTGAGAGACCCGCCGAGCGCGCGACCCCACCCCTAGCTCCATGCCTTGGAGTGGTGCTGTCCAGCGGCCTGGTGAAGTTTCGGGGGTAGGTTCATCGCCCCTAGCCAGACGCCGAATCTGGGTGGCGTACCCCTCGTGGGGCGGGTTCTGGGGGTAGGGAACGGGAGAGGTGCCCGCGGGAGGTTCATCGCGAACCAACCGCGAAAGGACCCCTGCGATGAGCGTGCGCGCCGCCCTCCATCTCGACCCTCTACTTCAGGCCGCCGACGACACCTGGCCGCATTGGACCAGGGACGAGCCCCTGCTGACCCGGTTCGCCTCGCACCGGGAGGTCGCGCAGTGGCGGATGGATGATGTCGACTGGCAGGAGGACCGGGAGATGTTCCTCGCGTTGGGCCGGCTGACGTTGGTGGAGGAGTCACGGACCGCCGCGACAGCGGTGCTGGTGTTCCTGGTGCTGCCCGCATGTGAGGCGACCGTTATGCGGCGGGCCTCCATGACCCCTGACGTGAGGCATCTGGAGGATGTGGCGGCTGGCTATCTGTGGACCGAGGTGGCGCAGTATCCGTGGGACGATCCGATGAAGGGCTGGATCCCGCAGGGGGTCGCCCGCCGCGTCGGTCGGGCGATCGACCGCGACTTCGGCTGGGGAGAGACCGCAGAGCGGATCTGGCGAGATCGGGCCACGCTGGACTTCGAAGCGGTGGAGCGCCTCAATCATCGCGGGGCCTACATGAGGCCACTGCACACCACCGACCTGTACTGGTGGGCCGTGACCGAAGCGGGCCTCAGCCGCGAAGACATGGATCTGCTGGTCGCGCTGGCCGTCACCGCCCACGAGGACGGGATCACGTCGCGGTCCAGCGCGGGAATCACCGCCCGCTCCGCGTGCGTGCAGCTGGTCCAGCCCGGACAAACAGTCGACCAGCTCCAGTACCGCGCCAGGAAAGCGCTGACGGTCCTCCGCGAAGCAGCCCGCAGCACCGCCGCCTGACGACCGATCTTGGTATGCGAGGCCGGTCACGCGCCGTCAGAAGGGTGAGATGCCAAGCGTGATCCGATGGGACGACCGCGCATCGTCCGCGGCTCACAGACGGTTACCTGGTTGCGTAGGTTTCTTGGTGATGTGGCGGTAGTCTGGGACTACGACGAACCGGATCGCCGGGGCGTTGTCCGCCGAGGGCCCTGCTGGGGCCCTCGAGCTTTTTACGGGATCCATTTGCGTTGGTGGCGCACCACGGGGCTGAGCACGTGGCTCAGTGAGCGGGCAGCACGCTGTGCCTTGGGTGAGCCTTGTACTTCCTCGTGGCGACGAAGGATGTAGGCGACCATGTCGGCGGCCTGCACGCCGGGCTCGGTGCGCGAGTCGACCCACTCGGGTCCGAGGATCCGCTCGAGGCGACTGGGTCGGAACCCGGGTGTCCCGACCCTGGTGTAGCCGGCGATCGCCTCAGCGAAGTCCTGTTGGCGGTCGATCAGGTCGGCGGTGACCTGGCAGGTGACACCCCAGCTGGCGCACCAGCTGTCCGCTCGTTCCAGCAGGTGCCGCAGGGTGACTTCGTAGGGGGAGTCGGGGTAGCGGTAGCGGGCGTTGAGGCGACGCACGTCGACTCCTTCGAGCAGGACGGTGGCTTTCGAGCCGACGATCGCCCGGAGTACGTTGCGGTAGAGGGCGACTGCCTCATGGAGCTGTGACGACATGCACGTCCACTCACCCTGGGCCTGCATGATCTGATGGCCGTGGAACTCGACCTCTGGCCCCACCCCGAACTTCTGACGGGCGTGCTGACGAACCTCCTCCAGGCCGTCAACCAGGTTCCGGTACTGGGCCTCGGTGACCAGAACACCTGCCACGTAGTAGTCATCGGTGCCGTACGACTCGTCAATGAACAGTCTCATCTGAACGTCTCGCGCGGCCACGCCCACGAGTCTCTCACCCCGCACCTCTAAGGCCAGATTTGTCGGGTAGTGGCCCCGGAGCGCATGCCCGAGCGGTGATCAGAGACCACCCCTCGAGCGGACTCGACCTGGCACACAGCACCTCGAAATCTCTTCACGCGCTGCCCGGGATGGGTCCGGGTTCATAGGGGGCAGGACAGCACGAGGACAGCGAAAGGCCACGGAGATGTCGGATGACGAGACACAGCAGCTGATTGCTGCTGCGAAGGGTGAGGCGGAGGCCTGCGACCAGTTGGTGTTCTGGACCCAGCGCCTGCAGCACGCGCTGGATGCCCGCCGCCAGCTGCTGGACGTTCCCCCGGAGGAACTGAAGGCCGCCCTGGAGGCGCAGCGATGACCACCGCCACGTTCTCGCTGGCTGAGCTGCGCGCCGCCTACACCGCCCTCCACGCCGGAGCCTTCACCACCGACCCGACCCCCCAACCCGAAACGGCCACCGCAGCAGTGGCGGAACTGCCAGCTGCGGCTGCGGATGCGGTGGTGAGTGTGGTCGGTGTCTCGGGTGGGGTGGGGACGACCACGGTGGCGTTGGCGATCGCCGAAGCACTCGGCGCCGGCCGCCTGGTCGAGCTCACCGCGCCGCACACCTCTGGCTTGGCGGCCGCGTCGTCGGCTGAACTCGGCACCCAGCACGGCTGGAGCATCGGGACCCGCGACGGGCTGCGGCTGGAGCGTCGCACCGACCCCGACGCTGCGATCCTCCCCGACACCGCCGCAGGGGTCACGGTCCTGGACCTCGGCGCTTGGACCGAGCCTCTGCCGGCGGTGTCTGTGTTGGTGGTGGTGGCGGCGTGTTCGGTGCCGAGCGTGCGGCGTCTCAACGCCCGCCTTGAGGTCCTCCACGGCCTGCGGGTCGTGCCGGTGATCACCGGGGTCCCGGGTCGGGCACTGCCCAAGCCGGTCGGTTCGGTGTGCGGGGCGAGGCTGCGTGCCGCAGCGGCCGACGGGCGGCTGCTGCTGGTGCCGGAATGTGCGTCTCTTCGGGTCGGTGGGGTTGCTGCCGATCCGCTTCCTCGTCGGCTGCGGTCTGCGGTCGATGTCATCAAGTCGTGTGTGGAGGAAATCTCATGATCGTTCAGTTCGTAGCCGAGGCCATGTCTGCGGGTGTGGTGGTGCCGGCGGAGGGGCGGGGGATGGTGTGCCCGGTCGCGCCGGCGGGGGCGCAGGTCCTGGTCGATGAGTTCCTGGGCTGGTTCTCGTGGGCGCTGGTGTGGGTGGCGTTCCCGGCGGGAATCCTGGCCGCGGTGGCGGCGGTGATCCTGGGCAAGGTGTTCTCGATGCCGCACGTGTCGAAGGGCGGCCTGATCGGGGTGTTCGTCGTCCTCGGCGCCGCACTGCTCTACCTCGTGATCCCGGGCATCTTGTCGGGGTTCCTCGGCGACGGCTGCGTCACCCGCTAACCATGAGGCCCGATCGCGCGCACCTGACCCTGCTGGCCGCCGTCACGTCGGTGGCGTTGCTGCTGCTCTCCGGTCTGGGGTTCGCCGTCTACTTCGCCGTCGCCGACGACCCCACCACCCCCACGACGGCGAGGGTCGTCGACTCGCTACCGGACGGCGGCGTCACGGTGCGTGACGAGATCGCGGCCGCCCCGATGCTGCCGGTGTCTGCGGCAGCTGCCACGGGCGGCACCCCGGCCCTCGGCACCCTGCCGACGATCGACATCCCTGTGGTGGATCAGGTCGGGGCGGAGGGGATCCCGACCGGCTACCCGCAGACGCCAGAGGGCGCGGTGGGGCAGTTGGGGGAGATCCTCGTCTCCGTCCTTGGCGCCATGGACCTGACCCATGCGCAGCGCGTGCAGCAGTCCTGGTTCCAAGACCCCGCCGGATCGGCCGCGTCCTGGCCGGTGCTGGGGCTGATCCAGTCGTTCCTGACCGCCGGGAGAATGCCGGCTGGTTTGGAGCCGGGGGCATCGCTGACCGTGGTCCCGGCTGCCGGCTTGGTGAAGGGCTCGGACGGCGACGGTTGGCATGTGGTGTGTGTGTTGGTGGAGATCACCTACACGTTCCGCGACCAGGCCCGCCTGGCCTACGGGCATTGCGAACGCATGACCTGGCAAGAAGACCGCTGGGTCATCGGGGCGGGGGCGCATCCGGTGCCGGGGCCATCGACGTGGCCCGGCACCGAACTCGCCGTCAAAGCTGGCTGGCTGCAATGGCGGGACGCCTGAGATGTGGGAGCAGATCGGGGAGTTGTTCGGCGATCTGGCCGCGGCCGGGGGTCAGATTGTGGTGGACGCGTGGGTGGCGATCTGTATGGCGGTGTGGGGGGCCGGGTTGTGGGTGATGCGTGCGATCCTGCAGCTGGGGGACTGGTTCCTCACCCCCAACCTCAACCCCGACGGGTCCTCGTCGGCGCTGTGGTCGGTCTACGGCCTCACCCTCTGGCTCGGTCTCTCGTTGGCGTTGATGCTGCTGATCGTGCAGCTGGTCGGCACCGTCCTCCGCCGAGACGCCCTCTCCCTTGGCGGCGCCATCTTCGGTGCGGTGAAGTTTCTGCTGGTCTGCGCCCTCTGGTACACCTACGGCGCCGCCCTGGTCACGGCTGTGGAGGGACTCAACACGGCGCTGCGGATCCAGCTGCTGGGCACAGCGGATCTTGCCGACTGGGAGCCTACCGGTCTGGATTTTGCCGAAGGGGTGATGACCGGCACCACCGCCACCGTGCTCATGTTGCTGGGGTTGGTGTTGTGGCTGGCCGCGTTGGCGCATCTGGTGGTGATGCT
>RRZU012829745.1_pt1 | contig 11169 bp, 8 predicted proteins | sample 2165561 | NCBI WGS metagenome assembly RRZU01 (sample SAMN10456909, study PRJNA506462) | wastewater metagenome | isolation source: wastewater sludge | place: USA: Moscow, Idaho | reverse complement strand
TATAGCGACAGGGTTCCACCTCTTCCCATTCCGAACAGAGAAGTTAAGCCTGTCCACGTCGATGGTACTGCTGCAAAGTGGGAGAGTAGATAGCCGCCGTTTTTAAAGCCCCGATTACTGAATCAAATCAGTAAGCAGGGCTTTTTTTTTGCAATAAAATGGAAAGTGAAGAATTGGAGATAGAATACTACTCATTTTATATAAACGAAAACCCTCTACGGCATAGTGCTGTAGAGGGTTTGTTTTAATTGAAACGTTAGTATTATCTATTTTAGAAATCCTTGTTCTTTTGAGAGACAAACTAATATCTACCTTTCCACAAGGATCTTAGCCATTCGCCCAGTTTGCTTTCGGCAGGACTGTTTTGTACTTTCCAGATACTTGTTTTTGTTAGTTCGTCGGGGAGGAACTGTTGTGCTACGAAATTATTTGGAAAATCATGCGAGTATTTATAGTTCGTGCCATAATTCAATTCCTTCATCAGTTTTGTGGGCGCATTACGTAAGTGCAATGGAATCGGCAGATTACCGGTGCGTTCTACTAAAGCCAAAGCTTCATCTATTGCCAGGTAGGCAGAATTACTTTTAGGTGAAGCTGCCAAATATACTGTGGCTTCGGCCAATATAATCCGTCCTTCTGGCCAACCAATTTTCTGTAATGCATCAAAACATGCATTAGCAAGTAACAGAGCATTGGGATTTGCTAGGCCAATATCTTCAGCTGCTGAGATCACTAATCGACGGGCAATAAATTTTGGATCTTCACCACCAGCTATCATGCGTGCTAACCAATAAATGGCTGCATCTGGATCGCTACCACGAATTGATTTGATAAATGCGGAGATAATGTCGTAATGCATTTCACCATCTTTATCGTATGCTGATGGGTTTTGTTGCAGGCGTTCTGTTACTGTTTGATTCGTAAATATTACTTTTTCGGCAGTCTCAGAATTTATTACAAGCTCTAATATATTCAGAAGTTTACGTGCGTCACCTCCCGAATATCGAAGCAAAGATTCAGTTTCCTCTAAAATAATCTGACGGTTTTTTAATTCAATATCAGTTTTAATTGCATATTCAGCTAATTCTAATAGATCTTCCTTTTCTAACGATTTCAATACATAAACCTGACAACGCGAAAGGAGTGGAGTGATGACTTCAAACGATGGATTTTCTGTTGTAGCACCTATCAATGTAACAGTACCATTTTCCACAGCACCGAGTAGCGAGTCTTGTTGCGACTTGCTGAAACGGTGAATTTCATCAATAAACAGGATAGGGTTTGCTTGCGAAAAAAAACGATTTGCTTTTGCTTTCTCAATCACTTCGCGCACATCTTTCACTCCCGAGGTTACTGCACTTAGCGTGTAAAAGGGTCTATCGAGTTTGTTGGCAATGATTTTAGCCAACGTAGTTTTGCCCACGCCCGGAGGTCCCCACAAAATGAACGACGAGATATGTCCGGATTCAATCATCTTGCGTAAGATGGCATTTTCACCGACCAAATGCTTTTGGCCAATGTAATTATCAAGAGTTTGTGGACGGAGTCGTTCGGCTAAAGGTGGCATGCGAGAATAATTTGAGAATGAAAATAGTTAGCAGTTGTTCAAATTGCTTTCGATATTTTTTTATAGGACAAATGTAATAATAATGTAGCGATGCTACAAAATAAGCCCTGCTAATCTGACTAATTCATTCACTGTTTTCCAATTTCGGCTGGTGGCAGTAACTTTCAATTTGTTCTCTAAAAAAAGTATTTGTTAGTTTTGTAGTGCCATAACCGGCTGGGCAATATACATATATGACTTTGTCCAACTGCTCAAAATGATCTACACCATAGTCTGTTGATTTCAGCTTTTTAATGCTTGTTGTATCAGGTATTGCTGACATAAAAGTGACATGGAAAGAAGCTGCATTCTTTGTAGAGTCTAGAGTAAATGGATTGTTTTCAACTATTCGCTTCATCTCATCAAGCTCTAAAACTAACACTGTCACCTCTAAACCGGAAACATCCAATATCTGTTTCGAAATTCTTTTCTCTAAGTTAGCAGTATTCGAATCCTTAGTTCGAAAAATAACATTCCCACTCTGAATATAAGTTTGAACGTTTGTATATCCCAACTCAAGATACAATTGTTTCAAAACCTCCATTTTGATCTTTTTATGGCCGCCAACGTTGATGCCCCGTAACATGGAAATATATGTTGTCATTTTTTTCTTGTCGATGAATTGAAAGTGTTCTTGTTTTATAAATTAGAAATGTAATTTCTTTATTATGAAAGATATGTCTCTACTTATGATGAGGAGGTAATATTTAAACACTTTGGAGTTAAATGAACTGATTAATTTCTGAAGGTGTATAAAATTACGATACAAATGTATACAATCTTTTTGTGAGTATGCTGAATTTTATAAATGATTTATATGTTCTCACATTTAAAAAATAACAAACAAGCTTTCAACATTTTTGTTTATTCAAACGTTTGTATGAAAAACAGGAATATCTTATAATTATGTAAATATGACTCTTTGCACGGTTCTTATGTGTTGAAATAGTTGTAATTACTACTTAATATTTGATAATTTCAAATTGAATAGAATTTATTATGAATAAACTTGCTTTAAGTCTAAAAATGTGCTGTTTATTCAGGAATTTTTACGACCTTTGCACCCCAAATACAAATAAAAAAAGTTTGAATGAAAACAAATAATGAAAAATGGCAAGGAAGTTCGAGACCAAAATCGAATGCTGGTGCCAGCCGTGATGGTAAACCATTTGAGTCACGCGATGTGAAATCGATTTTAAAAGGTTCAAGAGGTGCAGCAAAATTTGGTTCTGATAGACCTTCTCGTGATGACAATCGTGCATCAGGAAGTGCGGACTATAAAAAAAGAGACGATAGCCGTCCGGCTTATGGTGAAAAGAAACCATGGGAGAGTCGCGATAGTAAGCCAGCTTATGGAGATAGAAAACCATGGGAAAATAGAGATAGTAAACCATCTTTTGGTGATAGAAAACCTTATGGTGGCGGCGAAAATAAAACTCCTTATGGCGATCGCAAGCCTTGGGAAAATAGAGACAGCAAGCCTAGTTTTGAACGAAAACCTGCAAGTACTGAAAGATATATTGGTGGTGAAGGTAAGCCAACATATGCAGAGCGTAAAGCTGCTGAAATGAAAGAAGGTCGTTCTTCTTTCGGCGAAAAGAAATCATTCCAAAGTAGCGAAGGTCGCTCGTCATATGGTGAACGTAAACCTTATGAAAATCGTGGTGAACGTCCTGCTTATGGCGACAGAAAACCATTTGGAGAAAAGAAACCCTGGGAGAGCCGTGAAGGAAAACCTGCCTTTGGAGATAGAAAACCTGCCTACGGCGACCGTAAACCCGCTTTTGGCGATCGTAAACCTTATGGTGACCGTCCTGCATTTGGTGGTGCTAAGAAACCATGGGAAAATCGCGATAGTCGTCCATTAAATACGGATGCTAATGGTGAGAAAGTCTATGGTAGATTCAATGAATCGGGAGATGATGAAACACGTACAGGTAAGTTGAGTTTCTCAAAATTACCTGAAGGCAAAAGATCTGAATATTCTGAAACGCGTTTTGATAACAAAAAAGATGGTGTAACCTTCCGTAAACGCAGTAGTGATGATACTTATGACCCGAATGCGAAATACAGCAATAAAAAACAATTAGAATACCGCAAGACTGTTGTTGATTTGACAAAGCCGGTGCGTTTAAATAAATTTTTGGCCAATGCTGGTATTTGTTCACGTCGTGAGGCGGATGAATATATCCAGGCTGGTGTAATTTCGGTGAATGGACAGATTGTAACAGAAATGGGAGTAAAAGTATTACTTACCGACAAAGTTACCTTCCATGAACAAACCGTTCAATCGGAGAAAAAAGTTTATTTGTTGTTGAACAAGCCAAAAGATTGTGTTACAACTTCTGAAGATACACACGATCGTTTGACAGTGCTTGATTTAGTAAAGAATGCTTGTAGCGAGCGTATTTACCCAGTTGGTCGTTTGGATAGAAATACTACCGGTGTTTTGCTTTTGACTAATGACGGTGATTTGGCTTCTAAGCTGACACACCCAAAATACGATAAGAAAAAAATCTATCATGTGGCTTTGGATAAAGCACTTGAGAGAGCCGATTTCGAAACAATTTTGAATGGTATTAACTTAGACGAAGGTGATGTAATCAAAGCTGATGCATTGGAATTTGTAAAACCAGGTGATTTGAAACAAGTTGGTATTGAAATTCACTCCGGACAAAATCGCGTTGTACGTCGTATTTTTGAGAAATTAGGTTACAAGGTGATTCGTTTGGATCGTGTATACTTTGCTGGTTTAACCAAGAAAAGCTTACCACGTGGAAAATACCGTTTCTTAAGCGAACGCGAAGTGCAAATGCTTAAAATGGGTGCACATGAATAAATAATCGATAGTTGTCTTTTTTGACTGTCGAATAGATATAAAAAATTAAGAACTCCTTTGCAATTGTTTGCAAGGGAGTTTTTTTTTTAGAATTGTTGTAGTTTGTGGGATATATTTTGTAATTTGCGCCTATCGTATTAATTTAAGCGTCGATAATGAAGAAAATAGTAATTGCAGGTGGTACAGGGTTTATTGGAAGTTATCTTGATATGCGTTTTCGCGAGCGAGGATATAAAGTAGTACTCGTATCGCGTGATAAGGCGCATATGCCATGGGAATTGGCAGCATTGACCGAAGCACTTGAGAAGGCCGATATATTAATTAATCTGGCAGGCAAGTCCATCAATTGCAGACATACTCCAACGAATAAGAAAGCTATTTTGGAGTCAAGAATCAAGACAACCGAACTACTTGGTGAGGCCATCCTAAATTGTACTCAAGCCCCTAAATTATGGATAAATGCCAGTGCAACGGGTGTTTACAAGCCGTCGATAGGTCATCCTATGTCGGAAGACGAAACGGAACTTGGGAATGATTTTTTAGCAGAAGTAGTTACTAGTTGGGAGAAGGCATTCTTCGGATGTGAGTTAGTCTCTACGCGTCAAGTTGCGTTGCGTACATCTGTAGTCCTGGGCAAAGATGGCGGCGCACTTGATCCTTTGGTGAAGTTAACCCGCTTTGGCTTAGGTGGTAAACAAGCATCAGGGGCGCAAATGTTTAGTTGGATTCATTTGGAAGATTATTTCCGCGTGGTTCTTTTCTTGCAGGAGCAAGTTGCGTTGCAGGGCGTATTTAACTGTACCGCTCCACATCCGATTTCCAATGATGTGTTTATGCACACACTTCGCAACGTGTTGCATGTTCCTTTTGGAATTCCTGCACCCGAATTTGTCATTCGGCTGGGCGCAAAACTGATAGGAACTGAGCCGGAATTACTGTTGAATAGTGCCTATGTAATTCCGAAAAAGCTCAGCGATGCCGGCTTTAAATTTTCCTTTCCGGAAATAGATAAAGCTCTACACGATTTGTTGAGAAGAAGATAATCGAAGGTATAGACCTAAGCAATGTATTCGTTTGTGTTGGTAACGGTTGAATAAAAGTAATTCAGAGCAGCTAGAAAGCTGTTGTGAACATTTTCAGCGGTCACTATTTTTCCATTTATTTCAAGATCTTTTGTTGCACAGGCATCAGCAATGAGCGTACAATTAAATCCGAGGTCTTTTGCTGCTCTGGTGGTGGCGTCAATACACATGTGAGTCATCATACCACAGATAACCAAATTAGTTATATTCAACGATTTTAAATGATCCAGTAAATCTGTTTCACGAAAGCTGTTAGGGTAATGTTTGATAATTACTTTTTCATTTTCCAACGGTTACTCCAGCATGAATTTCAGCACCTATAGTATTTGGTACAAAGAAAGTCGCGTCAGGTCTTGTTGCGATATGCTGAATATAGACAACCGGTTGATGTTCGGTTCTGAATTTTGTGAGCAATGATTTTATGTTTTCGCTTGCTTTGTCTGACCCAACCAGTGTCATTGCTCCACCCTCGAAATAATCGTTTTGCACGTCGATAATCAATAAAGCGGTATTCATATCATTTGTTTTGATGTCTGTTTATAAGTAATGGCCAGAATATAATGTCTTATTTTGGACACATAGTAATCCATATAGTCACATAGTACCACATAGTTTTTTTATAAAGTTTACATAGAAACACCTGCGGTGTTTACACATAGAAAGTTAGCTAACCTTTCAAAAATACCGACAGGTATTTTACTATGTATTCTGATTGTTTGATGATTACAAAAAAATGTCAGTTTTAATTCTCTGTTTAAATTGAAGTTAAAAGTATTTGCTATGTGTCACTATGTGGAAACTATATGAACCTATGCGTCAATTATTTTAAAACTTAAAATGCAACATTAAATTATTCTCACTACTTCATCATTATTCAAATTATAAACATAGGGACTTATTTCCAAAATATTCACAAATATTACCATTGTATTTCTTCAAGTCCCTTTTCCTTCATGTACTTGTTTGCCAACGAAAAGTGATTGTTGCCAATAAACCCACGATAGGCGGAAAGGGGAGAAGGATGTACCGATTTCAATACCAGATGTTTGTTGGTATCAATAAAATCACCTTTTTTCTGAGCGTACGATCCCCACAACATGAATACCAATCCTTCTTTTTCGGAAGCCAGTTTATGAATGGCCGCGTCGGTGAAGGTTTCCCAACCGCGTCCCTGATGTGAGCCAGCTGCATGTGCCTGAACCGTTAGGGTGGCATTGAGCAATAAAACACCCTGTTGTGCCCAGCGGATAAGGTTGCCACTAGTTGGTTTAGCAATGCCTAAATCGCGCTCTATCTCTTTGAAGATATTGAGCAGTGAAGGTGGAAAAGCCACACCATCGGCCACCGAAAAACACAATCCATGTGCTTGTCCGTCGCCGTGATAGGGATCCTGACCAATAATTACCACTTTTACCTTGTCGAACGGACATTGATCGAATGCGTTGAAAATAAGTGCTGAAGGTGGAAATGTCAGCTTGGTTTTATATTCATTCCGCACAAAATCAGTCAATTTTACAAAATAATCTTTGTCGAATTCCGATTGCAACGCATTTTTCCACGAGGGTTCTATCTTTACCTCCATATTTTTTCAGTTATCAGTAAACAGTTATCTGTAAATTAGTAAGAAGCTATAAACCGTTTACTGCTGATAGTAATTGGTTCATTGCCTTTTCCAACACGCTACGCGGACAGGCAGCGTTCAAGCGCAAATGACATTCGCCACCGGGTCCAAAAACGGTTCCTTTGTTTAGTCCTAGGCCTGCTTTGTCGACAAAGAAGCGGAATAATTCATCGGTGTTCATCCCCAACTCACTACCGTCCAACCATATCAGGTAAGTCGCTTCGGGTATCATAGGCTTAATCTGAGGAATGTTGGTTTTCAAAAAGTCAACCACAAAGTCAATATTTCCCTCTACATATTCGAGCATTTGCTTTCTCCATTCAGCACCTTGTTCGTAGGCAGCTTGTGTGGCCACGTAAGCGAATATATTTCCGCCGGCCTGTTCTATTTTCTCAAGATATTCGGCGTATTGTTTACGTAATTCGGGATTTGGAATGATATACGACGAACTTACCAATCCCGGCATATTGAAGGTTTTGGTAGGTGCCATAAAGGTCAGGCTAATGTCGGCAGCTGCAGCTGATACGGTTGCAAACGGAGTATGTGGCTGTCCGTGTAAAACCAGATCAGAGTGAATCTCATCAGAGATAACGATAATATTATGTTTTGCACAAATTTCGGCCAGACGTTCAAGTGTTTTGGCGTCCCATGCACGTCCACCCGGATTGTGAGGATTGCAAAGAATGAACATGCGGGTGTTGGCCGTAATTTTTTGTTCCAGGTCTTCGAAGTCCATTTCGAATTTTCCGTTCACTTCTTTCAGTTGATTGTAAACCAAATTGCGTTTCGCTTTTTGAACAACCTGAATAAATGGATAATATACGGGTGGTTGGATGATAATTTCGTCGCTTGTTTGGGTATAGGCATCAACCGCAAAGGCAATTCCCGAAACAATTCCAGGAAGAAAACCTACCCACTCGGGCTTTACAGTCCAGTGGTGCAATTGTTGTATCCAGCCGGTCAATGACGGAATGAATCCTTTCGGCAGTTTCGAATAGCCAAAAACAGGATGATCGCAGCGTTGTTTAACCGCATCGATAATAAAATCGGGAGTCCGGAAATCCATATCGACCACCCACAATGGTAGTACATTTTCTGTTCCGAAAAGAGCCTTGCAGCGTTCTATTTTTATCGCATCGGTTTGGTTACGATCGATTATTTCGTCAAAATTATATTTCATACTTATATCTGGAAATATGCCATTCTGAAATTGATGGCGCTAATTATTTGGATAATACTTCTTCAATTGGTTTTCCGATGCAAGCGTTTGGCATCGGAATATTTAAAAATCGCGACAGCGTAGGAGCAATATCGGTGGTGCTGTACGAACTTACAATTTTTTTAGTTGGAATTTGCCAACCATAAAAATACAGCGGCGTGTACGAAACGATGGCATTCGATTCGCCAATCGGATTGTTCTTGTCGTCCACTTCTATCCAACCGGGTAAAAGCGTCAGAATAATATCGCCGGTGCTTTTGTGAGTTGTAGAGTTTTGAATACGTTCAATCACGCTGTTTCCGTTTCGTCCCATGCTCAGCAGTTGCGTTGAAGTATAAGCCGATTGTATGCCTTCAAATTCGAGCATAAACTCAGCTATGTTTTGCTGCATATCGCTGAACTTGATTTTTCTCTCTTCTATTTTCTTTTTGTTCAGATAGATGTTTTTAGCATAATAGCCTTCTATCCATTTTTCTTGTCCGTACACGGCCATTAAGTAGGTACTCAGCAGCGCTAACGAACGATTCGCATTGAAATAACCGGCAGGTATCTTGTTTTCACCCAGTTCGGCCGGTGAGTGTACGCCTGTTTGATTCCCAAACATAAAAACCACCGTTTTATCCAGTCCTACTGAGGTATCAATCTTTTGCATTATTCGTTGAATATCCTTATCCAGTCGGAGGTACATATCTTCTTTTTCGGCAGTTTGCAAAGCAGTGGTTTTTTCGTTGGGCGTGCGCACCGTGAACTGAAGCATCAGCATATCCGGATATTTATCGGCTCCCAGACCTTGCTCGGTTATCAGTTTGCAAGCCAAATCGGCTACCAAAGCATTGGCCGAGGGTGTGTTTTTTAGAATGCTTACATTTGATTTCTGGTTCTTTTTACTGCTCGGATCGTACATGAACCCCGACTTTCTATCCTCTTTTACCGGATGAAAATTATAGGTAGCAATGCCAAACAATGGATTCCATAACCGATTTGCATGAGCTTGAAATTCTCCGTTGGTATTCATGTCATCAGCCCAATGTGTAAGTCCATCCATGTAATAAGATGTTCCAACCCATTTCATTTGGCTGTCGTCAATCCACGCCGCACTTTTGGCAGTATGTCCACCCATCATGATGGCGTCCTCAGCATTTAAAGCTATCGAGTAGGTCTTCGAATTGTTCGGATTGGCCAGCATAAGCTCATCGGTGATGGTGCTCGAAAGCAGATTGTGTGCCGAAACCGTTAGTTTTGTTCCGATACCGATTTCATTCTCATCTTCGAGTATCGATTTTACTTCTTTTGCTGCTCTGTTGTAGTAATTATCACCCGCCACGCCATTGTAGTAGGGAATAGTCCCTGTCATCACCGTGGCAATATCCGATGCATTTCCTGCTGAAATAATGTCGTAGTGTACGTTTTCGCAGTTCGCACCCTGACCGATAATTTTTCTCAACCCATTACTGTCGAAATAATTGTACATCAAATCCAAATGCTTCTGTTGAAGACCATCGATCATGATTCCGACGACCAAACGTGGGCGCACCGTAGTGCCGGGCTGTGCACAAAGCAATGTAAATTGAAATACAAGAACTATAGCAAGAAAATATTTAGGGAGAGTGAAGCGCATTATATAATTATCAATGATTAATTGTAAATGGTTAATGTATTTTTAAATAATTGACTGTGTACTCGTTTACGAGTGTCACTGATTACTGTTCACTGATAACTGACTAAAGCATTCCCTTCGTTGACGGTAACACATACTGATAGATATCCCGTTTTACGGCCATTTTGATTGATTTGGCCAATGCTTTAAAGATACCTTCAATTTTGTGATGTTCGTTATCGCCTTCGGCTTTAATGTTTAGGTTCATTTTAGCAGCGTCGCTGAATGATTTGAAGAAATGGAGGACCATTTCGGTCGGTAAATCGCCCACATATTCGCGTTTAAATTCAGCATCGTACACTAACCAGGCACGTCCGCCAAAGTCGAGAGCCACTGAGCACAAGCAGTCGTCCATGGGTAAATAGAACCCGTAACGTTCTACGCCACGTTTATTTCCCAATGCCTTGCCAAACGCTTCGCCCAGAGCGATAGCAGTGTCTTCGATGGTATGATGTTCGTCCACTTCAAGGTCGCCTTTTACCTGAATAGTCAAATCGGAGCCGGAGTGTTTACCTATTTGTTCCAACATGTGGTCGAAAAATTTCAGTCCGGTGTTGATGTTGCATTTCCCGGAACCGTCTAAGTTCAGTTCGATAAGGATATCGGTTTCTTTGGTGGTCCGTTTTACCGTGGCTGTGCGTTCACCGGCAAAAAGGAATTCGGTGATGCGGTTCCAGTCGGTAGTTTGCAATGCGCAATAGGCAGTCAGTCCTTTTTCCTTCAATATCTCCTCGTCGGTGCTGATGAAAATAGCTTTACAGCCCATGTTTTTGGCCAGTTCAACATCGGTATAGCGGTCGCCAATAACAAATGAGCCTTCTAAATCGTAAGCTTCGGTGAAATACTCGGTAAGCATGGCAGTGCCCGGCTTGCGGGTCGGTAAATTATCTTCGGGAAAAGATATGTCGATGAATATCTTATCGAAATGAATGTCCTCGTTGGCAAGTGTCTTCAGAAAGCTAGCTTGTACGTTATCGAAGTTCTCCTGTGGATATACCGGTGTTCCTAAACCGTCCTGATTGGTAACCAATGCCCATTCGAAGTCGAGTTTTTTGCGGATAAAGTGCAGGTTGCGCAATACGGCAGGCAGGTATTCAATCTGATCCACACGGTCTACCTGAAAAGTTACCGGTGGCTCGATGATG
>RRZU011006886.1_pt1 | contig 11171 bp, 7 predicted proteins | sample 2165561 | NCBI WGS metagenome assembly RRZU01 (sample SAMN10456909, study PRJNA506462) | wastewater metagenome | isolation source: wastewater sludge | place: USA: Moscow, Idaho | reverse complement strand
GGAGCTGCAGGCCGACTGCTTCGCCGGCGTCTGGGCCGGACGCTCGCAGCAGGCGAAGAACTGGCTCGAGCAGGGCGATCTGGAGGAAGCCATGAACGCCGCCTCGCAGATCGGCGACGACACGCTGCAGCAGAACGCCGGCGGCGCAGTGCGCCCGGAGAGCTTCACGCACGGCTCGAGCGCGCAGCGCATGCGCTGGTTCCAGCGCGGCTTCCAGAGCGGCCAGGTGTCGCAGTGCGACACCTTCCAGGCGCGCAGCCTCTGAGCCGAGCAGCGGCGCCGCTCAGCCCGGCGGCGTCATCTCGGCCTGGCAGCGCGGGCAGACGCCGTAGTCGACCTGCAGCGGTCGCGCCGCGTGAATGTGCTCGGGCGGCTCCCAGTAGCCCTGGGGCGTGCAGACCCACAGGCAGATGCTGCAGCGCAGCCACGGCGGCGTGCCGGTGCCTGGCTGCGAGATCACGCTGCGGGTCTCGAAGCGCAGCGCTGGGGCCCGAGGCCGGGCCTGCACCAGCGTGTGCTCGATGCGCACCCAGCCGTCGGGCAGGGGAACCAGGCGCATCTGCATCTGACGCGACAGCGTGGGCGCATCGCAGCGGTAGTTCAGCAGGCGCGGCTGCTGGGTCAGCCGGGAGGCCTGCAGCGCCGACTCGATGAACATGCGCGTCGTGTCGCCCGCCAGAAAGCGACCCAGCGGGCGGCCGATCACGCCATGACGGAAGGCGTTGCCACCACCCTGGCCCGCCAGCGCCGCCTCATCCCAGTCAGGACTCACGTCGATGATCAGATTGTCGCGGTCAAGCAGATACCAGGAGGCCAGCTCGACCGCCGGACTCATGGCGTGCATTCAAGCATCGCGGCCGAAGCCAGCCAGCGTCCGCAGGCCTCGGCCGGCATCGGTCGCCCGCGCAGGAAGCCCTGCACCAGCAGATCCTGGCCGCGCTCGCGCAGGCACTGCTGCAGCGCCTCGGTCTCGACGCCCTCGGCGACCAGCCGCAGGCCCAGCGCCCGGCCCAGACCGATGACCGCCTCGACGATCTCGCGATCGTCGCGCTGGTCGGCCATGCCCTGCACGAAGCTGCGGTCGATCTTCAACTCGTGGATCGGCAGATGCCGCAGCAGCGCCAGCGACGAGTAGCCGGTGCCGAAGTCGTCGAGCGAGAGCTGCACGCCCAGCACCTCGAGCCGGCGCAGCACCCGGTCGAGCGCCTCGTCGCGCCGCAGCAGCGCGCTCTCGGTGATCTCGAGCACCAGGCGCTCGCCGGGCACGCCATGCGCGATCAGCAGCTGCTGCAGCCGGTCGGGCAGGCCGGCGTCACGCATCTGGCGGGCGGCCAGATTGACCGACATGCACAGGTCGACATGACCCTGCGCCCGCCATACCGCCAGTTGCCGGCAGGCCTGGTCGAGCACCCAGTCGCCGATGCGCTCGACCAGCGAGGACTCCTCGGCGATCGGCAGGAAGACCGTCGGTGCGATCAGCGTGCCCGCCGGCGACCAGCGCAGCAGCGCCTCCACGCCATGCACCGCCCCGGTGTGCAGATCGACCTGCGGCTGGTAGTGCAGCACCAGCTCGTCGCGGCCGAGCGCCTGGCGCAGGCCGCTCTCGATGTGCAGGCGCTGGCGCGCGCTGCTGCCGACCTCGCTGGCATAGAACTCATAGCGCCCGCGCCCGACGTTCTTGGCCCGGTACATCGCCGCATCGGCATGGCTGAGCAGCGTGGCCGCATCGCTGGCATCGCCCGGATAGAGCGCCACCCCGATGCTGGCGCCGGTCGACAGCAGCGTGCCGCGGAACGGGATCGGCTCGGACAGCATCTGCTGGATGCGTTCGACCGTCAGCAGGCACTCGTGGCGCGAGCTGTTCTCGAGCAGCAGCACGAACTCGTCGCCGCCCAGCCGCGCCAGCGTGTCGCAGGCGCGCACGCAGCCGCTGATGCGCTGCGCGGCCAGCTTCAGCACCTCGTCGCCGGCGTCATGGCCCAGGCTGTCGTTGATGGTCTTGAAATGATCGAGGTCGATGAAGCACAGCGCGATCTCGGTGCGCTGGCGCCGCGCGTTGTCGATCGCATGGCTGGTGCGGTCCATCAGCAGGCTGCGGTTGGGCAGCGTGGTCAGCGCGTCGTGAGTGGCCTGATGGCGCATTTCCTCGCGGGTGCGGGTCAGGTCGGAAATGTCGGTCAGCGCCACCACCACATGGGCGATGCCGCCGGTCTCGTCGGACAGCGGGCTCGCCGACATCCAGCAGGTCGCCATCGAGCCATCGGCGCGACGGCCGGTGATCTCGCCCTGCCAGCGCCCCTGCCGATGGACCTGCGCCAGCAGACCGGGCAGAAAGTTCTCGTCGTCGTGCCCGCCGCACAGGAAGTCCGCCGGCTGGCCCAGCAGAGCCGCCTCGCTGCGGCCCGCGAGCTGGCACAAGGCCCCGTTGACCCGCCCGATGCGGCCATCGGCATCCAGGATCATCAGCCCCTCGGAGCTGACCTCGAAGACCTTGGCGGCGATGCGCAGCGACTCGTCGGCCTGGCGCACCGGCGTCAGGTCGACCGCCTGCATGCCGATCGCCTCGAGCGTGCCCGCCTCGTCATGCAGCCCGAAGCGGGTGGCCCACCACCAGCGCTTCTCGCCCGCCACGATGAAGGACTGCTCCAGCTCGGTGGTGGCGCCATCGCGCAGCAGGTCGAGATCGGCCTGGCGCAGCAGGCTGGCGATGTCGGCCGGCATCACCTGCGCGTCGGTGCGCCCGACCAGATCGCCCGTCGCCCGTCCGAAAAAATCGGCGTAACGCGAGTTGGCGAACTGATAGCGCCCGCTGGTGCTCTTGATCGCCATCAGCGCCTGTCCGTGGCTCAGCACCGACAGCAGCCGCTGCTCGACCTGCCGTGTCTGGCGCTCGGCGCGGGCCAGATCGGTGTTGTCGACCACCGTCAGCACCACGCCGCGGCGCTCGCCGCCCAGCACGTTGTGGCTGAGGTGCAGCACATACTCGCGCCCGTCCTCGCCGGGCGGCAGATCCAGGGACAGCGGGCTGGCGCTGGCCGGGGCCTGCGCGACGGTGGCCACCAGATCTGGAATGCCGCTGGGACGGTACATCGTCGACAGCGGCAGCCCCGTCGCGCCGCGGCTGAGCCGGAAGAGCTGCTCGGCCGCCAGGTTGTAGCGGTTGATGCAGAACTTTTCGTCGATCACCAGCATCGGCATCGTGATGCTGTTCTGGATGCTCTGCAGTTCCTCGGCCAGCTGCTGGTGGCGGCGCCACTGGTGGTTCAGCTCGGCATTGACGGTGGAGAGCTCCTGGTTGGTGGCCTGCAGCTCCTCGTTGGCCGACTCCAGCTCCTCGTTGCTGGCCTGCAGCTCCTCGTTGGTGGCCTGGGCCTCCTCGTTGAGCGCCTGCATCTCCTCGTTGAAGGACTCGAGCTGCTCGATCAGGCTCTTCATGCGCGCCCGTGCGTCCGCCAGCTCGGCGGCCTCGGCGGCGCCCGACTCCGCCGGCGTGATGCGACGCGTGCCGCGCGCGCGCATCGGCAGAAAGGCCAGCAGCACCAGCCGACTGCCCGAGTGGCCCGCACCGCCTGTCCCGGAAAAGGCCTGCAGGACCATCTGCCAGCGCTGGCGCCTGCGCTGCTGCACCAGCACGATCTCGGCCTGATGGGTATCGCGCGAGCCATCGCCCAGCAGCGCGCACAGCAGGCGCAGCTCGGTCTCGATCTCGGGGCGGGCCATCGACAGCGCGTCGAAGGTCTGCGCGCCAGCCCGCAGCTGCAGGAAGGGCGAGACATCGCCATGCACCAGCAGCACCCGCAGACGCTCGTCGAGCAGCACGCAGGGCGGCAGATACAGCCGCGCACCTTGACGCAGCAGCGCCAGCTCGAGCTCGACCGCGCTGGAGGGCATGGCTGGTCGCTGCGGCACCGGGGCGGCCGGCGCACGGACGGCCGCAGTCGGGCTCTCCAGGACATCCGGCGGCGTCAGGTCGATGGCCGTGCTGCCCAGTCGAGCGGTCAGCGCACGCCCGGCCCGGCGCTCGTACAGCCGCACCTCGCTGTCGAGCGAGCGGAACAGATCCTCGTGATGCAGCGTCGACTCGTTCTGACCCAGCATCAGCAGGCCGCCCGGGCGCAGCGCGAAATGGAACATGCGCATCACCCGCGCCTGCGCCTCGGGCTTCAGGTAGATCAGCACATTGCGGCAGCTGATCATGTCGAGCCGGGGAAACGGCGGATCGCGGGTCAGGTCATGCCGGGAGAAGACGATGCTCTCGCGCAGCACCTTGTCGATCTCGACATGCTGACCCAGCGCATGGAAATGCAGCGCACGCAGGCGGTCGGGCAGCGCCGTCATCGTGGCCCCGTCGTACACGCCGCGCCGGGCCTGCTGCATCGCCTCCAGATCCAGATCGGTGGCGAAGATCTGCAGCGGATGATCGTCCAGCCGGTCGCCCAGCGCATCGCGCCAGACCATCGCCACAGAATAGGCCTCCTCGCCGGTGGCACAGCCCGCCACCCAGACCCGCACCGGCTCGCCGGCCGGCTTGCGCGCCAGCACCCGCCCGACGTGCTCGACCAGATGCTCGAAGGCCAGCGGATTGCGCCAGAAGGAGGTGACCGAGATGAGCGTCTCGCGCGCCAGCGCCTCGATCTCTTCCGCATCGGCCGCCAGCCGGTCGAGATAGGCCGGCAGCGTTTCCGCGCCCACTGCCTGCATGCGCCGGGCCAGGCGGCGGCGCAGCGTCGGCTCCTTGTAGTCGGCCAGATTGATGCCGCAGTGCCGGCGCACCCGCTGGAACAGCGCATTCAGATCGGCATCGGCCGGAATCGGCAGCACCGGCGCCAGCAGCTCGTCGTCGACCCGGTCAGCCGCAGCAAGAATGTCGGCTTCTCCGATCGGTGAACTCATCGGGGCAGCGGCCCAGAGCGCAATAGCACGGCCCATGCCCTCCAGGGACATGCGCCGGTTGCGCCCGACGCTGCGCTCGGCGGCTTCGGGCATGCCGCTGTAACGGGCGCTGTCGGCGCTTTCCACCAGCACCAATCCTCCAGCGTCCCGGATGCGCCGAAGCCCGTGCGCCCCGTCGCTGCCGGTGCCCGACAGCACGATGCCGGCCGCACGCGGTCCGAGCTGCTGCGCCAGCGAATCGAAGAACAGATTGATCGACGGCCGAGGGATCGAATGCGGCTCCGGCTCGGCCAGCCTCAGCCGGCCGTCCTCGAGACGGATGTGCGCATTGTTCGGTGTGACCAGGACGGTGTCGGGCCGGGGCAGATCGCCGTCGCTGACCTCCTGCACCGTCATGCGGGTGTGAGGTCTCAGGATCTCTGCCAGAACCGAACGATGGGTCGGCGTCATGTGCTGCAGCAGCACGAAGCACAGGCCGGAATCGACAGGAAGCTGTGCGAGTAGAAGGCGCAGGCTTTCCAGCCCTCCCGCAGAGGCGCCAACGCCGACCAGGCCGGAAAGGGACTCACCGCCTCCGGATGACTTGTCAAGAAGCATCGCGTCCCCTTCTCGTTTCTGACGGCCTGTCAGCGCATGTATCGGCTGTTTTGCCGTTGTCGATGCTGCACTGGCACCCAGGAGTACCCTGTCAGAAAAATGTGTCAAACATCACGCAAATTCCTGAAATGCAACAATCCCCAAAGGGTCTTTGCTGCGAGTCAATTCAGCGTGTGGCTCCCACCCCGAAGCCCCAGGCCACCAGCGCAAAGCTGCCAAAGGCCAGCACCGTCGAGGCCAGGATGATGCGGGCCACGCGGCCGTTGTCGGCGCGGTAGCGCTCGGCCAGCAGGGAGACATTGCTGGCGCTGGGCAGGGCAGCAGCCAGCGTCAGCACCATCAGCTGGAAGTCGCTCAGGCCCAGGCCGGCCTGCTGGGCCAGCCGGCCGCCACCCCAGACCAGCGCCGGATGCACGACCAGCTTGATCAGCGCCACCGGCAGGTAGCGGCGCGGCGACATCGGCGGCGCGGGCTGTCCCTGCGCATCCAGCCCGGAACGCCACAGCACCGCGCCGATGGTGAACAGCGCCACCGGGCTGGCCGCGTCGGCCAGCATCGCGATCACCCGGTCGACCGGACCGGGCAGCGTCAGCCCGGTCACCGACATCAGCGCGCCCAGCCCGATCGACCACGGCAGCGGATTGGACAGCGCCGCGCGCAGCGAGCGCAGCACCGCCGCCTGCGCGGCCGCCGCGTCGCCCGCATGCGAGGCGGCCGGATCATCGTGATGCAGCTGCGCGATGGCGATGCACAGCGAGCTGGTGACGAACAGGTCCAGCAGCACCGTGGTGATGACCGGCCCGGCCGCCGCCGGCCCGAGCAGCGCCACCAGCAGCGGCACGCCCATGAAGCCGGTGTTGGGAAAGGCCGCCACCAGCGCACCGAAGGCGGCGTCGCGCAGATTGCCGGCCGCGCGCCGGGTCAGCACGATCGTCAGCGCCACCACCGTCAGCGCGCAGGCCAGATAGAGGCCCAGCACCGCCGGGTCGAGCAGCTCGGCCACCGGCAGCCGCGCGCCGAAGCGCAGCAGCATGCAGGGCAGCGCGAAGTACAGCACGAAGGCGTTGAGCCCGGGCACCGCCGCCAGCGGCAGCAGCCCGCGCCGCGCGGCGAGGTAACCGATCAGGATCAGCGCGAAGAACGGAACGGTGACGGTGAGGATGGCCTGCATGGTCCGACAGTATCCCAGCGATGTTCCGGGGTGACATCCGGACCGGCATGCCGGACAGCGACAATCGGCGATCCGTTTTTCCACATCCGCCGTCCGACGGAGACCCGCCCGTGACCCTCGCCTCCCCCGCCCTGCGCAGCCTGGCGCGCTTCAGCGTGATCGCCTCGACGCTGCTGGCGCTTGCGCTCGCCTGGCTCTACCACTTCGCGCCGCGTCATCTGGCGCTGGTCGAGCTGACCCGCTATGCGCCCTTCCTGATCTATCTGGTGCCGGGGCTGATCGCCTTTGCGCTGTCCTGGCTGCTGGCGCCGCTGTGGCGCGTCATCGCCGCGCTGACGCTGATGCTGATGCTGACCGCGGTGATGGACGTCTCCACCGGCCTGAGAAGCGATCCGCTGCCGTCCGATGCCGCGGCGGCCGGCGTGCGGCCGGTGCGGCTGATGACCTACAACATCAAGTCCTACCGGGCCGCCTTCCGCTGGGGCGGCTTCGTGCCGCTGAACAACGAGATCGCCTCGCAGCAGCCCGACATCCTGGTGATGCAGGACGCCCGCGAAGTCTCCCGCGCCGGCGACCTGCCCTTCGGCATGCGCGAGGTGCTGCCCCAGCACAAGCTCTACGCCTACGGCCAGTACGCGATCGCCAGCCGCTTTCCGCTGTCGGACTGCCGGCGCGGCGACATCTCCTTCCGCGGCGAGAAGCACGAGTACATCCGCTGCACCGTCGACATCGGCGGCACGCTGGTCGACGTGATCACCGCCCACCTGCTGACCCCGCGCGCCGGCCTGAACGCCGCCCGCTTCGAGCTGCACCAGGGCCTGGACGACTGGAATCACAATGTCGCCGACCGCATGACCCAGGTCGACGCGCTGGTGCGCGATCTGGTGCCGCTGCGCCGTCCGACCGTGCTGGCGGGCGACCTGAACGCGCCCGAGCACTCGCCGGTGGTGCAGACGCTGATGGGCATCGGCCTGCGCGATGCCTTCTCGGCCGCCGGTCGTGGCTGGGGCTACACGCACGGCCATTCGCTCAAGCCCTGGGTGAGCTTCCTGCGCATCGACCACATCCTGGTCAGCCCGGAGATCGGCGTGACCTCGGCGCATGTCGGCTGGCGGGGTGGCTCCGAGCACCGCCCGGTCATCGCCGATCTGCTGGTGCCGGTGCGCCAGGGCCTGCGCCAACCTGTGGACAAGTCTGTGGATAAACCTGTGGACAAGTATTCAGGCAAGTCGAAGTGAGCCGCCCTCGCCCCGACTGGACGCCGCCGATGCGCGACGGTGTCGGTGCCAGCCGCGTGGCGGTGCAGCCGGGCGCGGGGCGCACGGTGCTCGAGTTTCTCTGCGCCCGGCTGCCGGCGCTGGATGCCGAGGCCTGGCGCGCCCGCCTGGACGCCGGCGAGGTGCTGGCCGCCGATGGCCGGCCTGTGGACAAGTCCGAGCCCTGTGGACAACACCGGCTGCTCTGGTACTGGCGCCGCCTCGACGCGCCCGAGTCGCAGGTGCCCTTCGACGAAATCATCCTGCACCGCGACGAGCGGCTGCTGGTGGTCGACAAGCCGCATTTCCTGCCGATGACGCCCAAGGGACGCCATCTGCACGAGACGCTGCTGGTGCGGCTGAAGAAGGCCACCGGGCTGGAGACGCTGGTGCCGCTGCACCGGCTCGACCGCGAGACCGCCGGCGTGGTGCTGTTCTCGCTCGATCCGGCCAGCCGCGGCGCCTACCAGGCGCTGTTCCGCGACCGCGCGATCGAGAAGGTCTACGAGGCGGTCGCGCCCTGGCGCGAGGCGCTGGGCGCGACGCTGCCGCGCCTGCACGCCAGCCGCCTGGCCGAGCGCGAGGGCAAACGCTTCATGCAGATGCACGAGGTGCCGGGCGAGCCCGACGCCTTCACCCGCATCGCGCTGATGGAGCGCGACGCCGCCAGCGGCCTGGCGCGCTACCGGCTCGAGCCGCTGACCGGGCGCAAGCACCAGCTGCGCGCGCACCTGGCCGCGCTGGGCGTGCCGATCGTCGGCGACCGCATCTATCCAGTGCTGCAGCCCGAGCCGGCGCCGGACGCGCCGCCCGACTGGCGCGAGCCGCTGCGCCTGCTCGCGCGCGAGATCGCCTTCGTCGATCCGATCGACGGCCGCACGCGGCGCTTCGCCAGCACGCGCCGGCTGTCGCTGCACGCCCCAGGCATCAAGCCAGCGACGGCTTGAGGAAGATGTCCTTGTCGGGAAAGAACTGGGTGTGCAGCGGCAGCAGCGCGCCGCCCAGCGCCCGTGCATGCGCGCCGACCCGGCCGGTCAGCAGCGCCGGCGCGTGCAGGCCGTCGAAGCGGTAGACCGCCAGGCGCTGGCCGGTGCGCTCGATCAGCGCATCGATCAGCGGCCGCGCCAGCGAACCGTCGACGATCACCGCGTCCAGATCGAGCATCGCCGAGCCGCTGGCGGTGGTCATCGCCAGCGCCAGGCTCGCCTGCTCCAGCCAGGGCTCGACCAGCGCGGCGAAGCGCGGCTCGACGATGTCGTCGCGCTGCACCTGCAGCGGATCCAGCCCGGCCTGCAGCAGCGCCTGCTCCAGCTGCCAGCCCGAGGCGACCTCGAGCAGCTGCGGCGGCGGTTCGCCGCCACGCGCCAGACCGACCGGCAGCGAGCCGATCGCGCCGGCATTGCCGCGCTGGCCGGTCACGATGTGGCCCGACAGCACCAGCCCGCCACCGACGAAGGTGCCGACGAAAATGTAGAGAAAGCTGCGCACCGCGGTGCCATGGCCCTGCAGCAGCTCGGCCACGCAGGCGGCGGTGGTGTCCTTGGCGAAGCTCACCGGCAGGTGCGTCATCGCCTCGACCTCGCGGCGCAGGTCCAGATGCTCCCAGCCGGCCAGCGCGCCGTGCGCCCGCGAGCCCAGCACGCCCGACCATTTCTCCATCGACAGCGGCGAACTCAGGCCCAGCCCGACCACCCGCGCCCACAGGTCGCCGAGCTGCTGCTGCAGCCGCGTCAGCCCCTCGGCGATGCAGGGCAGCACCCGCGCCGGATCGGGCAGGTCGTAATGGAATTCATGGCGATGGCGCACCCGACCGACGAAGTCGCAGGCCAGCACCTCCAGGCTGCGCCGGCCGACCTGCACGCCCAGGCTGATCGCGCCGTCCGGGTTGAGCGCCAGCGGCACCGAGGGCTGGCCGATGCGCCCGCGCACCCGCTCCTGCTTGAGCAGCAGCCCGTCGTCGAGCAGCCGGCTGACGATGATCGAGACGGTCTGCGACGACAGCTGCGTCAGCCGCGCCAGATCGGCCTTGGCGATCGCGCCGTGCAGGCGGATCGCCTGCAGCAAGGTGCGCTCGTTGAACTGGCGCATGCCGCTGTGGTTCGACCCACGAACGGCACGTTCGTCAGGCTCGAAGGTGGCGGCGGAAAGGGAGTGCATGGCGGCAGACAGGATCGGAGCGGCCCAGCATGCCCGAATCGGGGGCACAGCTCCATTAGTAAATCACCTAGTTTTACTTAGATCTTTCCCGAGGAGAAAACCCTGCACCGTACCGCGAGAATAGCGGACATGGCCGATCTGCTGCACCCCGCCCCCTCCCCGCGCCCCGACTTTCATCTCTGCCTCGACAGCGCCGATCTCGACGCGCTGCGCACCTGCCTGCCGCATCCGCTGGTGCATGGCGTGACGACCAACCCGACGCTGCTGCGCCGCGCCGGGCTGCGCCAGGCCGACCTGCCGAGGCTGGTCGAAACGCTGCTGGGCTGGCGGGTCCGGCAGGTGCAGGTCCAGGTGAGCTGCGCGCAGACCGACGAGATGCTGCGCGAGGCCGACGGCCTGATCGCGCTGGCCGATCCCGGCCAGCTGGTGGTGAAGATCCCGGCCACCCGCGAGGGCCTGGCGGCCGGCGCCGAGCTGGCGCGCCGTGGCGTGCCGGTCACCTTCACCGCGGTGTGGGCGCCGGAGCAGGCGCTGTTCGCCGCGATGCTCGGCGCCGCCTATGCCGCGCCGTATCTCGGCCGGATGCAGGATGCCGGCCTCGACGGGCTGGCGCAGATCGCGCAGATGCAGGCCCGCCTGGAGGGCAGCGCCGCGCCGACCCGGCTGCTGGTGGCCAGCCTGCGCAGCCGCCAGGCCTGCCTGGACGTGATCGCGCTGGGCGCGCGGGCGATCACCATTCCGCCTGCCCTGTTCGCCGAGCTGATCGATCACGAGCCGACCCGTGCGGCCGAACGGGTCTTCCTGGCCGACGCGCGGGCCGACGACTGAGAGACCCCCGCGGCACACGCCTGCGGAATCGCCACCGCCGGTTCAGTCGACGCTGCAGCCCGAGGGCAGCGCCCAGGTGGTCTGCGGCTTCATCGCCTTCAGCGCCGCCGAGGCGCTGATGCGCACGCTGGCCGCGCCCAGGCGCTGCTCCAGCTCGGCGATGCTGACGATGTAGCGGTCGAGCGCACCCAGGCCGGTGGTGTTGGGAATCAGCCAGGCGATCGCCTTGCCGGCGCCGGTGGCCGGATCGGTGGTGATCAGCGCCTTCC
>RRZU012245885.1_pt1 | contig 11173 bp, 10 predicted proteins | sample 2165561 | NCBI WGS metagenome assembly RRZU01 (sample SAMN10456909, study PRJNA506462) | wastewater metagenome | isolation source: wastewater sludge | place: USA: Moscow, Idaho | reverse complement strand
GGCACTCCCCTGACCGACCTGCAAGAGTCCCTCATCCAGCAGGCCAAGGCCAGGCGCGCCACCCGATGACGAAACGGGCGAAGGTGCGTGCCGCGGGCGCCGTCGTGCTGCGCGGGGAGGGCGACGACCAGGAGGTCCTGCCCATCCATCGGCAGCGCTACGACGACTGGTCCCTGCCGAAGGGCAAGGGCAAGGTCGACGAGCTGTCCCCGTCCACCGCGGTGCGCGAGGTGCTCGAGGAGACCGGCTACGTCGTCCGCCTCGGGCTGCGGCTGCCGACGATCCGGTACAACGTGTCGCGCGGCCCCAAGACGGTCGAGTACTGGCGCGCGGTCGTCGTCGAGGAGCGCGAGTTCGTGCCCAACGACGAGGTCGACCGGACCAAGTGGATGAAGGTCGCCAAGGCGATGCAGAAGCTGACCTACAACACGGAGCGCCGCGTGCTCGCGGCCGCGCTCGTCACGCCGCACACCCTCCCGCTGGTGCTCGTGCGCCACGGCAAGGCGATGCTGCGCCGGAACTGGACGGGGCGCGACCAGGAGCGCAGGCTCACCAGCCGCGGCCGCCGCCAGGCGAAGGAGCTGATCGCGGTGTTCGACGCCTACGGCGTCACGGCGCTGAAGTCGTCGTCGTCGACGCGGTGCGCGCAGACGCTCACCCCCTACGCGAAGTTCGCGGGCCTCGAGGTCGTGACCGCGGACGTGCTGACCGAGGAGGAGGGCACCGTCCGGCCGAAGGACGTGCGCAAGTACATGGCGCGCCTCCTCGCGGACCTGGACCAGCCGACCGCCATCTGCGGCCACCGCCCCGTCCTCCCGCAGATGTTCACCGGACTGGGCCTGGAGCCCCGCCCGATGGTCGTCGGCGAGGCGATCGTGCTGCACCGCGACGACGACGGCCGCATCGTCGCGAGGGAGATCCACAAACCGACGGCGTGAGCCGCCCGGAAGCGTTCACCCAGCGTTCACCCAAGGCGGCGGATCGCGTTACCTTCGCCGTTTAGCGTCCGGGACATGAACAAGAGATTCATCACCGCGCTCGGACTCACCGCCGCGCTCTCGCTCTCCGCCTGCGCCGCGAACGAGATCACCGACCCGGGCACCACCAACACCTCCGGCACCGGTTCCACCTCCGACGCGCCCGCCGGGCTGAGCGGCACGCTCGCCGGCAAGGGCGCCACGTCGGCGAAGGTGGCCCAGGAGACCTGGATCGCCGCCTTCCAGACCGCCAACCCGGCCGTCACCATCAACTACTCCCCCGACGGCTCCGGCGCGGGGCGCGAGGCCTTCATGGGCGGCGGCGCCGACTTCGCCGGCTCCGACCGCGCGCTGAAGATCGACGAGAACGTCGCCGGCGCCTTCGCCGGCTGCGCCGACACCTCGGCCGCCATCGACGTCCCGATCTACGTCTCCCCGATCGCCGTCATCTTCAACCTCGACGGCGTGACGGAGCTCCACCTCACGCCCGAGGTCCTCGCCAAGATCTTCCACGGCGACATCACCAACTGGAACGACCCGGCGATCGCCGCGATCAACGCCGGCGTCACCTTCCCCGACCTGACCATCACCGCGGTGCACCGCTCCGACAAGTCGGGCACCACCGGCAACTTCACCGACTACCTGGCCGTCGCGGCCAAGGACGTGTGGACCGGCGGCTCCGTCGAGGAGTGGCCGCTGCCGGGCGGCGAGGCCGCGAAGGGCACCTCCGGCGTCGTCGCCGCCGTGACCGGCGGCGCGGGCACCATCGGCTACGCCGACGCCTCGCAGGCCGGCACCGCGAGCGTCGCGAAGGTCGGCCCCGACGGCGCGTTCGAGCTGCCGACCGAGGAGGCCGCCATGGCCGCCATCGAGGCCTCCCCGCTGGAGGAGGGCCGCGCCGACGGCGACATCGCGATCGCCCTCGACCGCACCGCCTCCGGCTACCCGCTGGTGCTCGTCTCCTACGGCATCGCCTGCGCAGAGTACAAGGACGCGGCCGTCGGCGGCCTCGTGAGGGAGTACCTCACGTACGTCGCCTCGGAGGAGGGCCAGCAGGCCGCGGCAGAGTCCGCGGGCTCCGCCCCGCTCAGCGCGACCCTCCGCGACAAGGTCCTCGCCGCCGTCGCCACCATCAAGTAGGAAACAACACCCACGTGAGCGTCGACTCCCTCAAGCGGGACCGGAGGCGGTTCGGCGACGCGCTGTTCAAGCGCGTCGCCACCGTCTCCGGCTCCGGCATCCTCGTCATCCTCGCCGCCGTCGCGCTGTTCCTGATCGGGCTGTCGCTGCCTGCGCTGTTCGCCTCCGCCGAGGATCTCCCCTACGGCCCGTTCTGGTCCTGGGTGATCCCCCTCGCCCTGGGCACCGTCTGGGCCGCGGCGCTCGCCATGGCATTCGCCGTCCCGGTCGCGATCGGGGTCGCGCTGTTCATCTCGCACTACGCGCCCCGCCGCCTCGCGCAGGGCCTCGGCTACGTGATCGACCTGCTGGCGGCCGTGCCGTCGGTGGTCTTCGGCCTGTGGGGCATCAACGTCCTCGCGCCCATGCTGCTGCCGGCCTACGCCTGGCTGAACCGCACCTTCGGCGACGTCTTCCTCCTCAGCTACTTCTTCGGCGGCAAGGCCTCCGGCACCGGCCGCACCATCCTGACGGCGGCGCTCGTGCTCGCCGTGATGGTGCTGCCGATCATCACCGCCATCAGCCGGGAGGTGTTCCTGCAGACCCCGCGCCTGCACGAGGAGGCCTCGCTGGCCCTCGGCGCGACCCGCTGGGAGATGATCCGCCAGGCCGTGCTGCCCTTCGCCACCCCCGGCATCGTGTCGGCGTGCATGCTCGGCCTCGGCCGGGCACTCGGCGAGACGATGGCGGTGGCCATGGTGCTCTCCCCCGGGGCCGGTTTCCACCTCCAGCTGCTGACATCGTCGAACCCGAACTCGATCGCCGCGAACATCGCGCTGCAGTTCCCCGAGGCCTACGGCCTGGGCGTCAACCAGCTGATCGCCTCCGGCCTGATCCTGTTCGTCATCACCCTGGGCGTGAACATGGCGGCCCGCGCCATCGTCGCCCGTCGCGCCGAGTTCTCGGGAGCCAACTGATGTCCACCGCCGTCGCCGACCCGGCCACGAAACGCCGCAACATCCTGACGTCGGCCCAACTCCCGACGACGACCATCCCGCTGCTGCTGGTCGCGGCCTACGCCGCCAGCTTCGGACTGCTCGCCCTGTTCGACGCCGCCTCCTGGCTGTCCGGGCTGGCGCTCGGCTCGCTCGTGTTCCTCGCCGCGGGGTTCGCGCTGTCGGCCGCCGTCGAGGGCATCCGCAAGGCCAAGGACCGGCTGTTCCGCTACGTCGTCACCGGCGCGTTCCTGCTCGCGCTCTTCCCGCTCGTCTCCGTGATCTGGGGGACGCTCAGCAAGGGCCTCGCCCGCCTCGACGCGCTGTTCTTCAGCTCGTCGATGCGCAACGTGGTCGGCGAGGGGGGCGGCGCCGTCCACGCCATCTGGGGCACCCTCATCATCACGGGCCTCGCGACGCTCATCTCGGTGCCGATCGGCGTGCTGACCTCCATCTACCTCGTCGAGTACGGGCAGAAGGGCAGGCTGGCGCACTCCATCCGGTTCTTCGTCGACGTCATGACGGGCATCCCCTCGATCGTCGCGGGCCTCTTCGCCTACACGATCTTCTCGCTCGTGATGGGTCCGGGAACCAACAACGGCCTCGCCGGCGCGTGCGCGCTGTCCGTGCTGATGATCCCGACCATCGTGCGGTCCACCGAGGAGATGCTCCGGCTCGTCCCCAACGAGCTGCGCGAGGCGTCGTACGCGCTCGGCGTGCCGAAGTACCGCACCATCTGGCGGGTCGTGCTGCCGACGTCGCTCGCCGGCATCGTGACCGGCGTCGTGCTCGGCATCGCCCGCATCATCGGCGAGACCGCCCCGCTGCTGGTCACCGCCGGCATCACGGCGTCGATGAACCTGAACCCGCTGGCCAACCCGATGGCCACGCTGCCGGTGTTCGTCTACTACGAGTACACGACGCCCGGCGCCGACCCCACCCCGTACATCGACCGCGCCTGGGCGGGCGCGCTCACCCTGATCCTGATCGTCATGGGACTGAACCTGGTCGGCCGCGTCATCGCCGCCAAGTTCGCCCCCAAGGCCGGCCGGTAAGTAGAAAGCACATCCATGTCCAAGCGCATCGAGATCAAGGATCTCAACATCTACTACGGCAGCTTCCACGCCGTGAACTCCGTCAACATGGTGATCGAGCCGCGCGCGGTGACGGCCTTCATCGGGTCGTCGGGCTGCGGCAAGTCGACGGTGCTGCGGTCGCTGAACCGCATGCACGAGGTCATCCCCGGCGCGTACTGCACCGGCGAGGTGCTGCTCGACGGCGTCGACCTCTACGACAAGGCCGTCGACCCGGTGCGGGTCCGTCGTCAGGTGGGCATGGTGTTCCAGCGCCCGAACCCGTTCCCCACGATGAGCATCCGCGAGAACGTGCTGGCCGGCGTGCGGCTGAACAACTCGCGGATCACGCGCTCCGAGGCCGACGAGCTGGTCGAGAAGTCGCTGCGCGGCGCCAACCTGTGGAACGAGGTCAAGGACCGCCTCGACCGCCCCGGGTCCGGCCTCTCCGGCGGCCAGCAGCAGCGCCTCTGCATCGCCCGCGCCATCGCCGTCTCCCCCGACGTGCTGCTGATGGACGAGCCCTGCTCCGCGCTCGACCCCATCTCCACCCTCGCGATCGAGGACCTGATCAAGGAGCTCAAGGAGACCTACACCGTCGTCATCGTGACGCACAACATGCAGCAGGCCGCGCGCGTGTCGGACCAGACGGCGTTCTTCAACCTGAAGGAGCACGGCAAGCCCGGCGAGCTGATCGAGATGGGCCCCACCGAGAAGATCTTCCACAACCCGGACCAGAAGGCGACCGAGGACTACATCACCGGCCGCTTCGGCTGAGCCCGGACGCGAGCGCAAAGGAACGCGCATGAACACCATGGATGGCGTCGTCATCTGCTCCTTCTACACCGGCGACGACTACTATAGGACGAGCGCCGACGCCCTCCGTTCCGATCTCGACCGGCTCGGGCTCCGGTCCGTGATCGAGGAGATCGAGAAGCCGGACGGCACCGACTGGGCCGACATCTGCCGCAAGAAGATCCCCTTCGTCGCGCGGGTGTGCGAGTCCCACCCGAACGACCGGGTGTTCTGGATCGACGTCGACTGCCGGCTCCTCGACATTCCCGACTACGTGCGCAACTCGACGGCCGACCTGCTCGGCTTCCAACGCGGCTTCGGCAGCCCGCTGACCATCGGATACGGGCGACGCACGAGGTTCTGGGAGCCGACGTTCCTGGGCATCAACTCGACGCCGGGCGGCCGGGCCTTCATTGCGGAGGCGGCGCGGCAGGAGGCGTCCAGCGAGGCGAAGGCCACCGACGACTACTTCTTCGAGGAGGCGTGGCGGGCGAAGGCCGACAACCTGACGTTCCAGATCCTCCCCTCTCCCGCCATCGTTGGGAGGGGGACTCCCGACGGCACGGTCTCCCCGTTCTTCGTGTTCGGCTCCAGCGGCAACGTCGCGGAGTTCAAGGGGAAGGTCGCCCAGCACGCCGCCCACCCCGTGATGCCCCGGCGTCCGACGGCGCGCTCGCTCGCCGGCGTCGCCCGCCGACAGGCGCTGCGCGGCGCGAAGATCGTGCACGGCTGGATGCCGGAGCGCGCGTCGGGCACGCTCCGTCGCGTCGCCGATCGTTCCGGCGTGACCCACCTCCTGACCGGCGGCGCGGAGAACCACTCGTCGGCGTCGAACCCGAGCGCGCACCGGTCCGGGTTGTCGAAGTCGATGGTGATGGCAGGGCAGCGCGGCGAGCCCGACCGGGTCGCCGCCATCTACGAGCGGTTGACGGCCGCCGAGCCGCCGACGGCCCCGGAGCGGGCCGCGCACGCCGCGGCGTTGAGCTTCTCCCACTACCTGACATCGGAGGGTCCGGTTACCGCCTCGGAGCCCGCCCGCCTGGCGTGGTGGCCCCGTCCGTTCCCGGGAAACTTCGGCGACTGGCTGAGCCCGCTCGTGGTAGCGCGCGTCGGCGACACCGCCGTGCGCTACCAGTCGTTGACGGCGAGGACGAACGCGCCGCACCTCGTCGCGGTGGGATCGGTCGGGCGCTTCATCAAGCCCGAGTCCATCGTGGTGGGGACCGGGATCTCCAGCCTCGACACGGCGACGGGGGTCCCCGCCCGCTACGTGTCGGTCCGCGGTCCCCTGACCGCGCGGGCCATCGCGGCGGTGGGCGGGCCGGTCGTCGAGCGGTTCGGCGATCCGGGCGTCCTCGTGTCGCGGCTCCTCCCCGTGAAGCGCGGCGCCACGAACGGGCGGGTGGCAGTGGTGCGCCACTTCACGCACGTCGGCGTCCCGCTCACGCTCCCTGACAACGTGGACGAGTTGAGCGTCCTCGTGAGCACGCCGGACGACATCGCCGGCCTCGTCCGCCGCCTGAACGAGTACGACTACGTGATCACCAGCGCCATGCACGTCCTGATCGCCTGCCACAGCTACGGGATTCCCGCCGGGCTCGTGACCTTCGCCGGCCTCGAGGCCGCCGTGCACGGATCCGGGATGAAGTACACCGATTACGCCCGCGGCGTCGGGATCGCCGACGAGCTGACCCCCCAGGTGGTCGGCTTCAACTTGAAGAACCTGTCCCTCGAGTCGCTGGTGAGCGACGTCACGATTCGCCCCGAGGTCCTGGACGACGTCGAGGACGCCGTGCGCGAGGCCCACTCGCGCTACGTGGACATGGTCGAGTCAAGAACCGGTGTTTAGGCACATCCTCGCCGTCTCCGGCAGGCTGTTCACCGACCCGAGGAGCCGGGTCAAGGTGGCCCTCCTCATCCTGCTGTTCGCGGTGATCCCCGTCACGGAGATGCTGGCCGTCCGGCTGTTCTCCGGCATCATCACCGACGGGCCCGGCCAGTTCGTCGAGAACCCTCGGCGGGTGGTGTGGCAGATCGTCGTGTTCTTCATCGCGCTGGGCGCCACGCGGTCGGCGCACCACGGCATCAAGCTGGCGCGGGTGCGCGTCATCCGCTCGGGTTTCGCGGCGAGCGGCTCAGCGACGCCTCCCAACAAGGAGAGCTGGCAGTGGGCGCTCGCCTTCGAGATGTCGAACGCCCTGTCCGCCGTCGTCCAGATCCTGATGTTCGCCGTGCTGTTCTTCGTGTTCGACCCCGTCACGGGGTTCGCCGGCGCCGCCGTCGCGGCCCTCTCGCTGCTGGCGATCTCGGTACTCTACAAGCGGCAGCTCGTCCTGCAGCGGGACTACCTCGAGACGAGGTGGTCCCCCGAGGCCGTCGCGATCCCCGAGCGCGTCGGCACGCGGATCAAGCACTCGGAGATCGGCGCCTTCATCGGCACGGGGGGCCTGCTCGTGACCCTGGTCGTCGTCTTCTCCCGCGTCCTCGGCGGGCAGATCGCTACCTCGGACGCGATCGTGCTCTTCCTGGGACTGAGGCTGATGTTCGGCCAGTTCGGGACGCTCTCCTCCAGCGCGATGCGCTTCGCCCGCGCCGCGGTGCACGTGTAGGCCGCTACCCGCAGGTCATCAGGCCCGCGTCGACCTTCAGCTGGAGGACGCGCGCGGTGGACTCCTCGACCCTTGCCGCGAACGACTCGTCGCCCTCGACCCTCTCCACCGTCGCTCCGGCCATGTCCGACATGAGCGCGGGGTTCGCGTTGATGATCAGGTCGCCGCCCGCCTCGAGGAACCGCACGGCGCGCTCGCCGGGCGTGACATCGGCCACGGCCTTGGCGGCGCCCAGGTCGTCGGCGATCACCACGCCATCGAAGCCGAGGTCGCCGCGCAGCAGGTCCGTGATCAGCGCGCTGCTGAACACGCCCTCGTTGTCGGGGTCGATCCGCTCGAACACGGCCGACGAGACCATGACCGACGACACGCCCGCCTCTATGGCGGCGCGGAACGGGGCGAGGTTCTCCGACTCGGGAGTGGTCACGGTGTCCAGGGCCGCGCCGAAGTCGGTGTTGGTGGTCACCTCGCCGAGGCCGGGAAAGTGCTTGGCCGACGTCGCGACGCCCGCCTGGCGCATCCCTTCGACGACGGCGACGACGGAGTCGGCGACCTCCGCGGGGTCGGCGCCGAAGTCGCGCTTCAGCTTCCCGATCGGCTCGTTGGAGCCGCGCTTGGCCTCGGGCACGACGTCGGCGACGGGGGCGAGGTTGTAGTCGACCCCGGCGCGTTTGAGCTGCTCACCCCACTCGGCGGCCTCGGCCTCGAGCTCGGCGGGGTCCGTGCCGCCCTGCGTGCGGGCCGGCGGGATGTCGTCGAAGCCCTCGCCCTTCAGCCGCTGGACGGCGCCGCCCTCCTGGTCGACGGCGATCAGCAGCGGCAGCGCGGCCGTGGCCAACGACCCCAGCTCCGCCGTCAGGAGGCGGATGACCTTCCGCCCGGCCGAGCTGTTGCCGAGCAGCACCACGGAGCCCACGCGGTTGTCGACGACGGCGGCGCGCGTCGCCTCGTCGAGGCCGCTGGTGCTGACCCCCAGCATGAACAGCTGGCCGACGCGTTCCTCCGGTGACAGGCCCCTCGCCATCGTGACGCAGGCCGGCGTCGTCGGCGTGGGAACGGGCGCGGGCGACGCCGCGGCGCTGTCTCCCGCCGCCCCGTCCGCGACCGATGGGGACGGCACCGCCTCCCCGGGCAGGTGCACGCCGAGCGGCTCGGGAGCGCAGGCCCCGAGCCCGAGGGCGGCGACGGCGGCCAGCGCCAGGGGTGCGAGTCGACTCACTGGTCGAGCTCCGCGGGCCGATGCGCCGCCAGGAGGCTGAGCAGGGCGTTCTCCACGACCTCCGGGAGCGCGGGATGGATCCAGTACTGCCCGCGGGCCATGTCGTCGACGCGCTGCCCGAAGCTCATGGCCTGGATCAGCGGCTGGATCAGGGTCGAGGCCTGCGGGCCGACGATGTGGGCGCCGAGCAGGTGCCACGTGCGCGGGTCGGCGAGCAGCTTCACGAAGTGCCCCTCGTCCTCCAGCGCCCACCCGTACGCGACGTCGGCGTAGCGCTGGCGCGCCACGACGTAGGACGCCCCCCACGCCTTCAGCTGCTCCTCGGTGGCCCCGACGCACGCGAGCTGCGGGTCGCTGAACACCGCGGCGGGGACGAAGCGGTGGTCGGTCTGGCGCAGGTTGTCGGGGTTGAGCAGGTTGTGCTGCACCGTGCGCATCTCCGCGTTGGCCACGTGCTTCAGGAGGAAGTCCGAGGACACGTCGCCCATCGCCCACACGCCCGGGGCGGTGGTGCGCTGTTCGGCGTCGACGTGGACCTGCCCGCCCGGGCGCTGCTCGACGCCCGCGGCGTCGAGGTTCAGCATGTCGGAGTTGCGCACGCGGCCCACGCAGACGAGCAGCGCGTCGGCGAAGTAGTCGTACTCGATCCCGTTGCGGTCTCGGGTGATGACGTCGAGGCTGCCGTCGTCGGCGATCTCGATGCCCGACACCTCCTGATTGAGCCGCACGCGCACGCGGCGGCCGATCTGCTCCGCGAAGGCCGCCGACGCCTCGCCGTCGTGGCCGCGCAGCAGCACCTCCGAGCGGTTGATCAGGGTGACGTCGGAGCCCAGTGCGGAGAAGACGTGCGCGAACTCGGCCGCGATGTAGCCGCCGCCGACGATGACGAGGCGCTCGGGGCGCGCGTCGATCCGCATGATGGTGTCGGAGGTGAAGACGCGGCCGGCGGCCTCCTCGATGCCGGGCACGTCGATGGTGCGGGGGCGCGAGCCGGTCGCGATGACGATCTGGTCGGCGCTGATCTCGTCGTCGCCGATCCGCAGGGTGTGGCCGTCGACGAAGCTCGCCTCGCCGTGGAAGACGGTGACACCTGCCGAGCGCTCGCGCCAGTCGAGGCCGCCCTTGGAGATGGGGTCGATCCGGCCGAAGATGCGGTCGCGGATGGCGGGCCAGTCGGCGCCGTTGAAGCTGAGGTCGACGCCGAGGCGGGCGGCCTCGCTCGGTGAGGCCGCGAGGTCGGCGGGCAGCACGAACATCTTGGTGGGGATGCAGCCACGGTTGAGGCAGGTCCCGCCGAACGTCTCGTCGCGCTCGATGAGGGCGACGCTGAGGTGCTCGAACCGCTCGTCGATCAGGGAGTTGCCCGTACCGGAACCGATGACCGCCAGGTCGAAGTGCTGCATGGCCCCATTCTGGCATGACGAGCCGCACAGCCCGGGAAGGCGACGGGCCGCGAGCCGTCGCCTACGCTTGGCGTCCATGAGCAACTCTTGGGCAGTCATCACCGGCGCGTCGGCAGGACTCGGCGTCGCGTACGCGCACCGGCTGGCGTCGGAGGGCGCCGACGTCTGGCTCGCGGCCCGCAGCGCCGACAAGCTGGAGGAGGTCGCGGCGGAGATTCGCGCGCGCCATGGCGTGCAGGCCCGCGTCTCCCCCGTCGACCTCTCCGACGGCGCCACCCGCCGCGGGTTCGTCGACGAGGTGGGCGCCGCCCGCGTCTCGCACCTGGTCAACAACGCCGGCTTCGGGACCATGGGCGACTTCGCCGACGCCCCCGCCGACCGCCTGGTCCAGGAGATGCAGCTGAACATGGTGGCGCTGACGGAACTCACCAGGGCCGTGGTGCCGGGCATGGTGGACCGCGGGCGCGGCGCCGTCGTCAACGTGGCCTCCACCGCCGCGTTCCAGCCCATCCCGACCATGGCCGTCTACGCCGCGAGCAAGGCCTACGTGCTGCGGTTCAGCATGGCGCTGTGGGACGAGTTGAAGGACTCGGGGGTCCGCGTGCTGGCGATCTGCCCGGGCCCGACCGAGACGGCGTTCTTCGCCAACGCGGGCAACGACCAGGCGATGAGCAACCGGCGCACGCCCGAGCAGGTCGTCGACACCACGTTCGAGGCGCTGCGCCGCAACCGCCCGTTCGTGATCGACGGCGCGTCCAACGGCGCGCTCGCGTTCGCCACCCGCTTCGCTCCGACCGGCCTGACCCTCGCCCTCGCGCGCCGGATCGCGACCCACTAGTAGTCAGCCGTTCAGGTACACGACCTGCGGCGCGATCCCGGTACCGGAAGAAGCGGCACGAAAGTCGGTGGGCAACTAGACCTTCTACCGATGCGCGCCCATCGCGGCGCCGGACAGAATCGACGGCGTGAAGAACCTCGAGCAG
>RRZU011143024.1_pt1 | contig 11173 bp, 10 predicted proteins | sample 2165561 | NCBI WGS metagenome assembly RRZU01 (sample SAMN10456909, study PRJNA506462) | wastewater metagenome | isolation source: wastewater sludge | place: USA: Moscow, Idaho | reverse complement strand
GGCTGGCGGGGGCTTTGGCGCAGCTGGCGTCGCTGGTGTTGGTCGTCGCCGCGGCTGGTGAGCCGTGCGGCCCGGAGGATTACGCCTGCGCCGAGTCCGGCGCGGACGGTATCGGCTTGAACGTTAGGGGTGTGTGATGGCTGACGAGTGCTGCGGCCCGGACGAGGCCGCCTCGGGCGACCAGACGGCGCCGGCTGAGCTTACGCCGGTGTGGCGGATCAGGGAGTTGCAGGCGGCCGCACTGGCGGGGTTGTTGTTGCTGGCTGGTTTGATCGCGCCGGCGGGGTCTGTGGTTGAGACGGTGCTGTTCTGGGCGGCGGCGGTCGTGGGTGGGGCGACGTTCGTTCCTGGCGCGCTGCGGGGGTTGATGAAGGGCCGGCTCGGTGTCGGCCTGTTGATGACCATCGCCGCGGTCGGGGCGGTGCTGCTGGGCGAGATCGCTGAGGCAGCCATGTTGGCGTTTCTGTTCGCCATCGCCGAAGGCCTGGAGGGCTATGCGCTGACCCGGACCCGCAACAGCCTGCGGGCTTTGCTGGATCTGGTACCTCCGACCGCGACGGTGCTCCGAAACGGAACCCCAACAACGGTCGGGTTGGCGGAGCTGCGGGTTGGTGACACGCTGCTGGTCCGGCCGGGCGACAAGGTCGCCACTGACGGCGTCGTGATAAGCGGCCGCACCGCGATCGACACCTCGGTCGTGACCGGCGAGTCGGTGCCGGTCGAGGTGGGGCCCGGTTCGGAGGTGTTCGCCGGCACGGTGAACGGGACCGGCGCGGTTGAGGTGCAGGTCACCGCGACCGCGGCCGACAACTCGCTGGCCCGGCTGGTGAATGTGGTGCAGGAGGCTCAGGAACGCAAGGGTTCAAGCCAGCGGCTCGCCGAGCGAGTCGCGCAGCCGCTGGTTCCTGGCGTGTTGATCTTGGCCACCCTGGTCGGCATGGTCGGCAGCCTGCTCGACGATCCTGCTGTCTGGATACCGCGGGCCTTGGTGGTTCTGGTCGCGGCGGCGCCGTGCGCGTTCGCGTTGAGCGTGCCGATCGCGGTGGTTGCTGCGGTTGGGGCGGCGTCGAAGGCCGGGGTGTTGATCAAGGGCGGCGCAGCGGTGGAGGCGCTCGGCGCAGTGCGGCTGGTTGCCCTGGACAAGACCGGCACGTTAACCCGCAATAGCCCGTCGGTGATCGAGGTCGTACCGACCAGCGGCAATACCCCCGATGGCGTGTTGCGAGTGGCGGCCGCGTTGGAGGCCCGCAGCGAGCATCCCCTTGCGGCAGCAATCGTGGCTGCAGCTGGTCATCTCCCGGCGGTGGAGTCCGGCGAGGTGGAGGCGGTGCCCGGGCAGGGGCTGGTCGGTGTGGTTGCCGGCCGTCCATCCAGGCTGGGCAAGCCTGGCTTCGTTGCGGCCGGCGGCTTGTCTGCGGACGTGGAGCGTCTGCAGGACGCCGGCGCGACCGTGGTCCTGATCGAACACGACGGCACGGTGCTGGGGGCGGTGGCGGTCCGTGACGAGATCCGTCCCGAGGCGGCACAGGCTGTGGAAATGCTCCGCCGACAGGGAGTGTCGGTGGTGATGCTGACCGGGGACAATGCCCGTACCGCTGCCGCGATCGCCGCCCAGGCAAAGATCGGCGACGTTCGTGCCGAGCTGTCCCCGCAGGACAAGGCGCGCCTGGTCACCGATCTGCAGGCGCGTGGGCGGGTTGCGATGGTGGGCGACGGCATCAACGATGCCCCTGCCCTCGCCACCGCTGACGTGGGCATAGCGATGGGGGCGATGGGCAGCGATGTCGCCATCGAGGCCGCTGACGTCGCCCTGATGGGTGAGGACCTACGGCGGCTGCCGGATGCAATCGCGCACTCCAGGCATGCCCGGACCATCTTCACCCAGAACTTGATCCTGTCCGGGCTGATCATCGCCGCTTTGTTGCCGCTGGCCGCCCTCGGAATCCTGGGACTGACCACCGTGGTCGCCATACACGAGCTCGCCGAGGTGCTGGTGATCCTGAACGGGATCCGCGCCGGCGGACGCCGGCTGCTGCCGACCCGACCCGCGCTCAGCGGCACACGCACCTCCCGGCCCGCAGCCGCGTACTCGCAGGCACGCCAGCCGGCAACGGGTATCGGCACCGGGGCCATCTCGCTGCCACTCACCCCGGCCGGTGATAGCGCGGCGGGCCGACCGGCCGGCCAACTCATCTCCTTGACATCCGCTCCAGCCGAGACCGCTACCGCCGTGAAAGATGACTGCGGATGCGAGCCGGGCAGCAGCTGCTGTAACTGACCACCACAGAACTGGCCGCCGGCACTTTCGCTTGTTTGCGGTCCCGACCACAAGAAGGACGGTGACTTGTCATGGCCACGGGCCGCAAGAGATCCGAACCCACCATGCAACCCAGCCGGCGGGCGCAACTGGCCGCCCAGCAACAGGCTGCTGCCCGAGCCCGGAAACGCAACCGGATCCTCACACTTGTCGCCGCAGGGGTCGGGGTGGCGCTGCTGGTGTTCGGCCTCGTTCTCCAGCCGCGATCGCCTCGCGTTGACCCGCCGACCGCGGCGTCGACCGCCGGAGAGACGGTACGAACGGACTCGCACCGGTTGACCGATGTGCCGAACGCGCGGGTGACATTCGTGGAGTTCCTCGACTTCGAGTGCGAAGCGTGCGGGGCGGCGTACCCGTCGATCGAGCAGCTCCGCGCGTCATACGGTGATCGGGTGTCGTTCGTCGTTCGCTACTTCCCGCTCGAGGGGCATTTCAACGCACAGCGGGCCGCCCGCGCAGTCGAGGCCGCCGCACAGCAGGACAAGTTCGAGGCAATGTACAAGAAGATGTTCGAGACACAGAAGCAGTGGGGCGAGCAACAGGTTCCCCATGACGACCTGTTTCGTCAGTTCGCTGTCGAGTTGGGCCTGGACATGACCCGCTGGGACACCGATTACGCATCCGACACCACTTGGGCGCGGATCAAAGTCGACATCGACGACGGCAACGCGCTGGGGGTGACCGGCACCCCGGCGTTCTTTGTCAACGGCCAGCGGCTGCAGCCAAAGTCGTTCGCCGACGTGACCGCCGCCCTCGACCAGGCGTTGGACTAACAGTGACCCACCTCAACCAACCGGCCCATCTACTCCACCACGAAGATCCGGCCGACAGCGAACTGGTTCAGGACCGAACCGTGGGCTGGGTGCTGCTGGTCGCCGGCCTGGTCGGCTTCACGGCAGCATTCATCCTGGCCGTGGAGAAGTACTGGCTGCTGACCAACCCGTTCTACACGCCGTCCTGCAGCATCAACACCACCATCTCCTGCGGGCCGGTGATGACTTCCCCGCAGGCGGCAGTCTTCGGCTTCCCCAACCCGTACCTGGGGATCGCCGGGTTCGCAATCGTCGCCGCGACCGGGGCCATGCTGCTGTCCGGCGGCAAGCTCACCGGCTGGTATGCGGCCGGTCTCCAGATCGGGTCCCTTGCGGGAACGGTGTTCGTGGCCTGGCTAATGGTGCAAAGCCTCGTCGTCATCCAGGCACTCTGCCCGTACTGCATGGCAGCGTGGGCGGCAACATTCGCCAGCCTCTGGTACGTCACCCTCGCCAACCTGAGCCGCGGCCGGGATCGGCTACCGGCCCAGATCGCGGCCGCGTCGGCCGTCGCGCACCGCCACCACAGCGCCATCCTTGCCGGCTGGCTGTTGGTCATCGCCATTATCGTCGCCACGGCCGCGTGGGGGTTCTGACACTTCATGATCCCGTTCATCACCGGCCTGAGGCCAACTCCCGAGGGAGACGACGCGTCCGCGTCATCACGGCGATCGAATAGGCAAGCCACGGAGCAGAATGGGGCCAGTTGGGTGCTGGGCAGTATCGCACGATGGACGGGGCACAACCTCCAGGTAGCCATCAGGCGTCGACGACAAATCACCCGTTCCATCCGCGACCGAGGAGCTCCAGGGAAGATCTTGGGTATCGGTCTGCCAGCGGCGGGGCTCCTGTTCGCCCTAATGGTTGCTGGTTGCGCGAGCCCGCTCGCCACACCCACAACGAACTCGACCACGTCAGCTCCGCCATCTGTCGCACCGAGCCCGGTGTCTACCGCGACCACACCCAGGATCAGCACCCCTAGTCCGAGCATCCGAACCATCGCCATTGAGCTTGCCAACGGAAAGGTGTCACCCAATGGAGCCAGGGTCAACTTGTCCAAGGGCGAACGGTTCGTACTCGACATCACCTCCGATCGTGATGACAAGGTGCACGTGCACGGCTTCGACAAGGAGGTCGACGTTGCGGCGGGCAAGAGGGCCAAACTCGAACTCGTGGCCGATCGAACCGGCCGGTACGAGGTCGAGTCGCACGACCCTGCGCTGCTGATTGTCGTGCTGCAGATCCGGTGAGATTGCCGCTGCACGGGCTCTCGTCCCGGCAGGATCTTCCACTGCCATTCGAGTTCGTTCTGCTGGGGGCCGCACTGGCGATCGTGTTGTCCTTCGCGGTGCTGGCCTTCGCCTGGCGCCGCCCGCGCTACACCCAGCCACGCGGGTACGCGTTGCCCAGGCTGACCCGCGTGGTGGACAGTCGCGCGTGCCGCCTCATCCTGCGCCTATTCCTGCTGGGCCTCTACGGGTGGATGGCGCTGGCGCTGTGGTTCGGGCAGGACAGGGTGACGAATCCCATCTTCGGATTCGTCTTCGTCTGGCTCTGGGTCGGCGTCGTGCCGCTCTCGCTCCTGCTCGGGCCGGTGTGGCAGCGTGCCAACCCCTTGCGCACCATTGCTCAGCTGGCCCCGCAGCGCCGTGGCCCGATCCGCCCTTTGACCGGGGCCGCATGGTCTCACCTCGGTCTCCTACCCGGCCTGGTGACGATAGTTGCCTTTGCCTGGCTCGAGCTCGTCCAGCCGGATAACAACACGCTCCCCGTGCTGCGGTGGTGGGCACTCGCCTGGGCAACGGTGGTCATCGGTGGCGCAATCTGGTTCGGTGAGCGATGGGTGGCTGCGACCGATCCGTTCGAGGTGGTATCCACCCGGATCGCCACCCTGAGCCCCTGGCAGCGGATCGACGGCGTCATCCACCTCACCAACCCGCTCCGGCACGCCGCGACCGCAAACGTGATACGTGGAGCTGCCGCAGTCAACTGCGTGCTGCTGGGAATCACCGCCTACGACAGCTTCACCAATACCACTGGCTGGGTGGGATGGGTACAGTCCTCAGGTCTGCCGGGTGAACTTTGGGGCACCATCGGCCTGTTGGCCATGATCGGCCTGGTCGCCGGCGCCTTCGCCTTGGCTTCTCAAGCAACTGCACCCGGCTGGTCCGACATCGCCGCCGCCAGCCTGGTTCCGATCGTGGTCGGGTACTCGACCGCCCACTACCTGAGCCTGCTGGTGATCGAAGGTCAGCGGACGGCGATCCTGGCCTCCGACCCGCTCGGCCTTGGATGGAACGTCTTTGGTACCGCCGAATTGGGTGTGAACACCGGCATCTTCGACTACCCCGACGTAGTCGCGGTGATCCAACTGGCCGCCATCGTCACAGGCCATGTGCTCGGTGTCCTGATAGCCCACGACCTTTCGCTGACGGTGGGCCAAGGACGGCGCATGATCGTCAGCCAACTACCAATGGTGGCGCTCATGGTCGCCTACACCTGCGCCGGCCTAGTGCTGCTTTTCTCCCCTTGAAGCGTCCCGAACCCACAAACCCATCGACACAGCAATCGCGAAAGGTTCGATCGATGACATGCACTTCCGGCCAACCCCTCAGCCGACTGACTAGCCGTCGACGCTGGCTTGCGACCCTCGCCACCACCACATCACTACTGCTGGTCGGGGGCTGCGGATCAACACAGGCCAACGACGAAGGGTTCGTGGCCGGAGATGGAAGTCTGACAATCCTGCCGATCGACCGCCGTCCCACAGCTCCCGTGATCGAGGGCGTGACACTGGATGACCAGCCTTGGACCAGTGCCAAGATCTCCGACAAAGTCATCGTGTACAACGTGTGGGGTTCATGGTGCGCGCCCTGCGTATCCGAGGCGCCCGCGCTGGTCCGCGCCAGCCGCAGGCTCGACAACCAGGCAGCCTTTGTCGGGCTGAACACCCGCGACTTCGACAAGGCCGCCCCACGCGCGTTCGTGCGCGCCTACGAGATTCCCTACGTCAACCTGTTCGACCCCCAGGGGGCGCTCATCCTACGGTTCTCAGGTGAACTGCCGCCCAACGCCATCCCGAGCACGATCGTCATCGATCGTCAGGGCCGGCTAGCCGCTCGGATCATCGGCGAGACCACGGAGGCGACACTAGTGGGCCTGGTTCAAGACATCGCGGCCGGCAGATGACTGACAGCACCCTGTGAAACTATCTGTCCTAGCTAGCGGCAGTGGGTCGCTGGTGATCACCACCACCACCTCAGGACATGTGCGACGTCCGCATGGGGTCTGAGGCACGATCTCCGCGTTGAACCTCCGCGCGGGCGTCTCATAAAGCTACAGGTTACTGAGACGCTCGAACCCTGCCTCCGTGTCGTCCCCCACTCCGCTCGTCCAGTCGGACCGAGGCGTCTTAGAAAAGCGTCTCGACGTAGTCTGTCTCGGTTTGTTCTCAGCCGGGGGTTTGTGAGGCAGACTGGCTGTGTGAGGCTGCTGGGTTACACGCGGGTCAGTACGTCGAACCAGGACGCCCAGTTGCAGCTTGACGCGCTGGTTTCGGCCGGGGTGCAGAAGCGTGACGTGTTCGCCGATGTCACCTCGGGCAGCAGGGCGGCGGCGGAGCGGCCAGGGATGCAGAAGCTGCTCGGCTACGCCGAGCCGGGCGACACGGTGGTGGTGTGGCGGGTCGACCGGCTCGGCCGGTCCTTGATCGACGTGCTGAACACCGTGAACCTGTTGCGTGAGCGCGGCATCCAGGTCCGGTCGGTCTCCGACGGGATCGACCCGGCCACCTCGACCGGCCGACTGATGCTGAACATGCTCGCCACCCTCGCCGAGTACGAGCGGGAGCTGATCGTCGAACGCGTGAACGCCGGGATCGCCGCGGCGCGGCAGCACGGGACCCGGTTCGGCCGACCAGTGCTGGATCCGGCGGTGGTCGCCGACAAGCTCGCCATCGCCGCCGACGCCCGCGCGAAAGGCCGCACGGCGGAGGATGCCGCCCGCCTGGTCGGCTGGAGCCGCGCCACCTTGTACCGCCACCAACAGGCGCACGCGGCCCGTCAGGACAGCAGGATGTAGGTGGACGCGGGCGAGCGGTGGCGGGTGCTTCGGCTGTACGTCGAAGACCAGGTCCCGCTTGCCGCGCTGGCTCGGGACACCGGCATCGGCCTGCGCACCCTCGAACGGTGGGCTCAGCGTTACCGCGGCGGTGGCGTCTCGGCCTTGGAGCCCCGACGACGGACCGACGCCGGCCGGCGGCGCGTCGACTCCGACCTTGTGGCTTTCGTCGAGCGGCTGGCCCTCACCCGACCCCGACCAGGCATCGCGACCCTGCACCGTCAGACGGTCACCGAAGCGGAACGACTGGGCCTGGCCGCGCCGAGCTACTCGACGGTGCGCGCCATCGTTCAGGCCTTGGACCCCGCCCTGGTCACGTTGGCGTTGGAGGGTCCGGCGTCGTACCGGGATCAGTACGAGCTGGTGTACCGGTTCCGCGCGGACCGGCCCAACCACATCTGGCAGGCCGACCACACCGAACTCGACATCATGATCGTCGGCGCGAATGGCAAGCCCGACCGGCCGTGGCTGACCGCGGTGGAGGATGACTACTCCCGGGCGATCTGCGGCTACACCGTGTTCACCGGCGCCCCGTCCGCGCTGAACACCGCGTTGGCCTTGCGGCAAGCGATCTGGCGCAAACCCGACCCGAGCTGGGCGATGTGCGGCCTGCCGGACGTCCTCTACGTCGACCACGGCTCCGACTTCACCAGCAACCACCTGAACCGCACCGCGGTCGAGCTGCACATCCGGCTCATCCACTCCACCGTCGCCCGCCCGCAGGGCCGCGGGAAGATTGAACGATTCTTCGGCACCGTCAACACCGAACTTCTCACCACCCTGCCCGGACACCTCGGACCCGGAAGCCGGACACCGACCCCCACGCTGGACCTGTCGGCCCTCGACCACGCCATCGGCGGCTTCGTCGCCACCTACAACGCTCGCACCCATCAAGAGATCGACGCCTCCCCGCGCGACGCGTGGGTCGGCGACGGGTGGCTACCCCGAATGCCCGACAGCCTCGAACAACTCGACGGCCTGCTCCTCACCGTCCCTAAGCACCGCACCGTGCAACGTGACGGCATCCACTTCCAAGGCCAGCGCTACCTGTCACCAACCCTGGCCCCGTTCGTCGGCCACCCCGTAACGATCCGCTACGACCCGCGCGACCTGTCCGAGGTCCGCGTCTACGACCGCAACACCTTCCTGTGCGTCGCCGTCGACGAGGACCATCCCAACCTCCGGCTCAGCCTGCGCGACATCGAAACCGCACGCCGCGCCCGCCGCCGCGAACTCCGCCACGCCCTCAACGACCGCATCCCCACCCTCGCCCGCCGCGACGAACCGGACACCACACCCGAGGCTGCGCGCCGTCGATCGCGGCTACGGACCTACCAGGAGGACGACGAATGAGCCAGGCGTTCATCATCACCAAGGAACATCGACGCTTCACCGAGTTCGCGAACGCTGTCCGCGCCGAGCGCACCATCGGCATCTGCCACGGCGACGCCGGCGTCGGGAAGACCAACTCCGCCCGCCGCTACGCCAACTGGGACACCTTGGAGCCCTACCTCGACACCTGGGGACCACGCAGCGACGACGACGCCAAGCACTACGCTCTCGCCAATCGTGCCCGCACCGTCGTCTACACCCCGGAAGTGCTGCCCCGGCACCGCGAACTGGTCCGCGACATCGACCACTGGGTCAGCCGCCTCGGCATTTGTATCGAGGAGCACCAACGCACCATCGGCAAAGTCACCGGCACCCACGTCGGCGACGCGAGCCGCTGGGTCGAGCTCCTCATCATCGACGAAGCCGAACGACTCACACCCACCGCCCTGGAAATGCTCCGCGACCGACACGACCGCACCCAGCTCGCCATGATCCTGATCGGCATGCCAGGGATCGACCAACGGTTCCGGCACTACCCCCAGCTGTACAGCCGCCTCGGCTTCTCCCACCGCTACCGCGCCCTCGGCCGTGACGAACTCCTCTTCGTCCTCGACCGACACTGGAAGCGTCTCGGCCGCACCCTCAACCCCGACGACTTCACCAACGCTCAAGCCGTCGCAGCCATCGAACGCATCACCCGCGGCAACTTCCGACTCCTCGAACGACTCTTCCCCCAGATCAACCGCGTGCTCAAGATCAACCAACTGGAGACCATCACCGACGACGTCGTCGAAGCAGCCGCCAGCACACTCGTCATCGGCACCTGATGCCGCCATCGAACGATCACAGTAGGCCGCCACTGTTCACTGAACTCCACAAGATAGAGTCTGTTCGCCAATTTCTTGACGCCTGTCAGGTGGAATCATAGAGTCCAACCTGACACATAGGGCACGGAAGGGCGGGCGGCGATGCGGGTCGGCTACCTCAGGGTCAGCAGCACCGACCAGAACACCGTTCGCCAGCTCGACGGCATCGATGTCGCGCGCATCTTTGAGGACAAGGTCTCCGGGAAGGACGCCGACCGGCCAAAGCTGGTCGAGATGCTGGCCTTCGTCCGCGACGGCGACACCGTGGTCGTGCACTCGATGGACCGGCTCGCGCGAAACCTCGATGATCTGCGCCGGATCGTTCGGACCCTGACCGCCAAAGGCGTGCGCGTGGAGTTCGTCAAGGAGAGCCTCACCTTCACCGGTGAGGACTCGCCGATGGCCACGCTGCTGCTGTCGGCGATGGGCGCGTTCGCCGAGTTTGAACGTGCGCTGATCCTGGAACGCCAGCGCGAGGGCATCGCGGCGGCAAAGCAGCGCGGCGTCTACACCGGCCGCAAGCCCGCCCTGAACGCCGACCAGGCCGCGCAGCTGCAAGAACGCGCCGCCGCCGGAGAGCAGAAGTCGGCGCTGGCCAAGGAATTCGGCATCAGCCGCGAGACCGTCTACAGCTACCTGCGCGCTGCCGGCGCCAGGTGAGGTTGATCGGAGTCGAGAAAGTGCCGGTAGAGCGCCGATCTCGCTGATCAGAAAGACCCGTTGGCTGCGGGTTCCCTGCTGTGAAGGAGTCAGCATCGACGTTGCGGACGGAGAGGTCATGATTTTCGTCGGCTCGTCGGCTCGTCGGGCTGCTGCTGCGGCCGCGGCCGCGAGAAGTCCACCCCCCCATCGGATGATCGTGGGCCTCAGGACCGACGGAAACGAGTACGTCGCTCAGAACGCCGCTCTCCGCACCGAGACGAGCCATGGCCGTCAATTGGCCATCCTCGGTTCTCTCAGCAGCGATCTGAGCCCCCAACCGGCTCAGGTCGCGCCCGTTTTCGGGAGCCGGCCAGGTCGACACAGTGCCTCGCGCCTCGGGGGGACAGGTCGACTGTTGCCCAGCCATCTGGTGGGGTCGGGAGCCCAGGTCCTAGCGTTCAATCCTGTTCCGATCCTCCTCGACCCCGGACTCCGAACTCGCCGAGGCCTACCTGGCCAACGCCCTGTTCGACGCCCACCACGATGATCCGGAGTTCGGCTACCGACTCCTGGCCGATGAGGCGCGCGCTGCCGGCCACACCGGGTGTGACCGAACAGTGTGGCGGATCTGTGCGGACAACGGCTGGTGGAGCGCGTTCGGCAAGAAACGTGGCCGCAACGGCAAGAAGCCCGGCCCGCCGGCCCACGACGACCTGGTGAAGCGGGACTTCACCGCGACCGGGCCGAACCAGCTGTGGCTGACCGACATCACCGAGCACTGGACCGATGAGGGCAAGTTGTACGAGTGCGCGATCAAGGACGTGTGGTCCAACCGGATCGTCGGCTACTCCATCAGTGACCGGATGAAGTCCAAGATCGCCGTCGACGCGCTCAACATGGCCGTCGCACGCCGCGGGAGCGTGGCCGGCTGCATCGTGCACAGCGATCGAGGCAGCCAATTTCGTTCCAGGAAGTTCTTGGCCGCGCTCCGCCGTCACCAGCTGAAAGGGTCGATGGGCCAAGTCGCCTCCGCCGGCGACAACGCCGCCATGGAATCCTTCTTCGCCCTGCTCCAGAAGAACGTC
>RRZU012558943.1_pt1 | contig 11174 bp, 7 predicted proteins | sample 2165561 | NCBI WGS metagenome assembly RRZU01 (sample SAMN10456909, study PRJNA506462) | wastewater metagenome | isolation source: wastewater sludge | place: USA: Moscow, Idaho | reverse complement strand
GCTACAAGGAGAAAAAACAAATACACATTCACAATTCAATTCTATAACAATCATTAATAAATCCATAACTATACCAAGGTTATGGAAGAAAGGAAAAGGTATATTAGAACTCGTTTAATGAGTCATTAACAATATACCAGGGAGAGATTATGTTAACGATAAATGAAATAAGTGAAAGAACAATTGTATTCACGATGGAATTAGAAGATTGGGATTTACACATCTCAGTAATTATGGGGAATAAGTATAACTATATTATAGATACCGGTTTGGGTGATGATCATGTTAAGAAAATATTAAAGTATATTAAAACTAAGAATGATAATGAAATTATAGTTATTAATTCTCATTATCATTGGGATCATATATGGGGTAATGGTGCTTGCAGTGAGTCTATTATTGTGGCTCATGGACTCTGTTACGAGATCTTAGAAGAGCGTTGGGATCAAGATTATGTGGATTATAAAGAGTATAAAATTGGCGCAGTAAATAAAGTGCTTCCTACGATAACATTTAATGAGAGTTTACAATTTAAGGATGATGATATTGTTTTATTTCATTCTCCGGGACATACTAAAGATTGTATCTGCGTCTATGATAAGTATGATAATATTTTACACATCATCGATAATATTGGAGATAACTTGGAAGATTTAATTCCTAGTCTTGAAGTAAGTATGAGTGAGTATTTAGAGTCTTTGATGATGATGAAATCTTATGGTGCTAAACTTTATACATGTGGTCATAATCAAGTGATCGATAATACAGTCTTTGATCAATTGATTAGCGAAGTAAAATCTAAAATATAAAAAACCTTATCATATAAATATGATAAGGTTAGGATAACTAAATGGTGTCCCCGGACGGGCTTGAACCGTCGACCCCCTGATTAAGAGTCAGGTGCTCTGCCAGCTGAGCTACGAGGACATCTCGTACTTAATAATTATACTCTTATTTTTAAAATAAGCAAATATAAACATGAAAAAAGGAGATTTCTTTGAAATCTCCTTTAGTGTTTTTAAGCATTGAATTTCTTTTGGTCGAATGAGCCATCCCATTTATCTACTAAGACTGCAGATAACATTGAACCGGTAACGTTTAACATTGTACGTCCCATATCAATAATTGGGTCGATTCCGAATACAGCACCGATTTGTGGAATGAACTCTCCAAGTCCTAAACCGTTAAGAGTAACTGTAGCAGCTACTGTAGCGGTTCCTGGAACTCCAGCAATCCCAATTGATCCGATTGTTACAACAACGACGATCATTAAGTAGAAGGCAATGTTCATTTCAATTCCAACTGATGCCGCAACTAATGTTCCGAGCATTGCAGGGAATACACCAGCACATCCGTTCATTCCAATTGATGTTCCAAGTGTTGCAACGAAGTTAGATGTTTGACCTGAAACTCCCATATCTTCTTCTAATGTCTTAATTGTATAAGGTAATGTCCCAACACTTGAACGTGATGAGAATGCGAAGATCATTGTTGTAAATGCCTTTTTATAGAATGTTACAGGGTTAACGCCTGCTCCAAGTAGGATTACAACATAAACTAATAACATAATGATAACGCCAGCGTATAGTGCAACAATGAAGCCTCCCATTTCAACGATAACTTCAAGTCCGTTTGAAACGATTGTGTTTGCGACAAGTGCCATAACGCCATAAGGCATTAATTTAATAACGTTAATGAGTACAGAGTTAACTGCGACTCTTGCAGAGTCTAAGAAATCAGTAAATGGTTTAATATCTGCAGGTTTTTTAACGGATAAGAAACGGATTGCAGATGCAAATAATGCACCGATAATAACTACTGAAACAACTTGTCCATTACTGCTCATTGAAGCAACAATGTTGTTTGGAATTAAGTTTAAGAAAAACTCTGGGAAACTTTGTGCTGCGATTCCACTCATTCTTTCAATTTGAGATTCACTTAAGTCTTTAACAAAACTTGCTCCTTCTAAACTGAATAATTTAACAACTAAAATTCCGACAATTGCAGAAATAGCTGTGGTACCTAATAATACAAAGAATGTTTTTCCTGTAAGGCTCTTAATACGGTCTCCATCAACATCTGTAATAACTTTAATGATTGATAAGAAGACTACTGGTACAGCAAGAAGCTGAATGAGTCTAATAAATCCGGATCCAACAAGTGCATACCATACAGAAATTTCTTTCTGAGCTTGGTCTACGTAAACTGCGTTACCTGATCCAATGAGGTCAATTGCAACCCCAATTGCAAGACCAAATACAAGTCCTATTAACATTCTGTTTGAGAAACTAACTTTCTTCTTCGTTAAGTATCTCATAATCAATATACCAACAACCATAACAGCGATAGCAACTAAAGTATAAGCACTACTCGCTTTTAAGAATTGTGTAAAAAACGGTGATTCTATCATAATCTATTCCTCCTTTAATAATTAATCATACTACTTAGCAGTGTTAGCTGCAATGTTTAATGCTTCCCATGTAGAAGCGAATGGTGGTGCATAACCGAAATCCATAAAGGCTAAGTCTTTTGTAGTGACTCCTGCATGGATTGCGACTGTTAATGCTTGAATTCTTAGGACTGCTTCTGCTTTACCAAAGACTTGAGCTCCATAAAGTACAAATGTATCTTCATCATAGATGAGTTTGATCATAATCTTTTCTTGATTTGGATAATAGTTTGAATGGTTGTTAGCAAAGACAGTTGTTGACTTAACTTTAAGACCTAATTTCTTAGCTAAGTCTTCAGTAAGTCCTGTTGTTGCTGCTTCGTTGTGTCCCACTTTAATATAACTACTTCCAAGAGCGCCATTAAATGCAATCCAGTCTTCTTTTACTGTTGCAATGTTTGTTCCAATTAGACGTCCCATCTTGTTCGCGTAAGTTGCGAGGGGAATGTATAAAGTTCCCGCAAGTTTGTGCTCTACTGCGGCACAATCTCCTGCAGCGAAGACATCTTTAATTGATGTTTGTCCGTACTCATCAGTAACAATTGCTCCATTTTGAAGTGTTTCTAGTTTGTTTTCTAAGAATTCAGTGTTTGGTTTAAAGCCAGTTGCAAAAATAACAACATCCGCTTCATAAACTCCTTTTGGAGTGATGACTTCTGTAGCCTTATTGTCGACGACAGTAAGTGCTTGAGCGCGTTGGTCTAATTTTACATTTACCCCAACTTCTTCAAGAGACTCGACCATCTTTTCTCCAAACTCTTTATCAAAGACTCCGTTCATAAGAACATCACGTGAGTGGATGAGTGTTATATTTTTGTTGAATTGTGAAAGTTGTTCAGCCACTTCAACTCCGATAAATCCACCACCTACAATGACAATGTTTTTGTAAGTGTCAAGATTATCCTTTAAGCGATTCACACTGTTTAGTCGTGTGATTGTATAAACATTTTCTGAATGTATTCCTTCTAGTGGTGGCAGTACTGCACGTGCACCAGATGCAATCATCAAACGATCATACGTTTTCTCAATCTTTTCATTTGTTTCTAAATTTAATACCCAACATCGTTTATTCTCGAAATCGACAGACTCTACTTCATGTTTCAATAAGAGATTGATGCCAGATTGTTCCATTTGTTCTGGAGTTCTCGCAAACATTTCGTTTTCATCATCGAATTGATTCCCTAAGTAGTATGGTAAACCACACGCACCGAAGGAAACATAATCTTCTTTTTCGATAACAGTGATCGTTGCATCAGGATTCTCTCTTCTTGCTTTTGCAGCAACAGACATTCCAGCGGCAATACCACCAATGACAATGATATCCATAATTACCTCCTTAACAGGGACGCGCAGATATGAGCGCCCACTCATATATATTAAACCATAAATATCAGATTATTTCTTTGATAATACTTTGATTTCAAAATAAAAGAGCTCAGCCGAAAGACTAAACTCTTAATTGTTTATTTAACAGGGAATAAAATAAAATTTTCTTTCCCAATAAGTACATCAGTTACTAGTGATGTATACGGTAGTGAGTGAATATAAAGCTCACGGTATGAAATTTCTCCGGAGTTGTTAAGCCACACAAAGTTCGCGGCCTCATTTCTTAACTCTAGAGTATAATCACTCAAGGCTTGACTTAGATCTTCATCTGAATTAATTTTTGATTCAATTTCTAAATATAATTTTTCTAATTTCGTATTGCCTTTCTTAAAGACGCGAGATGCTTCAATAAGTAATCCCGTTAATACGACTGATTCTCGGAAAGAGGCCCCTACAGATATAGACGAGTTTACGTAAATATCATCCTTCTTAAACCAAAGACCATAGATTGCTCCCATGCTTGAAATACTTACCGCGACACGATCGTTTTCTTTAACATCCATTTCTAATGTAAGAATATCGAATTGCTGTGTTTTCGCAATACCAAGAGAAAGGTTACCTTCTTTTAATTTAAGTTTCTTTTCTAAGTATGCCGCAACAGTAAGTGAGAAACGTGGATCTACTGAATTTTCAAAACAATTTAATGTTAAGTTCTTTCGATAGTTTTCTGTATACTTATCCTCTGTATACAATAACTTATCCAATGCTTTATATTTAATTTCTTCCATCAAATACCTCCAATTAAGACTATTATACAATATTTTTTCATATATTAATCAATCTTAATAAAAGATTGTAACTTAAAGGAGTAAATGTATTTATGAATTGTTTTATTTGTGTAATGTTGTGAGAGTGCTTGCTCGTAAAAATTGAGTTGTTTTTCATATCTTTCAATGAATTGTACCTCATCATCCAAACTGTCTGTTTTGAAATCTAAAATATAAATATCATGTTCTCCTTCGACAAAGAAGTCAATAATGCCTCGTTGTCTTCGGTCTTCAACTTCGACAATGAAGGGGAATTCTCGGTAAACATCCATACTTATGAGTTGTTTAAAGAACGGGTCAGCTCCTAACGATACAATTCTATTTATGTAATAATTACTGAGTGTAGGACTTAGTGCTTTGATCGTTTCATAAGTCATGTGATCCAACGAAATTTCTTCCATCGTATTATGGACAAGAGTTCCAATATCAGTTGCAAGTGATTCTTGTGAGAAATCGAGCGTTCCAACTTTAAAGCCATTCATCATTTCTTGCTTAGTAATGGTATAGTCATCAAATTTTTCAATCGATTCTTGAACTAGTTCGAGTGCATCTGTTTTTTGAAGTACGAGGGACTCTTCAAGATGATAAATCATGGTTGAACTTGGCTTATGATGGTGAACACTTTCCATCCAATGTGTATAGGATTTCTTAGCGACTTCTATTTCATTGAAGTCCATGACTTCAGGAAGTTCATCTTCTTTGATTTTGATATCATCCACAACATAGAGTTCTTTTTGTGCACGTGTTAAAGCGACATACAGTTTTCGCATCTCTTCTTCAATGGCTTCACGTTCATCAAAGTATTTAATAAGGTAGTACGCTATGTTATCACTTTGTGTTCTAAGTTTTGTGTCAATCGATTTTATCCCGAGTCCATAGTTTGGGTGTAATAGGTAGCCTTGACTGCTTTGTGGGCTTCTATTGTCTTGTTTACTCATTAAGAAGACAGTTTCAAATTGAAGTCCCTTTGAGTTATGAATGGTCATGACGTTAACGACGTTGTCTTCACTACTGATTGAGGAGCCTTCTTGCGTCCGAGCGTTATTTGCAAGTTCTATTTGTTTTAAGAGTCCATAAACACCGAGGTGTTCTTTATCATAGTTTGTCACAATCTCAATAAAAATATCTAAGTTAGTTCGATTTTGTTTACTCATTCCTTGTTCGTAGAAATCGTGGATTTCAAGAACGTCTCTTACAATACTCATAACAGGGATCGAATCTTGTTTAAGATGATAAAAATTCACTTTATCAAGAACCTCTTCATTAAGTTCATTCGCGACTTTGTACAAATCCTTATCATGTTTTAAAAACAATTCAGTAATTTGATTATCACTGTAATGATAGAGGTTTTTTAGGATAGCCATTAAAGAAATCTTGTCGCTTGGATCATAGACAAGTTTTAAATATGCTACTACAAGGCTTACACCTGCGGAAGTGTACAGACCATCAGGAAGTGAAATAAAATAAGGAATGTTCGCTTTATCGAAGGCAGCCTTTAATTCGATTTTTCGATTGTGAGAGTTCACCAGAACGGTGAATCGATTCCACTTCTTATCTTCTGAAGCATCATAAAGTTCCACAATCTTACTTGCGATATAATGAGCCTTCATTTCATTTGCACTTAAACTTTTTGTAAATGAATCGGCATCTTCTTTATTTATATTAATGCGGTGCAGTTCTACTGGAACACTGTCTTGTTTTTGACCTTCAGTACCTGCGGCAACGACATCATTTTCTAAATAACTCGAGTTGAAGCTTGGAAGATTCATCAATTGTGAGAAGAAGTGATTATTATATTCCACAATACTTTCTTTTGATCTGAAGTTATTTGAAAGATAGATTGTTTGATGTTTGTCACTATTTTCTTGTGTGATAAGATCCTGCATTATTTCAGGTTTAGCTCCTCTAAAACGATAAATGGATTGTTTAACGTCTCCAACTCTAAAGATATTGTTTCCGTTACTGATAAGTTTGATAATCTTATCTTGAAGTTCATTAGTGTCCTGAAATTCATCGACCAAGATATCACTAATCGTGAGTGATACTTCTTTCGCAATTTCACCATCATTCGCACATAAGAGCTCGTACGTAAGAGTTTCCATATCATTGAAGGTGATCTTATTTAAGTCTTTGATTCCTTGTTTGTAGTAATCGTTATAAATAAGTGCCATTTCAATTAAGTATGTTAGTTCGGTTTCGTTTTGTGCGAGTTGATTGAGAACTTCTTCTTCGTCGAAAAGAAGTGTCGCCAGTTCGGTAAGCACCTCAAAGTACTGGTCTCTTAAACCTTTGAATGTAGGCTCTTTTGTAATTGTTTTATTTTCGATGCTTGCGAGTTCTGAGAAGTGATCAACATAGTGTTGATATTCTTTTTGATTTAAATCGTCTTCCATTAAATCAAGAAGACTTTTTGCTTCATGAAGCCACATCTCTTGATGTTCTGTATTCTTTTCATCACTGATATTATCAAGCTCATATAAGAGGGCAAAGGTTGCGTTCTTAAGTTCATTGAATTTATTGTTGTGGTACGTCCAAAGCATCGCGTTAAATGGTTCTGGTAGATCTTTTATACTGTCATGTTTTCTGTAAATAGAGACACTGTTATATAAGAATTGCTTTGGGTCTGTGGTGGCGTTAGCCTTTGTGATTAAATCTTTAATAAGGGCATTCAGACGTTCAATGCTCATTGCGCTTCCAGAAATAATTTGCATAACATCCGCTATCTTATGAGTATCATATACCTCCATCACATGATTGAAGGCTTCTTTATGTAAATTCAAATCTTCTGCTTCATCAATAATATTATTTAAAGATTCTGGGTCTAACCCTAATACATAATAGTAGTCCTTGAGCAGGTTTAAACAGAAGGAGTGAATCGTTGAGATGTTTGCGGAAGGGATTAAAGTAATTTGTTCATAAAGATACTCATTATTTGGATCTTCTTCATAAGCTTTAAGAAGGGAGGCCATTAGCCTGTTTTTCATTTCCGCGGCTGCGGCGTCAGTAAAGGTTAGTGAAACAATTTCATCGACGCTAACACCATCCTTAATGATTCGTTTCATCAAGCGTTCGACAAGCACTGCGGTTTTACCTGCACCAGCACTAGCGGAGACTGTTGTGTTTACATCGGTAATGTTGATGGCTTCTAATTGTTCTTTAGTCCACATCGACTTCCACCTCCTTCTTTAAATTCTGATCGGCATAGATCTGTGGTCGATAGTTGTTGTTACTTGTACTTAGAGTAATGCTTTGATAGTCTGAGTCAAAGGAATTGTTGACGGGTTTATAGTCAATATTACCACTCATTAAATCATCATAGATGTTTTGGTATACTGCTTCAAGAACAGTAGCTACAGTCTCAAAGTTATAAGGTGAACTTACAGAAACAACATCGTCTTTTTCTCTTAAACTTTTAACATATAATTTCGAGTTATAAAGATTTTCATCACTCACAAAGTGCCATCCTTCTAGTCGGTTTGCATTGAGATAAGACTCGAAAATATCATGTGATTCTGTTTTTATATAGTGAGGTTTCGTTTTTTTAACTGTTGCGGCAACATGGCTGCTGTTTTCAGTTTTTAAAGAGATATAAAAAGCGCCAGCTGGTTCTAATTTTCTTTCCTCAACACTTGCAAGTAAGTAGGTAATCAGTTGAAGTTGAAGTCCTTGTTTTAATTTACTTGCACTTAAACTGTGCTTACTGCTCTTATAGTCTATAACTCGGACATAATCTTCATGTTGATCTACACGGTCAATATTTCCTTGGATAAATATTTTATCCTTAATGTTGTAATCAAAATGATGTTCGAGTGCAATCGGTTTAAACTGAGTATCTTCATCAACAGCCCTCAAGTGCTTTAAGACAGGTTTTAATTGTTTAATTAAACTTAACTTTACGACATTAACTTGAGGGGTGTTTAAAAGTTCAAGCGATTTAAAACTCTGATTTATAATTTGAATCAGCTCATCATCTGTCGGATATTCTGATCCGTTCATTTGACTTGTAACAATGATTTCAATGATTTGATGCGTGACGCTTCCTAAATATGCGTAAGATAAGTTAGGGAGTGATTTTGGATAGAGTTTAAGCCCATATTTTAGATAATAGATATATGAAGCGTTATTGTATTGTTCAAAACTTGAAATCGATCCAAAAAGTTTATCTCCTCTAAAGAAGAGTGATTTGGCTAAATGTGGTTCGAGTTCATAGGTTATCGTTTGATATGCATCATTCTCAATCAACGGATAGCGTTGGGGTTTAGATCCATAGTCTTGTGCGAAATTCAGTAAAGAAAATGAAGCTTCAATTCCTTTTCCTTCGAGACTGCTTAATGGATAAAAGATATAAACGTATCGGCCTTGTTTAATGGATTCTAAGGCTTCTAATTGTTTTTTAAATCGGTCGGTCTTCTTAGGGTAATTCGTGTGTTTAACATAATTTTCATCAATCACTCCGGATAGCTTTGTCAGGCTTGGATAGTTTTTGATGGTTGATCCCAAAATAATGACGTTTTCTTTATTAAAGTATTCGTGCTGATCGATATTACAAATGACAACATCATCACTTTTGATGAGTGTCGATGAATTTTGTTTAAGGATTTTTGTAATCGTGCCTAATAAATCGTGTTGTAGTTCATCCTTTTTACTTAAGAGTTCATTTTGTATCGAAACTAAATCTGAAGCATAGTGGTTTTTTTGGAAGTAGTTAAAGATATTTTCACATAATCTTAAAGGATTCTCATCGTAAAGGTCTCTAAGGATCTTTAGAAGTTCAAAAAAAGTTTCCTCGCTTTCTAAAACGAGTTTATTATAATATTCAACATCTCTTTGACTCAAAATATCATCAATGAGTTCGGTACTCTCATAGGATAAAAGAGTCTCTAAATTAAATTCAAAGAAACTGTTTAAAAGTGATACTTGCTTCATATTTTCCATATTGAACGGATTACTACTTATAAAATCAATGACACTATTTTTATCCTGTTTTATGAAGAGTTTAAAAACGCTCAGGAGTTTCAGTTTGTATGCGTTATTGTCATCGTGATAAGATAAGTTATTTTTTATGTTGTAACGTCGATAGACTTGTTTCACTGTATCTTCATAAGATGGATCTAAAAGAATAACCTGTGCTTGATACAGTTTATTCTTTACAATAAGTTGGGCACTTGCTTCGACTTCGCTTCTAATATTATTTGCGTAGTATGCAACAACCTGTTCCGTCTTAACAATGTCTTCTTCAAAGTGTTGAAGCCCATGTTTTAAGAGAAGGTTTACGAGAATCTCATCATAATCATTTTTCTTGTAGTTACTGATGTATGTGTCTGTAATTGAATGGTCCTTTAAATAAGTTTTTAATTTAAAGTAACGTTCTACCTCGTTTGGAACAAGATTAGATAATGAAGAGAAAATAAGTTTAAGATCCTTATCTTTAGAAGAGTCCTGATTAAGATCTTCAACTTGAATGTGATAAAGCAACATATTAATATGGAAGTCTTTAATTGATTTAAGAAAGATTTCATGATCTTTATAGTCGTTTAAGACTCTCAAGTCTAAATCTTTGATGATTTCTTTTAAGTGTTGATCATAGAGATTATCTTCATGTTTGATCAATGTGTCGATGAAGCTGTTTAAAGGAAGTAAACTTGTATTTACAATCATTGGCTGGTCTTTTAAAAGTTTCTTTGACAACACATCATGTTGATAAAGTGGTGCGATAATTTTAATCATGGTGCTCCTCCTGAACTTTAACTTCAACTTCAACGGCCTCAAACTCTACAATATCTGCAGTACCTCGAGTGATTTCTTGAATCATATCATTGAGTTCATTTGTCTCATTTAGAAAAGTAAATGTAACCTTCATTTCATACTGTGTGTCAAGTATTGTTAAGTTTGAAAGCAGGTGGTTAATTTGATCGGCATATTGATAATCAACGCTCACACTAAACTTCTTCATAATAAGGACATCATACAAATCCGCTGAATTTAATGCGTCATTAACCCCTTTAGAATAAGCTCTTATTAGTCCTCCAGCTCCTAATTGGATCCCTCCGTAGTATCGTACAACTACCGCAACAATAAGTTCCATGTTTCGTTTTCTTAAGACTTCTAACATAGGAATTCCCGCAGTTCCCGAAGGTTCTCCATCATCATTTGAGCGCTGGATGTTTTCGTCAATAATAAAAGCTTGGCAGTGGTGAGTTGCCTTCGGATGAAGTTTTTTTATCTCATCAATATATTCTTTGGCTTCATCTTCACTTTCTACTCGTTTTAAGTAAGTGATAAACTCAGATTTATTAATAATAAAGTCATCAATAACTTCATTTTGAATTCTCATTGTATCCAACTCCTATAGTTTTAAATAACGTTTTTCTATCTTTATTGTATCATATCTAAAGCCTCAATTAGGTCGTGTGAAGTCCTATATATAATAATTATGGATAAATTGACTGTTGCGAAAGAAACTTACTAAGGTTAAGTAAACCGAAGCGTCCAAATACGTGATATAATGCTTGTAGTAAACCTAGAGGAGGGTTGTATATGAAAGTAGCAGTAGTAACAGACAGTTCAAGTGG
>RRZU010254860.1_pt1 | contig 11174 bp, 8 predicted proteins | sample 2165561 | NCBI WGS metagenome assembly RRZU01 (sample SAMN10456909, study PRJNA506462) | wastewater metagenome | isolation source: wastewater sludge | place: USA: Moscow, Idaho | reverse complement strand
AAATATGTCACCCGTCTGCTTCCTCAGGCTCTGGTGTATAATACTTACGGTCCTTCCGAGACTACGGTATGTGCGTCTTATTATAGATGTAACGGCGGTTATGCACTTGATGACGGTACTTATCCTATCGGAAAACCTGTGCTCGGAGTGGAAATAAGTATCCGGAACGAGAGTGGACAGGTGGTGACGGATGGAGAAATTGGTGAAATCTGTATCTGTGGTAACGGTGTGTCACAGGGGTATGTCGGTAACAAACCGGAGCAGGAAAACTTCAGTGAGACAGGACTGGAAAGGAAAATGTACCGTAGCGGTGACCTCGGTTATGTTCTTCCTGACGGTAACCTTGCCTTTCTTCGCAGAAAGGATAAACAGGTGATGATCCTCGGCAAACGCGTGGAATGTGACGAGGTGGAGAATCTTCTCAATACGTGCAGTGAAGTGGAGAAAGGCGTCGTCTGTGCTTATACAGACCCCAATCAGTTGTCCTATCTCGTGGCTTATCTCGTGCCTCGTGATGAAGATACATTCAACTATCATGAACTCCGTCGAAAACTCTCCATGTATCTTACTCCTTTTATGATACCGGAGTTTTTCGTAAGAATGTCGTCACTGCCGATGACAGTAAACGGTAAGGTAGACCGTAAAGCTCTGCCTGTGGTGTTAAAGGAATGGAAACTATAAGATTATGGGAAAAATAATGATTACCCGTGCCGGGCTCGGGGACTTGGACAGTCTCATGAAATGGCGGATGGAAGTATTGCATCAAGTGTTCTCACTGCCTGATGATTTTGACACGACGCAGTTGGAAGCTGAAAACCGCCGTTATTACCGTCAACAGATGTCGCAAGGTGGACATATAGCTTGTTTTGCCCGGATTGACGGGGTAACAGTAGGGTGTGGCGGTGTATGTCTCTATGAGGAAATGCCTTCGCCGGATAATGCCAATGGGAAATGTGCTTATCTGATGAATATTTATTGCAGGGAACCTTACCGGCATCAAGGGGTGGGACATGCTCTTGTCCGTTGGCTCGTGAAGCAGGTACAAGATTCAGGTGTCCGGAAGATCTATCTCGAAACATCGGACAGCGGCCGTCCTCTCTATCAGTCCCTGGGATTCAAGGATATGGAGAATATGATGCATCTGTGACTGGTATATGTATTTTCCAGAGGTTATACAGAGACTGATTTTAGAGGCTTGATAAATTGAGGTAAAATAAAAAAAGCTAAGGAATTAATTCCTTAGCTTTTGCTATATAAGTGCGCCTGACAGGACTCGAACCTGCACGGCGTAACCACTAGATCCTAAGTCTAGCGCGTCTACCAATTCCGCCACAGGCGCTTTAGCGGATGCAAAGGTAATAAGAAAAATACAAACTAGCAACTATTTCCTCTTTTTTTTCTTACCTTTGCACTTCATAAACGATTTTATCATGCAACAGGACAAAACAGAAGAAGCAATAGCTTTTATGGATCAGCTCTACCGTCTGGGAGAACAATTACAGGCTGCACAAGATCAGCAGAAGTTTATTATAGCCCGAATGCTCGAACTGAAAAAGATCCAGCAGACTGATACAGAGGAGTATGCTGCACTTAATAATCGCAGCACGGCGCTTCAGGAGATGATAGATCATTGGCGTCCGGTTTATCTGGAACGCTTGCAGATGGTAAAGGATGTACAAGGTGCTTCATCGCATGGCCACTCCAGACGCTGGCATTGCGATAGGTAAATCCCATCCTCCGATATAACTGTTCGGCTTTAGGATTATTATTATCAACAAGCAGGCCTGCGGGGAGACCATAGCGTTGTGCCTTATGCAGGGCTGATTGCAGTAGAGCAGTGGCAATACCTTGTCTGCGAAAGCTTGAATGAACACAGAGGCTGTCAATATAGAACTCCCCATTCTGAGTTTCAGGATCCATCTTACTGTAGTCAATGCCTAAGCGCCAGAGTGCTTCTTCAAGAAAAGCCTCTCGCAACGAAAGAAGGCTGCCGCCGTCATAGCTTACACAAGCTCCTGTTACTATTCCTTGATCATTAAGTGCCACATCTGTATTGAGATAGCTGTATTGGCTGTCTTCTCTTTCTACAAGAGAAGTCATGAGCATGAAGAAGTCACGCAGGGTATGGCTTTCTCCTGCCAGATTCTTGCAGCATTCATAATTCATGGCTTCCATGATAAGGGATGCTATTTCCGGTGCCTGTGATTTATCAGCGGGATTTATTTTCATCTATTTGTTTTCAGAAATAAAATGCTCTATGCAGTCTTTCCATTCCTGAAGCGAATGAATATCATATTCGCTCCATGCCGAACCGAAATAATAAGTTGATTTCTCTTCAGGTTTACCTTTATAGAAACATAATGCGTGCCGGCTGATTACCTTCCCTTCTGTATCCTTATCTTCAAAAACAGCTGGTGTAATACCTGCATTAGGATAAATGACGGCTGTGAAAATCTTATCCTCAGCCTTATAGTCTGTCGGGTCTGCGTAGGCGACGTAGTCCTTTCCCAGAATTACCGGACTGTTGTCATGGAGTACTACTCCGGCTGTAACGTAGAGCGTCGTATCCGTGACATTGTCATACCATACGGTGCAACTGTTGAAATGGCTGCCTTTATCGAGTGAGATAATACGGTGCTCTATGATATTCTTGTTGTTCTTTATCGTGACCGGCGCAAAGTCAAGACGGACGGTGAAGCGCGTCGGACCATTCTCGATGATCTGATAATTCTTGTAACAATAAGGATAGTATATCTTCTTGCCGTCGGTGAGGGCAGGAGCACCGCAACCGAGAGTCGGCCCTACGTCATAACTGTCCATACCGTTGCCATGGTTAATATGGAAAGAGGTGTTGTCGTCAATAATCTTTGCTTCTTTTCTCTTTCTTATTTTTGTCAGTGAATCTTCCTGCAGGTTACCTTTGTAATCTGTCCAATACCGGTCTTTCATTACCAGCTCAGGTGTATTCTTTACCCATACATCAACTCCATAGGCTTTCTCACCGGAGCGTTGGAGTGCAGGACCATAGACACGATAGATTCCCTTGTCGTTTTCCCATCCGATGTCATCCTTGCGGATCTTATAGAGGGCACCGTAAACATATCGTTTCGGTGCTTTTGGCTGATAACCCAGATAGCGGGCGTATTCACAGGCAGCGAGAAGGAAAGCGCCTGTGCCGAAATTCGCGTGTGAGCCGGCATCAACCTTTTGTCCCGGTATTGCCCTTTCACCTATCGGTTGTACATATCCTATTTCTCCGTCTTTCTGCAATGCTGTTCCAATCAGATATTTCCAGGCACGTCGGATCACTGGTATATAGTGCTGACGGTTGAGTATACCGTTGTTGATTCCCCAAAGTATACCATAAGTAAAGAAAGCTGTTCCGCTGGTCTCTGGTCCGGGAGACTGTTGCGGATCCATCATACTGCGGGTCCAATAACCCTCTTTTTGTTGCAGACCGGCAATAGCTTCAGCAAGTCGTTGATATTTATGAAGGAAAAAGTCATAGTGACGATAGTTTCTTGGCATGATCTGAAGAACCTTGGCCAGTCCTGCCAGTACCCATCCGTCACCACGGGCCCAGAAGTCTTTCTTGCCGTTTGTGGTCTTGTGCATCGGATAGATATATTTAGCATCACGGAAGTAGAGCCCGGTTTCCTTGTCGAGCATGATCGAATCACTGTAGAGCACATTTTCATAGAGCTTGTCGAGATACATCTCATCACCTGTGAGCCGGTACATTTTTGTCATAACCGGCATTACCATATAAAGGGCATCGGCCCACCACCAATAGTCGTGAGCAGGGTGGACAGCAATGAACTTCATAACTTCGCGTGCCCGTGCTATCTTGTAAGGTTGTGGATCAACGCGATACAAGTCAAGATAGGTCTGGAAACAGATTTGCCAGTCGCCGAAGAGAACGTGCTGCTGGTCTTCGCCATATTTCTTATAAACCCATTTTGAGGTGTCTGGTTCTGTGGCTCCCGTCCAATGGTTGTGATTGGCCCATTCTGTGGAATAGTCAAGCCATTTTGGATTGCCGATCAGTTCATAAGCTTCCATATTACCTGTATGGTAAACTGCATTGTCCCAAAATGCGCTGACATCAGGAGAGTTATGGCTCTGCCAGTAATCATTTACTTTCTGGATGATCTCAATCACTTTACTGCCGGGACTATGAACAGCAAAGGCAGGACTGTTGAGCAAGATCAGAACACCTGACAAGATGATCTTCTTTATGTTATTCATTATTTTGGTAGAGATTTAAAAATATGCTTATTCTTCATCATTCCCTTTTATCTCGTCATCAGAAAAAAGGTTGAGCTGACCGGTCATCTCGTCGATGACTTGCTGTTGAGTCTTTCCGGAATCAGGATCCAGATTCTCTTCATTGTCGGAAGGGTTGTCGTCTTCACAGTCATTCAGATCTTCCTCTTTGTCCGTTGAAGAATCCGGTTGCGGGAAACGGGTAGGTTCCAGTTCTTCAATTTTTTCAATTTTGAGAGTGGTAATACGTTTGCCCTTTGCCTTGAAACTCTTCAGTCCGATAAACTGTTCGGCATCAATTTCCTCTGCCGGATGAATCGCATCGGCACCACCATAAACAACCTGCAGACGGGGATATACTGTATCTGTAAGGATAAGAAGCTGACTATTCGCGTTTTCACCCAGAAAGTTCTGGTGAGTCTTCCGGGCATCCATAGTGAATCGTTTGATATATGGATAAGCATCATTGTCGGCATCGTAGAGTACTGCTGTCCAAATTTTCTGTTCATCCCATTTCTCCAGTCTCAGGATATTATCCTCATAGTGGTTGTTAATATCGAAATTGGTGATGTAGAATTCACCATTGTCAAGAACAACCAATATGTTGTCATTGTCGCTGAATTCCCCTAGAAACCGTCCATGCTCGTCATAATTCAGTCGCTTGACATCCGGGTCAAACCAAACTCTCCGACCTCCTAAAGTGCTGTGCCCGTGGTTTTTCAACCCGATGCGGTGTATACTGTTCTTGGTGAGCAAATTGCCCTTGGCACTACGCCCCTTGATCATGACATCAGCAAAGTTTTTTTCAAGGAAGATATTCTGGCGTTTTTTTTTCGGATCCGGATCAAGAGTTACCTTGATTACTTCAGCCTCTCCGTTCGGATTAGCCGTAAAGTAGAGAATTTTGCTGCCTGGCACTCCCTGCGTGATATCATAGATCTTGTCGCGCGTCATACTTGTTACGTTGAAGCGCTTAATATAATAGAAACCATGTAGGCCGTCATGATAGACACAATTGTAGATCGTGCGTTTGTCGTTTTTCTTGAATACTTGTACATGGAGAATGTTTTTGCCCACGAAGATCTTGTCAGCGATCTTGATGACTTTGAATTTACCATCTTTATAGAAAATGATGATATCATCGAGATCGGAACAGTTGCAGATAAATTCATCCTTCTTCAGTCCCATGCCCACAAAACCTTCCTTGCGGTTAATATACAGTTTCTCGTTGGCTTCCACGACTTTGGTCACCTCTATATTTTCAAAAGAACGTATCTCGGTACGGCGGGGATGGTCCTTACCATATTTCTCTTTGAGATATTTAAACCAGTTGATGGTAACGGCTGTCATATTGGCAAGATCCTTTTCTATGTCGGCTATTTCTGCCTTGATCTTGACAAGGAGTTCATCAGCTTTGTCCTTATTGTATTTTAGGATGCGCTGCATCTTGATCTCGAGCAGTCGAAGAATATCGTCTCGCGTTACCTCGCGGATAAAGGAAGACTTGAAAGGTTCCAGCTGACTGTCAATAAAGGCAATGACCTCATCCTGGTTTTTGGCCAGCTCGAATTTTCGTTCTTTGTAAATGCGCTCTTCGATAAAGATCCGTTCCAGGGAGTTGAAGAAAAGTTGTTCTTCAAGTTCACTTTTCCTGATTTGCAATTCCTTGCGCAACAGTCCCATTGTACTGTCAACAGAGTGGCGAAGAACATCGCTTACGGTAAGGAATTTCGGTCTGTTATCTTCAATAACACAGCAGTTTGGCATGATGTTGATCTCACAGTCCGTGAAAGCATAGAGCGCATCCATGGTCTTGTCTGATGATGCCCCCGGAGCCAGGTGAATGAGAATCTCAGCTTCTGCAGCAGTATTGTCTTCAATCTTGCGTGCTTTGATTTTCCCTTTTTCAATAGCTTTGGTAATGCTGTCGATCAGAGTGGAGGTATTCTTGCTATAGGGGATTTCACGAATAGCCAGAGTCTTGCTGTCCACTTTTTCAATCTTAGCACGTACTTTAAGGACGCCTCCTCGCTGTCCGTCATTGTATTTGCTGATGTCAATAGATCCTCCTGTAGGGAAATCAGGATAAAGGTGAAACTCTTCGCCCTTGAGATTATGTATAGCAGCATCGCAGAGCTCATTGAAATTGTGAGGCAGTACTTTAGACGAAAGTCCTACGGCAATGCCTTCTGCACCTTGTGCCAGAAGCAACGGAAACTTGACAGGAAGGGTAATAGGTTCCTTGTTACGCCCGTCATAAGAAAGCTGCCATTCTGTTGTCTTTGGATTGAAAACCGTTTCAAGGGCAAATTTGGAAAGTCGGGCTTCAATATACCGGGGAGCGGCTGCACGATCTCCGGTGAGGATGTTCCCCCAGTTGCCCTGTGTGTCTATAAGAAGATCCTTTTGTCCTAGTTGTACCAGGGCGTCTCCGATGCTGGCATCACCATGAGGGTGGAACTGCATGGTATGACCAACGATATTGGCTACTTTGTTGTACCTTCCGTCATCCATTCGCTTCATAGAGTGGAGAATACGACGCTGTACCGGTTTCAGGCCATCCTCAAGATGCGGTACGGCTCGTTCGAGGATAACATAGGAGGCATAATCAAGAAACCAATTCTTATACATGCCTGAAAGATGGTGTACAGCAGAAGCATCAAATCGGTCATCTGGCATATAATCCGAATGACTGTTTTCATTCAGCTCTTCGTCTTCAATATTCTTATCGTTATTCTTTTTATCGTCGTCCATGAAAAATAATTTTGTGTTCAAAGGTACGGAAAAAAAGGTAAAATGACAAAAAAACATCGTTGAATTTGTTTTCCCTGTTAAATGCCGGATATTCAGGGAAAAAGAATTTAAATAATAATCTTAATATTGGGTTGACTTTTCAATCGGGAAAATATGACATTGGTTGATTTGATATATATTTTTACTCTATTTTAACGTGCTAAAGGAAGGAATTTCATATAAAAAATGTATCTTTGCACAATTAATGTAAAAAGATTAAAGAAGAATCATGGCACAAGATGATGTATTCAAGAAGATCGTAAGTCATTGTAAGGAATATGGCTTTGTCTTTCCTAGTTCAGAAATTTATGATGGTCTTGCAGCGGTCTATGACTATGGTCAGAACGGTGTAGAACTCAAGAATAATATCAAGGAGTATTGGTGGAAGAGCATGGTATTGCTTCACGAAAATATTGTGGGACTCGATGCCAGTATTTTTATGCATCCTACTGTTTGGAAGGCTTCTGGCCACGTTGATGCTTTTAATGACCCGCTGATAGACAACCGGGATTCGAAAAAGCGTTATCGTGCAGATAACCTTATAGAGGATCAGATTGCTAAATATGAAGAGAAAATTGCCAAGGAGATAAAAAAGGCCAGGAAGCGCTTCGGTGATAGTTTTGATGAGGCTAAATTCCGCGAGACAAATCCTCGTGTACTCGAAAATCAAAAGAAAAGGGATGATCTCCATGCCCGTTATACTGAAGCCATGCAGGGACCGGATCTGGAAGGATTGAAGCAGATTATCCTTGACGAAGGCATCGTTGATCCTATCTCCGGTACAAAGAACTGGACGGATGTGCGCCAGTTCAATTTGATGTTCTCTACAGAAGTTGGTTCTACAGCCGAGGCTACTAACAAGATATATCTCCGTCCGGAGACCGCACAGGGTATTTTCGTTAATTATCTTAATGTTCAGAAGACCGGCCGTATGAAGCTGCCTTTTGGTATTGCTCAAATCGGTAAGGCCTTTCGTAATGAAATCGTTGCCCGTCAGTTTGTGTTCCGTATGCGTGAGTTTGAGCAGATGGAGATGCAGTTCTTCTGCCAGCCGGGTACAGAAATGAAATGGTTTGAATATTGGAAGAAAGCCCGTCTTGCCTGGCATGAAACTTTGGGAATGGGAGCTGATAATTATCGTTTCCATGATCATGAGAAACTTGCTCATTATGCTAATGCGGCTACAGATATTGAATTCAAAATGCCTTTCGGCTTCAAGGAAGTTGAAGGTATTCACTCCCGTACCAACTTTGATTTGAGTCAGCATGAGAAATTCTCAGGTCGGCAGATCAGGTATTTTGATCCGGAGAAGAATGAGAGTTATACTCCGTACGATGTTGAGACCTCTATTGGTGTTGACCGTATGTTCCTTTCTATCATGTGCCATGCTTATACCGAGGAACAGTTGGAAAATGGCGATAACCGGGTGGTCCTGAAGTTGCCAGAGGCACTTGCTCCTGTTAAGTGTGCAGTGTTTCCTCTAGACAAAAAAGATGGTCTTCCAGAACTGGCACATCATATTGTTGATGATTTGAAATTCCATTTCAATACGCATTATGGTGACCCGAAGGATTCAATCGGCAAGCGTTATCGTCGTCAGGATGCTATTGGTACACCATTCTGCATTACCGTTGATCACGATACACCACAGGATCATAAGGTAACGCTGCGTTTCCGCGATACTATGGAACAGGAGAGAGTGGATATTGATAGTCTGCGGAATATTATCGAAGACAGGGTAAGTATTACTTCTATATTAAAGAAACTAGGAAATGAAATCAAAGACCTTTAACTTCTTCTTGTTGTTGTTGATGTCTGTATTTACAGTGGCATGCAGTACAGGTGACGATAGTACAGAAGAGTATCCTGACTGGAAGAACAATAATGATACTTTCTTTGCGAATAAGTATCAACAGGCAAAGGACAGCATTACTGCAGGTGACTCAGCTAATTGGAAGATTATCCATACATGGTCCTTTTCGTCAGCGATCAGAAATGAGAATACTGACAATATCATAGTCCATGTACTCAATCACGGTGCAGGTTCAGGGTGCCCGCTTTATACGGACTCTGTCCGTGTGGATTATCGTGGTTATTTGCTTAAGTCTGCCTCATATACTTCTGCCGGTGATTCAGAGTTGGGGTATGTTTTTGACCAAAGTTGGTCGGGTACTTATAATTTGTCAACGATGTTGCCGACAACGTTGGCAGTGAATGGAGTCGTAGATGGTTTTGCCACGGCCTTGCAGGGTATGCATATTGGTGACAGGTGGAAGGTATATATTCCTTATGATTTGGCATATGGTTCGACGGCTGTGTCTTCTATTCCTGCTTATTCCACATTAGTCTTTGATATTACACTTGACAGTTATTATCATGCAGGTGCGACTCTTCCTGCTTTGCAGGTTAAAAAGAATGGATGGATCGTCAAATAATTATTTAATATAATCTTATTTATAAGAGACATTCTTTTAGAATGTCTCTTTTTTTTATAAAGATTTATTTGATATCTATTTTCATGGTAATATTTTACCATGGACCTTTCTAATAAGATATTGTAATTTCTGAATGTAATATTTTGGAATTCACTTGATTTGAAGTAACTTTGCAAACGCTTAATTAGGGTATGAGAAAAATAGGAAATACAGATCAGCTGATGGCATCCATTCGTAACGGATTGCCTATGACTACGGGAGAGAAACTTAATCTGATTATCGGGTTAAGTATTCCGTCTATGCTTGCGCAGGTAACCAATATAATGATGTTCTTCATTGATGCTTCCATGGTAGGGCATCTTGGTGCTGCTGCTTCTGCCAGTATTGGTTTGATAGAGTCGACGACATGGCTTTTCGGAGGTATCCTTGGTGCGGTCTCAACAGGTTTTTCTGTACAAGTAGCTCATTTTATCGGTGCCAATGATTTTGTCAAGGCACGTGATGTGTTCCGCCATGCACTGATCTGGGGACTTCTCTTTTCCTTCTTTCTGGGCATGATCGCTGCTGTTATCCATAATCCGTTGCCAATATGGTTGGGGGGCAGCAAAGACATTGTCGGTTTGAGTTCAAAATATTTTTTGGTATATTCACTAGCCCTGCCTTTCATTCTCCTTTTTTATATGTCTGCTGCTATGTTAAAGTCCTCTGGAAACATGAAGACTCCCAGCATGATGAGTGTACTGGCATGTGTCTTTGATGTGAGCTTTAATTATCTGTTTATCTATATCCTTAAGTTGGGTGTCGTTGGAGCGGCCCTGGGGACTACTAGTGCCTATATTGTCACTTCTTTGCCAATGTTTTATTTTGCTGCCGTAAAGAGTAAAATACTTGCTTTGCGTCAGGATCATACTCAGTTTCATTGGGTATGGGGGTATATACGCAATGCCAGCAAAATCAGTGGTCCTATAGCCTTGCAGTCTATATTGATGAGTGGAGCGCAGATTGTCAGTACTTTGATTGTAGCTCCATTAGGCAACATTGCCATTGCTTCCAATTCCTTGGCCATCACAGCAGAGAGTCTCTGTTATATGCCAGGGTACGGTATTGGTGATGCAGCTACTACACTGGTGGGGCAGACTCATGGTGCCAACCGTATAGACCTTTGTAAGAATTTTGCGCACATGACAGTTGGAATCGGCATGATCGTTATGGCTTTTATGGGAGCATCCATGTACATCTTTGCTCCGGAAATGATGTCTTTGTTGAGTCCCGTCAATGCTATTCAAGATTTAGGCACTACTGTTTTGCGTATAGAGGCCTTTGCTGAACCTTTCTTTGCAGCAAGCATTGTTACTTACAGTGTATGTGTTGGTGCTGGTGATACCTTGAAACCAGCGCTGATGAATTTGGGAAGCATGTGGATGGTACGGCTCACTCTAGCCTATACCTTCTCTAAGAGTATGGGATTGAGGGGAGTCTGGATAGCTATGGCGATAGAATTGACCTTTAGAGGCTGCATATTCCTCATCCGGTTATTCAAGGGCAATTGGATGAAAGGTTTCAATATCCATGCAAGTGTACCTTTAACAGAATAGTTTAAGGTACATATCCGTTCTACACTGGTGTATATGACTAAGTGTACCAGAGTTGTGGTACACGTCTGTTAAATCAATGCTCTTT
>RRZU013557497.1_pt1 | contig 11176 bp, 11 predicted proteins | sample 2165561 | NCBI WGS metagenome assembly RRZU01 (sample SAMN10456909, study PRJNA506462) | wastewater metagenome | isolation source: wastewater sludge | place: USA: Moscow, Idaho | reverse complement strand
TTTAATAATTCTTCAATATCATCTTTCCTATCTCTAAGTGGTGGGATACTTACTGTGACAACTCCAAGTCTATAATATAAATCCCTTCTAAGTATATTCTCCTCTATTGCTTCAAAAGGATGTATATTTAATGCTGTAACAATCCTTGGTTTTATTAGTTTTTCTTTGGTCTCTCCTACTCTTCTTATCTTTCCTGTTTCAACAGCCCTTAATAATTTTGATTGAAGATTTAAGCTCATGGAATTTAATTCATCTAAAAATAATGTTCCATCCATTGCCTCTTCAAATAATCCTGCTTTATCCACAGCACCAGTATAGGCTCCTTTTGCTGTTCCAAATAACATTCCTTCAAGTAAGTTTTCAGGTATTGCAGCACAATTTATAGATACAAATTTTCCACTAACTCCACTTTCATTATGTATACTCTGGGCATATAATTCTTTTCCGGTACCTGTTTCACCATATAATAGTATATTTGAATTTGTTTTTGCTGCTGTCTTTGCTATTTTTAAAGTATTGTTAAGCTCTTTATTGTTCCCTACAATATCTGAAAATGTATAATTTGTTCTACCATCTGAATATTTTACTTCTTTTGTATCATTGACTCTAAATACTTTCATCATTTCTTCATATCTTGTCATATCCTTTGTAATAGTTATAACTCCTGTCATTTTATTATCCTTTATAAGTGGATAGGAACTACTTATACTAGAAATATTCTTACCTTTATTTGTAAGATAATTTTGATACATATCCTTTACTGGCTCTTTTGTTTCCAAACATTTTAAAGTTGAACTTGAATATCTACTGACCTTATAGACTTCTCTCAATGGTTTACCTAAAATATCTTCTCTTTTAAATCCATCAAGCTTTTCACTTGCTTTATTATATAAAATTAAATTGCTCTCTATGTCTACTACCATAATACAGTCATCTAATAAATCAAATATCTGAACATATGCATCTGCAAATATCATATCTTTAACTCTTATAATATCCATAATTCACCTCTTTTTAAGTTTTATCATTATATCTATTATATCAGATTAGAAATAGTAAATTATTGTTTTCTTGTCATACTATATATACTTCATTTTATTCATATATAAAAAAGAGAGTAGCATTCTACTCTCTAAATTATTCTACTAAACCTAAGGTTTCATTTACACCTATTGCAAATATAATTCCTTCACCTGGTTCATTTATCTTTAATTCTTCCTTTATTCCATCAATTATTTTATTTGTATCATCTGTTGGTACCACTAATAATACTATTTCTTTTTCAGGTTCAATAATTAAATTAAAAATTGTACCCTTTTCATGTATTCCTGATCCTCTTCCAGGTATAATTGTTGCACCTTTTGAACCATATTTACCAGCTACTTCTACAACTTTTTCACCCTTATGTTTTTCAACAATGACAAATATAGCTTCATATTCCATATCATTACCCCTATCTTCTATCAATTTATTATTAGGTTCAAATCCCATTTTACCAGCCAATGCAGATATTGGACTTGAAAAAGCAATTCCTTTATGGGCTTTATTAAATTTATATTTCTTTTCAAGTTCAATGTAAATATTATCTACTAGTTCATTTTTTACAATTATAAATAATATTTCTTTTTCAACTTCATAAAGTTCTAGAAAATGCAATAATTCATCTTTTAAAGTCCCATATCCATATACTATAGTACCGCCTGTAACTCCTAATTTTTTTAAATCTTTTAATATTGAGGAAGCTTTCCCTCTATTAACGACTATAGTAAATATACTATATCTATTATCTCTATTATTCAATTGAGACTCCCTCCTTTTTAGATCTTTGACTATAAATAAGTCCCAATGTCATTATAGCAATAATTGGTGTCATTGCAACCATGGCTATTATACCAAATCCATCTATAAGTACATCTGCTGTTGGAGTGGCTGTTGCTGCACCTTGTGCTAATGCCAATATAAAAGTTGCTGTCATAGGCCCAGATGCAACTCCTCCCGAATCAAAGGCTATCCCGACAAATATAGATGGGACTTTATAACTCATAAGTAATGCAATCATAAATCCTGGGAATATAAACATCCAAAGCTTAACTCCTGGGAATATTATTTTTACCATACTTAAGGATACGGCAAATGCAACTCCTATTGATAAAGTAACTAATATAATACTCTTTTTTATAGAACCACTTGTTATATCTTCAACTTGATGTCCAAGTACATGAACTGCTGGTTCAGCTAATACTACAACTGTTCCTATTATAAAACCAAATAGTGGCAATATCCAATTATTTCCCATTGATGCAAGTGATATTCCTATAACTCTTGCTATATCCATAAATCCAGCATTTACTCCTACTAAAAATAAAACTAATCCAATAAAAGTATATATAAGTCCTTTTATAATCCTTGTTAATTCTCTCTTTGTGATCTTATATTTTACAAAATTTAATACTATAAATAATGCACAAATCGGAAATAATGCTTTAAATGATTCTATTATTGTACCTGGTATGATCTTAAGTATAGGTCCTATTATACCAATCTCTGGAATAAATTCTACTGAAGTACCGCCCATATTTTTAAGGCCCATAACTAAACTCATAATCATAATTGCAAGTATAGGACCACCTGATGCTGCCCCTACTAAACCAAAACTATCTTCCTCCGCATTATCTGACCCTTTCATTCTTGATACCCCTAGTCCTAATGCTAATATAAAAGGCGTTGTCATAGCACCTGTTGTTGCTCCCGATGCATCAAAAGATATTGCCTGAAATTCTTCAGATACAAAGAAGAAAATACAAAATATTGCTAAATACAATATTGTAAACATATGATGTATTTTTTTATCCAGTAATATCCTTAAAAATCCAATACCTATCATAACTCCAACTCCTAAGGAAACTACTATGACAATAAAAAATGGATTTAATATTCCATTCATTGCTTGAGATACTTGATTAGCAAGAATAAGTAAATCCGGTTCTGCTATTGAAATTAAAAAACCTAATAACAATCCTATTATAAAAGCAGAAGTTTTACTTTTAGATTTAGCTGCACTTTCTCCCATTATCCTTCCCATTTCTCCTATACCTAAGTCTGCTCCCCATAAGAATATACCTAGACCAAGTATTATAATGATGGCACAGATTAAAAACTTTGCTATCATATAACCTTCAAGTGGTACTAAAGTAAAACTTAAGATCAAGACTATTAAAGTTATAGGAAGTACAGAAAGAGATACTTCTTTAAATTTTCCTAATAAAATATCCATATATCTCCAACTTTCTATAATTATTCCTTCTAATTATAACATATAAACTATTTTAGTTTAAATTTAACATATATAAATTTAAAAATATTTTGCCTATTGAATACATTTGTATATTTTTTTATACTATTTCATTTTCTATAATATAAAGTACATGTCTCTTTAATATACTTCCTTCTTCAACATTTGGATGGTCAAAACACTTGACTTTATCCATGCCAATTTTTTTCATAATATTTTCCGAAGGTTTATTAATCTCTGCAGTAAAACTATAGATTTTATCTAATTTTAAATTATTAAATGCATATTCAAGTACTCTCTTTGCACCCTCTGTTCCATAGCCTTTATTCCAATATCTATTATCTAATCTCCAACCTATCTCAATACATGGTGTAAAGTCAGATTGAAAACTTACTTCAAGTAAGCCTATAAATCCTATAAATTCACCTGTATCCTTTAATTCAACAACCCATAATCCAAATCCTTTTTTATTAGTATGATTTATTATCTTATTATAAAAAGCTTTGGTTTCATCTCTATTTAATATATTAGGGAAAAATCTCATTACTTCACTATTACTACATATATTATACAGGTATACAAAATCTTCATCTTTCCAGTTTCTAAAACCTAGTCTCTCTGACTCAAATATATATTCCATATTTTCCTCCTTATCTAATATGTTTTATCTGTGTATATATTCTATCTAAAAACTTTTTAAAACTATTTCTATTATCAATTTCCAATTTTAAATCCAATTTCTCTTCAATTTTATCCACAACTTCATATATTGATAATTCATCTGTATTTATATGTTCATTAAATTCTTCCTTTTTTAAATTCTCCAAGCATATATCAAGTTTATCCCAAGCCCAAGAATTTTTTCCTTCTAATCTTTTATTTAATCTCTTTAATATATTTTCTTTAGATGCCAATAATGTAATATGCTTTATTTCAATATTTTCAATATCTGTTATCTCTCTAAGATAATCATAATTATATATAGTCATTGGGATTATTATAATTCCATTATATTCTCTATTTAGATCCTCTAAAATATCTCTATTTATTTTTCTCCAAATTTTATAGTCTTGAAAATCATTCTTATATAATTCAATAGGATAATTTTTTCTAATAATATATCCAATATTCTCTGGATCATAAATAAAAGAATTGGGTATTCTTCTACAAAGTTCATGAGATACTTGAGTTTTACCAACGCCAAAAGGACCATTAATCCAAATTATCATATAATAACCTCCATTTAAAAAAGAGATTAATTATAATCTCTCTTTCTTATTTTTCCTCAGGTAATTTAATTTCTTCACTTGATTTAATTTCCCAATGTAGTACAAAAGTAATAACTACTCTAAGAACTACTATTGCAGATAATATAATAAACTCATCCAAAGTTCTTACTACTACTGTTTTCAATATCTCCGCAGCTAGTTTAAACTCTAGGCTCATTGCCAATGCCTTAGCAAATTCTATTTTTAAAGTTTCATCACCAAAGTCAAATCTTGATTTGATCAATTTAGTAAGACTTTCAACAGAACCTATCATTATAATAAGAACACCTATTGCCTCTAAAAATCCTGTAAGAAAAGGTATTATCTTAATCAAAAATTCCTCTATTATCATAACTTCCCATCCTTTAAATGTAATTTAATTTCTCTATATATTTAAATTCTTTATCTATATTTATAACTGAAATACTACCATTATTTAATCTAAACCTAAAAAAATAATCATATCTATTAAAAACCCATCCTAATGCAGATTTTATAACTCCATCATGACATATTAATAATATATCTTTATTTTCTAAAATCTTTTCCTCCAAAAAGTTCTCAACTCTATTATATAGATTATATATGCTCTCACCCTCTAATGGTGGATTATGGATATAATCCTCTAACCAATATTCCATCTCTTTTGGATAGGCTTCTTTTAAACTATTAAAATCATATCCAATAAATTTCCCAAAGTCTATCTCTTTTAATCGATTGTCTTCTTCAGCATCTTTGATATCTAATATCTCCTGAGTTTCTTTTGCTCTTTTTAATGGACTTACATATGCTTTTTCATATTCAAATTCTTCTAACAATAGTTTTGTTCTTTCTATTTCTTCTCTACCTTTATCTGTCAGCCTTGTATCTTCACTACTATATTGTTTTTTAACATTATCAAATGTTTCTCCATGTCTTATCATTATAATACGCATGAAATTACCCCCAAAAATCCCAATAGTGATACTATCTCTCCAAGTTCAATAATTAATCCATATACATCTCCTGTATATCCCCCTATTTTTTTAGTAGTTATATGACTTATATATAATGAAAATATATAAGTTAAGATAAGTGGCAGTAAATATAATGGGTTTAACATTATAATAATTATAATATAAACAATTGCAGAAAATATAAATTCTTTATAGGGTTTAGAATCATTAAAAATATATCCTAATCCAGTATTTTTTGCAGACTCTTTAAAAGACATTATATAGGAAACTATTAATCTACTATTTCCCAATGATAATGCTAGTACAATAGGTAAATCAATATTTATATTCTTTATAAGAATATATTTTCCCATTAATACTATTACAATTGCTATTACACCAAATGCACCTATTCTACTATCTGACATTATCTCTAATGTTTTTTCCCTATTCTTATTTGAGAAGAACCCGTCAAAAGTATCTGCTAACCCATCAATATGAAGCCCTCCTGTTAATATTAAAATCATTAACATTGTAAAAAAACTGGCTATCTCAATAGATAGTTTTGAAAATAATATATATATTAAACCACTTATTAATCCTATAATAATACCTACTAGAGGGAAAAAACCTATTGCCATAGATAAATTCTTCTTATTAAAATCAATATTTTTATTAATTGGTATTCTTGTTAAAAATTGAAAGGCTAAAAGTAAGCCATTTATCACTTTAGCTTCACCTCAATGCCTGATATTACCACATATACTTCATCTGCCTCTTTAGCAAGTTTTTGATTTATTCTTCCTTGTATATCTGTAAAAACCCTTCCAATATGATTCATCGGTGTTAGTGATGAGCCCACTTCATTTGTAACAATAACCAATTTCTTATCTTCAGTTCTAATTCTATCTATTAATTTTTTTAATTCATCATATATACTATTTTCTAATTCACATTCTTTTTCATAGGATATCACAGGATCATCTATTGTCGCTCTATGCATAAAATTTGATATATAATTTGTAACACAATCAAGTAAATAATACTGTTCTTCACCCAATGCTTCTGATAAATCTGTTGAAGTTTCAAAAGTTTTCCATTCCTTTGGTCTAATATCTTGATGAACTCTTATCCTTACTTCCATCTCTTCGTCAGTTGGCTCTGCTGTTGCAATATATACAACATCTTTTAATCCACTGTATAATGATTCTGCAAAATTGCTCTTACCACTTCTCATACCACCAGTTACAAGTTTTATCATATTTTTCTCCTATCTAATATCAACTAATTTATCTTTATCAATATTGGCAGCGTCAAAACTTGCCATATTATTCATTACATATAGAGCAGAATCAATTATATAAAATGCCAATGGACAACCTGAACCTTCACCCAATCTCATCTCTAAATCTAACATTGGGGATAATTCTAACTCATCCATCATATACAATGCACCTTGTTCTGCAGATAAATGTGAAGGTATCATATAATCTTTTACTAATGGATTTAATTTTACTGCCAATAATGCCGCTGCAGAAGAAATAAATCCATCTATTACCACTGGTACTTTATTTTTTGCCCCAGATAAAAATACTCCACATAGTCCACCTATATCAAAACCACCTACTTTTGCCAATACATCTATTGGATCTTCTGGATTTGGATTATTAACTTCTATTCCCTTCTCTATTGCCTTCTTCTTACTTAAATATTGTTCTTCTGTAAGTCCTGCTCCCTTTCCTGTTATCTTATCTATATCTATATTTGAAAAACAAGATAATAATGCTGCAGATGTTGTCGTATTACCTATACCCAATTCACCTGTACCTATAATATTATATCCTTCTGAAATTATCTTATCTCCTATTTCTATACCTATTTCTATGGATTTAACTGCTTCCTCATAGCTCATACTTGGACCTTTAGTAAAATTGCTTGTAGACTTTCTAATCTTTTTATTTATAATTTTTTCATCTTCTAAATCTCCATTTACACCAATATCTACAATTGTTATATCTGATTTACCTATCTCTGATAATACAGATACTCCCGTTAATCCCTTTGCCATATTCTCAGTTAATATCTTTGTAAATATTTGTGGGCTTGCACTAACTCCTTCTTCTACAATTCCATTGTCGCTTGACATTACTATTATATTTTTCTTATCTAAATTATTTTCAACTTTACCAGTAATACCAGCTATTTTTACTGCAATATCTTCAAGTTTTCCCAGCCCACCTATTGGTTTAGCCATATTATCTAATTTGTTTTGAGCTAATATTTTAATATCTTCATCAACTTTTTCTATATTTTTAAGAGTTTCTCTAAGTAATTCCATTTTATCCCTCTTTCTATATAATATTAAATATATTTTATCATATAAATATATTTAGAGTCTTTATTTAATATATATTATATTATTATTTATTTACTATATTTTACCTTTACTTTTTCTAAGTTCACTAAAAAAATCTTTAACTATAAATGAAGATTCTTCCTCTAATACTCCAAATACTACTTCTACATTGTGATTAAATAAGTTCTCTTCCAATATATTTATAACCGAACCACAAGCCCCAGCCTTTTTATCCCTTGCACCTATTACTAATCTATCTATTCTAGAGTTAAGAATGGCACCAGCACACATTGGGCATGGCTCTACAGTTACATATAGAGTTGTACCTGTCAGTCTCCAATTATCTAGATACTCACTTGCTTCCTTTATGGCAATTATTTCAGAATGAGCTGTTGGATCTTTGGAAAACTCTCTTAAATTATATCCTCTACCTATTATCTCATCCTTATATACTATAATGGCTCCAATTGGAACCTCATTTAATTTTCTTGCTTTTTCAGCCTCTTCCAATGCTATTTTCATATATTTCTCATCAATATTTTTCATATAATCCCACCTATTATAAAAAAACTGAAACCCAATAGAGTTTCAGTTTTATTTTGGCGCACCTGAGAGGAATCGAACCCCCGCTCATGCCTTAGGAGGGCACTGCTCTATCCGACTGAGCTACAGGCGCAAACAATATATTTATAATACAATATCTAAAATATAAAGTCAATTTTATTTATATATTATAAATAATAGAATAGATATAGGGCTATACAATATAACCCTTATCCAAATATACCTTTTATTATACTTTTTATCTTTTCAATAAATCTTGTGATAAAATTATTTCTCTTTAATTCATCTTTTACTATTAATTCAACTTCATCTATTACTTCATCATTTTTATATATCTTTGCATTTCCAACTATTTCACCTTTTTTAATAGATGGCTTAAGCTTTTTATTTAACTCTATTGACATATCTATATTATCTTCTTTTTTTATAATCTCAGAATAATTATTCTTAGGATATACTTTTATATATCCTCCCATAACTGAATCTGTCTCAAATACTTCAACTGGTTTATTGCTATTTAATAAATCTTTACTTCTATATTTATTTAATGAAAACTCAAGAATTTCCCTTGTTGTAAAAGATCTTTGCTCAACATTTGCTGCTCCCATAACGACTGCTATTAATCTATTATTGTACTCCTTTAAATCATTTTTAAAAGTTGATACTAAGCAATACCCTGCCTTATCTGTAAAGCCTGTTTTAAAGCCATCTACTCCTGGCATTGTCGTCAATAAATCATTTGTATTGTTTTGTTCAAACTCTCTTTCAGGCATGATCAATTGAGTTTGTGAAGATAGTTCTAATACTTCTGGATATTCTTTTATTAAATATTGACTCATTGCAAATATATCCCTAGTGCTCATTTTATTTTGTTTTCTATTTTCATAACTTCCATCTGGATTGGGAACGGGTAAACCTGTACAATTATGAAGTTCTGCCGAATCTAATCCTAAATCATTTGCTTTTTTCTTCATTTCATTTACAAAATTTTCCTCTGTACCATATGTATGCTTTGCAAGTGCATAAGTTGCATCATTTCCAGATACAATCATCAGTCCCTTTAATAAATCTGAAACCTTTAGATTCTCTCCTTCTTTTAATTTGAGGCTAGAACCCCCTACTTGTGCAGTATCATAATCAATATATACATTATCTTCTAAGCTTATATTTCCATTTTTTATTTCTTCTGCTATTACTATATAGGACATTAGCTTTGTAATGCTGGCAATTTCTATTGGTTCATCTATATTTTGCTGTTCCAATATTCTCCCCGTTGTATAATCTCCTACTAAATAAGATGATACATCATGGGTTAGAATTAATTCCTCTGCAAATACAAAAGAATTAGTTAATATAAGAATAGTTAAAATAAGGGTAAAAATTTTTTTTATATTTTTGTGCATCTTCTCGCCTCCAAAAACTATTTCTCTATTATTATAACAAATATTATCTCCCTATACCATTAAATATACTAATTATTAATACTTACAATTTGAAATATCATAAGCTAAGAATTGATTATAAAATTATTAGCTCTGATTTTCTTATAAATTTATATTTTAGAATAAAAATAATATATCATCTGATATTTTGAAAAAGTCCTACGAATTTAATTCTCATCCCTAAAATGAATAAATGGATGAACAAAAATTGTTCACCCATTTATTATGAGGGTTTAGTAAATAATATAATTTATAAATTATATTATTTACTACTCAATATTTATTTCAATTTAGTAGAGATACTAATTCGCCTTGCTCCATTCTTTTTCTAATGCTGCCCAATCTCTCATTGGTAATAATTTTGTCCATATTTCTAATGATTTATTATCTTTTCTTGTATACTCATGTGAATTTGTTGCTTCTTGAATTTCTGCATAGTACCATTTTGATTTATCTTGGTTATCTTTAAATTCAATCATGCCTGATAATAAATTGTTTTTATCTGGTGTTCTTTCTAATACTTTATTTATCATTTTTACTGCTTCTGCTCTTGTAACGGCTTGGTCTGGTTTAAAGCTTCCATCTGTATATCCTTCAATCCATCCCTTTGCAGCTACTTTTGCTATTTCACTTTCTGCCCAATGTCCCTTGATATCTGTAAATTTATGAGTTTCTGTTCCCTTTTCATCAAAGAATTTTGTTAATAATACTGCTAATTCTGCTCTAGTAGTATTTGCATTTGGATTAACGTTTCCATCTTTATCTGCTTCTATGATTTTAGCATTTGCCAATGTTGAAAGAGCGTTGTTATACCATGCTGTATTTTTTACATCTTTAAAATCATTTGTTGTACTCCAATATTTATTTCTTGAACTATCTTCTAACATTCTAAAGAATATTGTAGCCGTTTCTGCCTTAGTTATATTATCATTTGGTCTAAATGTTCCATCCTTATATCCAATCATATATCCAAAATGGTCTTTTTTATTTAGTTCAGGCTTTGAAGTATCTGGTTCTACTGGCTTACTTGGCTCCACTGGTTCAGGTTCAGTAGGTCTTGGCGGATCTACTGGATCAATTGGAGTTGGTGGTTCAACTGGTACTTTATTTTTCTCCCATTTAGCAAATAAGGTAATATTCTTATCTATAGTGAATATATCATCCGCATTATAATCATTACCAGTTCCATCCATTGATGTATTCCAGCCTATAAAACTATAACCTTCTTTCTCTAAGTCTATATTTTTTAATACTGTTACACTATCGCCTGAATTATATATACTATTATCTACAGGTACAGTTCCTGATGTACTTCCATT
>RRZU011392235.1_pt1 | contig 11177 bp, 5 predicted proteins | sample 2165561 | NCBI WGS metagenome assembly RRZU01 (sample SAMN10456909, study PRJNA506462) | wastewater metagenome | isolation source: wastewater sludge | place: USA: Moscow, Idaho | reverse complement strand
CAAAGCCGGTATAGTCAGGCCAAGACCTATAGCTCCCGTGTAGATACGTCCCCTTATGTTCTTTTGTACCCATCTGTCGGACAAGATACCTCCTAAAATAACACCTATAAATGATGATAGGGCAATAGTAATAGTAGACATCGGGCCTGCCTGTGACATATCTATAGATAGATTTGTAGAGAATAAAGTAGGAAGCCAGTTCTTTGTTGCCCAACCCGGCAGACTAGGTGTAGCAAAGTATAACAAAATAACCCAGAACCATACGTTAGTAGCGAGCATGGCTAACCCTTTAAAGATAGGGACTTTCTCTTTCTTCTCTTCTTTTCTTTGAGGTTTATTATCTACCTTCTTTTCCCTCAGAAACAGAATGAGGATGATGCTGTAAACAATACCCACAATTCCGAACCAATGGAAAGTGGATTCCCACGAATAAGCTTTTGCCACAGTAGCTCCAAAACCGCCTATTGCCTGTCCGGTATAAAGACCTGTCATGTGGATACCTATAGCAAGCGAACGTGTTTTATTGGAATGAAAATCGGCTATTAATGAAAGTCCTGCCGGAATATACAAAGCTTCACTAACTCCCATCAATGCTCTCAAAATATACAACTGATCAAAATCAGTAGAATATCCCATCAAAAGAGTAACAGTGGACCACACAAAGAGACTACCTACTATCAGCCACTTTCTGTTTAGCCGATCAGCAATAATCCCCGCCACAGGACTCATTAGTCCATAAATCCAAAGAAATACCGCCATCAATCGCCCAAAGTTGGCCGCCGACTCAAGTTCAGCAATATCTACCATCATAGAGTCGCGCATGGTCGACAGCATCTGCCTGTCCATGTAATTAAGCAATGCTACAAACCACAGCAGGCCCACTACTACCCATGGATATATTTTCTTGTCTTCTAATTTCATATTTTTACTATTTTATAGAATTAAGGTCTTTCAACACTAATTTATAGACTTCTGCTGTACGGATACCGGGTTTTAGTTCACCACAAATACTATACAAATCGTTTCCATCAATAGCTACTCCTGCTCCTGCACGAGCCAATTGCGGATAATCCCCTAAGGATTTCCACTCTTTTGTTTTGGTATCAAATGATAATAGGGTTGTTGCAAATTTATACCATTCGGGGGCTTGAGACATATATTCTTTACCCGCTTGTTGCAGGGTTTCTGCCAGTTCTCTATTTCCCGAAGCTACCGCTTCTTGCTTCTTTTTGATACGTTGCAATGCTGATGAGAATACTTCATAATCGACACCTCCTATGAAGAATTTATACGAAGAAGATAGGCTTACACTACCGGCACCTACAAAGGTCACCGGCTTTCCATCTATTCGGATATCAGCAACCTTAATCCATTGATGATTTGAAAAATCAAACTGTAACACATCCGAAAATGCAATCGCATCTTTTTCATTATAACCTCCTGCCATAAATAAGTCTCCATCTTGTGCTAAGACTACAGGTTGCTGACGTTCTTCTTTCAGATTAGTTGGTATTCTTAGCCATCCCCCTTGTAGTTTATCCAAATTGAGACTATATGTATAACCGGACTTACCATCAAAAGAAACCCCTCCTGTTACATATATAGTTCTGTCCGTAATTGCTGCTCCGGCATTGAATATACCGACAGGCAAGGCCGGTAAATCCTCTACCTTCATCTTCTGTACTTTTTCATCAAAGTAAATACGGACAACTTTATTTACCGTTCCCTCATCATTTTGTCCGCCGATACATACAATACCATTCCCCGTAGTTACATATGCTCCGTAAGCAACCTTATAGGGAAGTGGTTCGCCTTTAATCCAATTGCTGTCAGGCTTCGATGTATCTAAATAAAAGATATCGTTATTAAATTCTTTTTTGCCACCTTCCGATGCAGGAGTATTCGGGAAATTACATCCCCCTGCAACAACCAGTTTATTGCCACAAATACCGGCGAAAGGTGCAGATACACCACCCTTTATAGGATAGTCGGGTAATCTTTCTATCGTTTTATTCATTTTATCTGGTTTATTTTTGTTTTCTGTTCTGAATGTTGATGCCGGTAAGCCCGAACTATTAATTAAATTGGCTCGCGTAAAAGGTTGCCAGCCATAACGGACATATTTGGGGTTACTTACCTGAGCCGACCAAACTTTCAATATATCTCCATCAACTTTAGCCTTAGCCGGATAATACAAACCATCCACTTCGGCGATTTCAAAGCCTGTTATTTCAGTCTTATCTGGTGTCGATAAGCCATCAGCATGATCGAAAGAGATGGAAGCGGCTCCCTCCCTAAAGTCAACTGAGCGAAATAGAGGGCCGGAAGGTGCAATATGAGTTTTTCGATAAGTTTTGTTCAAAGCCCATCTTCCTAATCTTTGTCCTATTTCTTTCTTATAAGGCGGATGCACATCGAGTGAATCGCCTTTATCACTCGATACAGTCATATAGGTATGAGGAGTTTTATTCATCATCTGCCGTTGAGAATCTCTGAACCATGTCCACGAAGGGCGGTCGATACTCGATAACTGTACATAATAGAAAGGCAGCTCGGGATTTTTCCAATTGTTTCTCCAACTATCTACAAATAGCGGAAATAGCCTCTCATATGCTTCTATATTGTGAGCATTCGATTCGCCCTGATACCATATCACTCCTTTGACCGGATAGTTCTCCAATGGCATAATACCGGATTCGAAGAGATAGCAAGGTTCGTAAGGATGTCGCTGCTCTGTATTATCAGACTTTTTTATATTCAGCATAGCCCTCGATCTTACCCAGTCCTGAATAAAATCATTTTTAGTCCAACCCGTCATTATTTCAGGAAAGCCGGACTCTAAAGTTCGCCTGTCTATCCACGACTCTAAAGGGGATCCTCCTACGGCATTATGAATCAGACCAACCGGGACACCTAAACTATCAGCGAGCATCTTGCCGAAACAATAAGCTACAGCTGAAAAAGAGGAAGCCGATTTTTTGTCCGATTCAACCCAACTGCTCTTTGTAAAATATTCTAAGCGATTAAGTGAATCCAAGAACTGTTTATCCCACTCTTTTGCGTATGTCTCGTGTCGGGGTTGCATGTCGAATAACCGGATATCGGGATTATCCAACTGATTTGCTACTTTGCTATAATCTGTATCTTTAGATAACGGGAAAGCCATATTCGATTGTCCGGAACATAGCCAGACTTCACCTACTGCAACATTATTATATATAAGAGACCGGTTAGGCGATGCTATTGCAAGAATGTAGTTATTTCCCTCTTTCAACGGATCGAGAGTAACTTGCCACTTTCCGTTGGCTAAAGTCGAGGTAACCTGTTTTTGAGAACCTATACGCACCGTTATCTTTTCGCCGGCATCGGCTATGCCTTGTATTGTAAGAGGCATGTTGCGTTGCAGTACCATATTATCACTATATAGGGGTGAGAGCTGTAGTCCTCCGTACTTCCCTGTGAGAGTAGAAAATATTGATCGGGCTATTATGCCTGCACCTTCCGTGTTAGGATGAAGGGCATCAGGTAAAAGATCAGGTCTGTTGTATAGTGGTTCTTCAAGGTCTATAATCCCCACATTGGCGTATTCGGCTATTTGCTCTATAGCTTGCTGTATTTGCCGGTACCAATCGCGAGTTCCCGATACAAAACGGGGATGCTTATGAGTGATGGGCGACATCCGGCATATCCATATCTTTGCATTGGCATTTACTTTTTTTAATGAATTAATAAGGTCCAGATAATCTCCGAAGAAACTATCTCTATGGTTGGGCCAATTTCGAGGATCCGTATCATTCAATCCCAAATGTATAATAACAATATCAGCAGAATATTCAAGGGCATCCCTATATTCCTGTTGTTCAATATACGGTCTGTGACCTTTAGCTAATAGAGTAGAACCACTTTTTCCGTAATTTCGTACTTCGTATTGTGTGCCCAGCATCTTTTGCAATTGAGATGGATAACAATTCAGTTCTCTGTCGGGTAGCAGATATCCGTAAGTAACACTATTGCCAACACAAGCGACTTTTATTTTTCTATCTTGTGCATACGTCAATAAAGATACAAAAGCGAGTATCAACAATATGATCTTTTTTTTCATCTCAATCTTCTATGTATGGTTTTACGATCTCTACCCAATGAATATATCCTTCTCCCAACAAGTGTAATCCGTCGTTTGTATATTGGGGTACAAGTTTATCAGTTCCCCTCATTACAAACCTTGTATACAAATCGATATAAATCGTACTGTATTTCCATGACAATTTTTCTATTTGTTTATTCAGATCTTTGATTACATCGGATTTCATGTGCCCTGAGAACATTCCGAAATCGGGGTTGACGGGTAATACACTTTGCAGATAAATAATTGTTTCCGGACTTTCGTTCTTCACCTTAAGGACTATCTTTTCTATATTATTAGATATCGTATCAACAGGGATATTCTTTGCGATATCATTTATTCCTATCATCAAAAAGACCTTCTTTGGTTTACCTTTTGTTACACTACTTAGACGATCATAAACACCTTCGGATACATCTCCGCTTATCCCACGGTTTTTCAGCCGGTTATCATTAAACAGTTCATACCATTCGCCACCGTTGGTAATACTGTTACCGATGAAAACAATATCATCGGATCTGATGGATAATACCTCGAACAAGCTAGCCCTTTGCTCGTAAAATGTAGAATATTTACGTTCCTGAGCTAGTCCGTTCAGAGATAGCGTTATGAATAAAGTGGTTAATAATAGTCTCATTTCATATATTTATCCGGTGAGTATACCAGTCCTTCTACAGCATCTTCTCCATCGAGAGTAACGAATACGCAGTTGAACATCCATTTGACTAATCGGATTTCGGGTGTAGAGAATTGTCCTACCGGAAGCTTTAGCAATACCTTATTCCATCCTTTGTGGAGATGTACTAGTAAAGGCTTACGCACTTCGAAGTTCTCGTTAGCAAGCGGAATTTCGTTTGACTGTACCGTATGTTGTGATGTCCAAAAGGGCGGCTGTATTTCTTTGTTATTTATCCAAATACGACTTTCTTTATAGTCCCACTTTCCTTGTTGGGGGGGCAGGTCTTTCTCGGAACGACTGTAATTTTGGAAAGTAATCCACAAGCCTGCTTCCTGCTCCTTCGGCGAATACACATGGGTATAGGCATAAGCTGTATGATTGGGTTGCGGGTCGTCATAAAAAGACTTAACAGTACTGTTTCCCCATACGTGTCTCAAGTAAACACCTGCCCCAATGGCATTGCGGGTTTTATATTCTACTCCATTGTATGTATAGGTGTCAGTAAGCTTCTCTTCGGGAGGAAAAGGTGCTGACAAATCTCCATTATTGGGAAAGGGATCAGTTATTCTCCAGTTTACATTCGTCTGCCTGACATAAGCAAAAGGATACTCTGAAAAATTATTCTTTTTGTGCCAAAGCATTCGATTCTCGAAATCGAAAAAGGATTTGAATACAGAGTCATTCCGATCGGGCAATACCGTCCCGTTCTTATCGAAATATTCAGATCCGCCACCCATCCAACTTCTTTCGGCTAAGGCCAACATTGCCGGATAAAAATTGTTTTGTAGCAAAATATCTTTTTCTGAAGTGATATATCTATCATTCCAAAGTCCGATTATGCTTCCTGCCATATCATGGCTGCCTTGTTGGGTATTGAGGATACGGCTATTATATAGAGCTATAATATCGGCAAAGGCATCGAAATGATTGATGTAATGCAAGCGAGAATCAACAGCGGGAATACCTGCCTGTGCTTTTCCTCTGTAACTCCACAATTGAGTCATATCTATTTCGTCCGGTTTATAGTTCCAGCCGGGATTCCACGAAATAACCTTCTTGCCTTTAGAACGCACATGGGCTACCATTTCGGGTACAAACGTAGAGTTGGTAAATTTTACTTCGTCTGTTCCGATATGAAGGTATGGGACATCGAATGTTTCACACACCTCATCTATCAATAGTTTCAATATAGCCATCCCTTCCTTGCTTTGCATATTGTGTCTGAATGTTTTCACAAAAGCACGGCTATGCCCCGGCATATCTATTTCGGGGATAAGCATAACATTATGTTGCTTGCAAAAATCGACTAACTCACGAGCCTCCTCCAATGTATAAAATTGTGCAGGCATACGTTCGTAGTTTACACTATCGTTGAGCATCGGAAATATTTTACTTTCGAGCCTCCATCCCTGATTTTCTGTCAGGTGCCAGTGGAAAACATTTATTTTATATTCGGATAGCTTGGCTATCTCTCGTTTCAATTCGCCTATTGAGATATAGGTTCTGCCTACGTCTTGCATAAACCCTCTTATTCTGAATGCAGGGTAATCTACAATCTCACAACCTTCGATATAGCTTTTACTTTTCTCCTTTACAATCAGCTGCCGAAGAGTCTGCATAGCCCAATACACACCTTTGTTGGTAATAGCCTGTATTTCTATTTTTCGGGAAGTTACAGACAAACGATAGGCTTCTTCTTTGTTTAGTGGGATATTGGGCAAATCATCCACAAGGCTAACTGTTATTTCTTTCCGTGCAGATTGCTCTACTTTCAGCCCTATGGTATTCATGTAGTCTGTCCAATTTGCTGTTTCCAGTCCATTCACATTTGCCTTATCTATATAGAACTTTTGGCCGTTCTTTTTTACGGACTGAGGTTTGGGCAGAAGATGCCCGATTCCGGCAAAACCACTCAGCGAGAAAAGACAGAGGGACAAAAGTATAAGCTGTTTTTTTATCATTTTAGCGTTTTTACGATATCTGTTAGTTTTACTGCCTGAAAGGTCATATGTGCTGTGCTACCTTCATAGATTATACCTACAGTTTCTTCGTCTATCATGCTTAGGCATGAGTATCCCCAACCGTGATCTTCATCTAACAAGAGCTGGTTACTCTCGTGCCATGTTAGGCCTCCATCAAGGCTGACTTTTATCGTGATATCTTTGCGATCTTTGAGCGTATTGGGATTGGAGAATAGCAACAGATCTTTACCCAACACATTGTCTTTGGCTTTCACTTTTATGAGACTGGCCATACAAACAGGTTCTTGCAAAGCTGTACGAGATGATTCGTGCTCTTTCCATGTTTTACCTAAATCGGCAGTAGTGTATACGGCTCTGCTTCCGCCACGATTATCACGCATATTCAACATCAACACTCCGGGCTCTACCTCGGCTACTTGTGCCTCAGTAGTATTAGTGCGGGCATGGTTGTGCATTTGCCACGTTTTCCCATGATCTTTACTGTACATAATTCCCGCATTCGGGATTCTGTCTGCTCCGATATACTGTGTGGCGAAAACAAGCGTGCCATCGTCCATAGTGATGCCATTACCGGGTCCTTGCAACAAGAAGTACCACGAAGGGTCTTTGACTTGTGAAGTGATATTGATTGGTTTCGACCATGTTTTACCATCATCGTCGCTTTTTGCCAACACCAATTGAGCTGTATGTTCCACGTCCATACCTTGTTGTGAATTAAACCACGCCCGGCCATTGCCCATACCGTGTGTCCACGCTGCTACCACCCATATAGTACCTGTGTTTTTATCTACTAAGATGGCAGGATCTCCCACACCATTCTGAGCCTTAGGTAACCCTTCAAATTCGTCAAATTGCATGACAATACGCATTGCTTCCCATGTTTGCCCACCATCGGTACTCCGATTGATTCCGACATCTACATATTCTTGTAGGTCAACGCTATTATTATAACGGACATCGTAAACGGCGAGTAGAGTCCCTTTATTCGAAGTCGCTAAACCCGGTATGCGATAAGCTGCTGCTCCATCGTCTCCGGCATGGCGTACGCCTACACCCAAACGACGAGTGATAGTGTTAGCTTCATTATTTTCTATTTCAATTGCTTTACCATCTGCTTTCGCCTCCGCAACTTTGGCTGTCAGTGTAGATAGGATGGGTGTATTAGGTTTTAGCTCAATACTTATCCAAAAGTAGTTTATTCCGGAAAATAACTTCTGATCTGCTTTTAGTGTAACCTTCTTGGTTACGTTATTTATCTCCGACTTTTTTATGGAGTATGATTTATTGGCAGAACGAGTGTAAAGTGGATTGTCTCGGGATATGTATTGTACAGGTGCATAATACGTTTTCCCTTTTCGTTGTACATTTTCTGTACCGCCGTAATAAAGTTTAAGTCCTTTTATGTCCGACAGAGGGATATCTCCATCCAGATTGATAGTTATTTCATCTAACCGTTGGCTCTCTTTTACATCCAGGCGGATATAGAACAAAACATTGTCTTGTCTGTCTATAAGGATTGGTATTTGAGGTTGTTTTACTTGAAGGATGTCTTGCGCCTGAATATTCAAACACAAATACACTAAACAAATACAAAAAATTATTCTTTTCATTAAGGAGGTATTAGTAGGATTTACAAAAACAGTATAAATATACGAACAAATAGAGATAGCTCGATATATAACTCTGTGGTTAGAGCTATCTCTATTCACATAAGCTAAATTAATAGCCAGGGGTCTGAGTCAATAGTGGATCTTTATTTAACATATTGGTTTCTATAGGATACAATACTTTATGAGCTTCTGTTGCTTCATTTAATATTGGTTCCGACGACTCTACATTTCCTTCCGGTACAAAAACAAGGTGCTTTCCTCCTTTGGTTAGTGTCATGCGTCTCACATCCCACCATCTTTGTCCTTCGCAAACAAACTCTTTGTCTTTTTCTTTCAATATAGCCAACTCATTAGTTGTGAAATCGGCATTTACATAACCATATTTACTTTCATCCCATTTATCTCCATATGCTCTTTTTCGAACAATATTTATGTATTTGGCTGGATCACCACCTTGAAAATTTTCGACTTCCGCTAGTGCAAGATATACCCATGATAATCTGTACCATAGCTCATCTCCACAGTATACTCGTTCATTTTTATCTTTATTATAAATTCCGAGATTCTTTCTTAAAATTAATCCTGCTAACTCTTTAGTATCTTTCTGGTATACAGACAAGAATGTAGCATCCCTGCGAGTATCTTCCTTATCATAGTTTAAGAACATTTGCTTTTTGTACTCTACACGCAATTGCCCACTCGATAATACTTGAAGAGTATCATTACTGGTAGCACGACCATCTTCATACACCCAAGCATCATTAAAACGGCTGGTGGTCCAATTGTATACAAAAGAACCTATACTGTTTCCTGCTTCACCCTCGGAATACCTAATAGCCAGAATTGCTTCTGTATGTCCTTTTTTTGTTGGGTCGGCATTGTAAACATCCGTAAAAGTAGAAAGAAGATCCAAACTATAATTTTTAGTTAAGTTAAGTAGATGTGTTTTGGCTATGTCAATATCCGTCGGATTTGCATCATCATCTAATGTACTAACTTTAGCTGTCCATAAATAAACGTCAGCAGCCAATGCTTCTGATACTGCTTTAGACCATGTTGATTTTTGCCTGTCGAAAGAAATATCGTCACCAAAATTATCTAATGATTTTTTCAAATCTCCTTTGATCTGTGTCATGATTACTGAAGCATCCGCTCTACCTTCATAGAGTTCTTCTGGTACAACAACACCATTGACTACTTTCGCTGTTAACTGTAAGGGACAGCTACCATAGGCTCGGTATAAATCAAAATACCAAAAAGCACGTATCCCGTAAGCCTGAGCTAACAGTTTCTTTTTCTTATCATCAGTCAAAACATTAGTTTCTTCGGTACGCTGAATAAAAAGATTGACATTGGTAATACGTCCATAAATATCACCCCAACCAGTAATTCCTGTTTGCCCTGTATGCAATGACTGATTGGCCAACACTCCATAGCTTAATGACTCTCCACCAATAGAAGTACCGGTTTTGATAGCGCCTCCTCGAGCTTCTCCAAGATCAAAAATATGAAAGAAGCTTCTTTTTCTGAGATCTGAACGCAGACCAATCATGTAATTATTGAAATGAGTTTCTGTTTTCCAGTAAGATTCACTTCCATAATAGTCTATTGGGGTTTCATCAAGGTCACATGATGTAAATAAAAGCGAAAGGCTACCTATGGTCAAACCTATTATAATTGATTTTATTGATTTCATAACTTTACTATTTTTTGTTTCGGACTTAAAAAGTAACATTTAACCCAAAAATAAGAGTTCTCGGCAATGAATATCCGGCTCCAGCCTCTGTAACTTCGGGTGTGGATACAGTATTTTTCTTTGATGTCCAATATCCCAAATTCTGCCCTGTTATACTCACACTTAATGCTTGCATTTCTAATTTGTTAACTATAGCTTTAGGCAGCTGATAGCTCAAAGATACTTCGCGAAATGCTAAATAGTTCCCTTTTTGAGCAAACATGGTGGACGGCATATTGTAATTTGCTTTACCTAGTTGATCTGCCCACATATAACGAGGGTATTTCGCATTGGGGTTATCTTCTGACCATGTGTCAAATACATCAGTTGTTACATTGTAGGTTCCTTGCATATTCCCGAGAAACCATGGTGCTGCAGATTGTCCATTCGATTGAGCTATCCAATAGTCAAGAGCAAAGTCGAAACGAGCATGTAGGGTTAACCCTTTCCATGATAGTTGTGTATTGAATCCTCCTGTCCAATGGGGGATACGATTACCAACAAGAACTTTATCATACTGATCTATTTTTCCTTCTCCATTTACATCATGCCATTTCATATCTCCAGGCTGTATGGGCATATTACTTTTCTTAGCCTTATCAGCATCAGAAAGTGCAGCCCATGCATCGGGACCATATAGTTTCTGGGCATTTCCACCATTGGTTTCTACTATAAGGTTGCCCGGTATCTCATCATAAGATCTATAAACGCCATCCGATTGATACAATACTAATTGCGAGGTTTCGTATCCTTCTTGATAGCCACCTACCCACGTTTTTTCATAACTACCATCTGCTAATGTTTTACCTGTATATATTTGAATAGCATCCTGCCTGTTTCTTTCTAGACCATTATATGGTAGTTTGGTTACTGTGTTTTTATTGTATGCAAAGTTTACAGATGCATTCCACGTCCAATCTTTTGTTCGTATAATATCTGCACCGACCTCTACTTCAATTCCTCTATTCCGAAGATCCCCATTGTTAGTCAAACTTTGAGAAAAACCTGTCGACGTAGGGAAGCTTACATAAGAGTGTTTATCTGTAGT
>RRZU010451634.1_pt1 | contig 11177 bp, 12 predicted proteins | sample 2165561 | NCBI WGS metagenome assembly RRZU01 (sample SAMN10456909, study PRJNA506462) | wastewater metagenome | isolation source: wastewater sludge | place: USA: Moscow, Idaho | reverse complement strand
TATACCTTTGTCGAAGCATTTGAAAATGCAATAAAATGCTCTGAAATTAAAACAAAAAATTATGCAAACATTTCTGATTATTCTTGCTATACTGATTGGTGCTGTGGTGCTTTTGAATATGTACGCACGAGCCAAAATGAAAAATATGCCTAAAGTGGCTGATAACGATAAAATACTTACACTAACGGATAAAAATTTCAATCAGCAAACCAAAGGAAAATTGGTATTAGTCGATTTTTGGGCCGAATGGTGTGCCCCCTGTAGAATGATGGCACCTATACTGAATGATTTGGCAAATGATTTACCCGAAGGACAATATGTAGGAAAAGTAAATATTGAAACTTACCAATCAATGGCACAGCGCTTTAATGTACGAAATATACCTACGTTAATCCTTTTCAGGGATGGAAAAGAAGTGGATAGATTTGTAGGTATAAAAACAAAGGATTTTCTGAAAAAAGCCATGAAATAAGTAACCCCCAACCCCTAAAGGGAGGTAAGGAAAAAATTTTTCAAACTATTATTTCAAACTCTACAAGTTAGAATATTAAAAAACAAACTAAATAAATTCCCCTTTAGGGGATAGGAGTTAATATGAAAAAAGTACTGATATTAGGTGGTGGTTTTGCGGGTGTTGAAACAGCCATTGATTTGCAAAAAAGTAAACAATTTGATGTTACATTGGTATCCGACCGCGATTTTCTCTTTGTTTATCCCATTTCCATTTGGGTGCCCATTCATGAGTTGAAATATGAGAATGCACAAATAAAACTGGCTGATATTCAACGCAAATATGGCTTCAATCTTATAATCGACAAAGTAACAGGAATTAAAGCTACAGAAAATAAAGTGACGCTCGAAAAGCAGGAACTTACGTTTGATTATTTGGTAGTTGCCATTGGTTCTGGAAAAATGCAGCCTAAAGGAGTTGAATATACGACAACAATATGCGGACAGCCACAACAAACCCTGCAACTCAGGGATAAATTGGATGCGCTTATTGCCAAAGGTAGTGGTAAAATAGCGATTGGTTTTGGTGGAAACCCGAAAGATAAATCAGCTGTTCGCGGTGGGCCAGGATTTGAATTGCTTTTCAATATCAATCATTATTTAAAGAAGAAAGGCATCCGCAATAACTTTGAATTAACCATGTTTGCGCCCATGGAAGAACCCGGAGCACGAATGGGTAAAAATGCCATGAAAGCTGTGTACAAGATGTTTGCTTCGCAAAATATTAAAAGTCATTTTGGCAAAAAGATAACTGAATTCGTCGAAGACGGAATTGTTTTTGAAGATAATAGTAAATTGGAATCTGATTTAACCATGTTTATTGCAGCCGGTGCTGGTTCACCAGTGCTTAAAAATACTGATTTACCACTATCAGACGCTGGTTTTGTAAAAATAAACGATTATAATCAGGTGGCTGAATTTCCGAATGTATTTGCCATTGGCGATGCGGCTGCTTACGAAGGACCTGAATGGACTGCTAAACAAGGGCATATAGCCGAAGTAATGGGACGGAATACTGCTCATAATATTATTGAAATAAACAAAGGTGGTTCAAATTTAAAAGGCTATCAGGAGCATTTGAATATACTTTGTGTAATGGATATGGGAGATGGAGCAGCATTTGTATACAGGGATAATAAAAAGGAAATTATGATTCCAATGCCAATTTTCGGTCACTGGATGAAACAGGCCTGGGGTAAATATGCAAAATGGAGTAAATTAGGTAAAATAGGTCGCTTACCCGGTATGTAACTTACAATCAAAAAAAAATAAACGTACAAATAATTATTATGGCAACAACTCATTTAACAAAAGAAGATTTTTTAGCGAAAGTAGCTAACTACGAACAAAATCCAACAGAATGGAAATACCTGGGTGACAAACCTTGTATCATTGATTTTTATGCAAACTGGTGTGGACCATGCAAAATGGTTGCGCCAATACTAGAAGAATTATCTGAAGAATACAAAGATCAGATTTACATCTACAAAGTAAATACCGAGGAACAGGAAGAACTTGCGGCTGCATTCGGAATTCGCAGTATTCCAAGTATTTTATTCTGCCCAATGAATGCTCAGCCTCAAATGGCTCAGGGAGCATTGCCTAAAAATACATTTAAGCAGGCGATAAACGAAGTGCTTTTAGGAAATGCATAATTGACGGAAATAAGGTCTTTACTAAAATATCAAAGCGGGTAGTTTTACCCGCTTTGTTTGGTACTATGAAATTTCTGACTCGTACAGAATATCCTTAATTGTAAGTTGTTCATTTCCTAATGTTTCAAGAACTAATCAAGGGTTTTGGAAATAAGAAAAAATTTGTACATTGCGACACAAAATAATTAACTATGCATGTATAACCTTGAAAAAATAATAATAAGTTAACCGAATTCATAATTTTTAAAATCACATTTTATGGCAAAAGTACTTGTTTTGGGTGCAGGAATAGCCGGACATACTGCAGCGCTGATAGCGAAACGAAAATTAGGTAAGAACCACGAAGTAACAGTGGTAAGCCCTAACAGCAATTATCAATGGATTCCGTCGAATATTTGGGTAGGTATGGGGCTTATGACACCCGAACAGGTTAAATTCGAACTTGCTCCGGTTTATAAACGGCAAGGTATTATCTACAAACAAGCCCTGGCAGTTTCTATTCATTCTGAAGGTGATTCAAGTACTGCGAAACCGTATGTAATGGTTAAGAATGTAGCCGGTTCGCAAAAAGATGTTGAAGAAAAAGTGGAGTACGACTATCTGATCAACGCCACAGGGCCAAAACTGAATTTTGCTGCTACACAGGGGCTTGGACCCGAAGGATATACAAATTCGGTATGTACATTTCAGCATGCTGCTGAAGCCTGGCACAATTTACAATTGAGTTTTGCTAAAATGGAAAAGGGCGAGAAGCAAACATTGCTTATTGGTACCGGTCACCCTATGGCAACCTGTCAGGGTGCAGCTTTTGAATACTCATTAAACATTGCCTTTGAGGTTCGTAAACGCAAACTTGAACATTTGGCGGATATTGTATGGATATCGAACGAATATGAGTTGGGCGATTTTGGTATGGGTGGAGCCTATGTAAAAAGAGGTGGCTATATTACACCTACAAAAATATTTTCGGAGTCCATTTTCAAAGAATATGGCATACGATGGATTACGGGTGCTGGTGTTCAGAAAGTTGAAGAAGGACTTGTTTATTACGAAACACTTGACGGAGAATACCATACGCAGCAGTTCGATTTTGCTATGTTAATACCCGGTTTCGCGGGTGCAGGAATGAAAGCCTTTGATAAAAACAACGAGGATATAACAGCAAAGGTTTTTGCGCCAAATGGTTTTATGAAAGTGGATGCCGACTATAGTACAAAACCTTATGATGAATGGAAAGCATCTGATTGGCCAAGTACTTATCAATCGCCTGCCTATGAAAATATGTATGCTGCTGGTATCGCTTTTGCACCTCCTCATCCGATGTCGAAACCCATGCAAAGTAAAAATGGCACTAATATTTATCCAACACCTCCACGTACGGGGATGCCTTCGGGGGTAATGGGGCGTGTTGTGGCAGAGAATGTTGTAGAGAGAATTAAAACCGGGACTTCAGAACACAAGCACAAAGCCTCAATGGCACGTATGGGTGCTGCCTGTATCGTTTCGGCCGGTTATGGCATAATGGATGGTCAGGCTGCTGTAATGACCGTAAACCCCATTGTGCCTGATTGGGAAAAATATCCGAAATGGGGTAGAAACATCAATGATACTGTGGGCGAGGTAGGACTTGCCGGACACTGGATGAAGTTGTTTATGCATTATATGTTTATTTATAAAGCAAAGGCATTACCATTTTGGTGGATGATACCAGAATAATGTGATGATGATGATTTGATAATTAAGAATTAAATATTTTACAAATCACTTTTTGTCCTCTTCATATTCCCCCGTTAGGGGGTTAGGGGGCAGATTAAAGAATATAAGTTATATGAAAAAAAACATAGAAAAAACAGTTCCATACAGCGAAATGTCGTTTGCCACTGAACCAACAAACAATACGAAATTCTGGCGGAGATTTATACCGTTACAAATTATTAAGTTCTTTACATTGAACCTTAAAATTATGCGTATTGTAGTGGGTGGACACTCATAAATCATGTAAAAAAGAGGAGGCTTGTCTGAAATCATTTCGGCAAGCTTCCTTTTTGTGTTGTTTTAATATGCAAAATATATAAATGCCAAACTACCGGAAGCAATTAATATCCAAAGCAATATGCCCAGAATGAGTGGTTTAATGCCAACAGACTTAATAGTATCTCTGGATAATCCAGCACCAATCATAAACAAGGTAAATACTAAAAGTTTATGCGAAATATGTACAGTACCAGATGTTAAAACTTCGGGAACAGCCAGATATGTATTTATTACCATGGCAATAATAAACAGGAATATAAACCATGGAATACTCACTTTTTCTCCTTTTGCTTTGAAGTGGAATATTGTAAATATAGATAAAGGAATAATCCATAAAGCTCGCGTAAGTTTCACTGTTGTAGCTACTTTCAAAGCTTCTTCACCATAAACAGCTCCTGCACCAACTACAGAACTGGTGTCATGAATGGCTATAGCTGCCCATAGTCCAAACTGATGTTGTGTTAAGGAAAGCCAATGACCCATTACCGGAAAAATAAATAATGCAATTGCATTGAGTATAAAAATGGTTGCAAGTGAAACCGACATTTCACTTTCGTTGGCCTTTGCAATAGGGCCTACAGCAGCTATGGCACTTCCACCACAAATAGCAGTGCCAGAACCAATCAGATAAGAGGGTACTTTGGCTACTCCTAACCAACGACCAGCAACAATACCGATAAATAGTACTGATATTACTGAAACTATGGTAAAAAGCATACCATCAGCACCTGCTTGCAAGGATTCATTTAGATTCATGCCAAATCCGAGTCCTACAACTGATATTTGCAAAAGATATTTTGACGCAGTTTTATTGAAACGCGGAAATGGATTGCCAGTGGTCAATGCCAATAGTAATCCCATAAATAGTGCTACAGGAGCCGTAACAGCTGGTAAAAAACAGGCCATTGCCATTGCAATATATAGAATGCTACCAGCATTTTTATATTTTTGTGTGGATGTTGTTTTTTCAGTATTCATAAACAATGCTTTAATTTTTATGAATACAAAGTTACACAGGAATTTCTACGCTTTTAAATCGTAGTTAATTATAGTTCATTACTTAAAGTTATAGTGTCTGGCATAGTCCATGAATAAGTCAGATAAACCATCCGATTCTCCATGTAATTGAATAAATTGGAATGAACGAATAATATTTAGATTCTCTAAATCTATAATCTTTAAAGTGTTGTTTCTCAATTCATTAATTATTGAGTGGATTGATAGAAATGCCATACAGGATGAATGAGTTAGATATGACTTAATGCTTTCAGTACTACCTAGTTGCATTTCACATATTAAGTCAGATATTTTTAAGTTATGAGGTTTCAGTGAGTGTGCTATTACCTCTAATGTACCTGAGCCAGGTTCACGCAAAACCATGGGTATTTTTTTTAGTTCTTCTGTATTAATCACTTCAGCAGTAAAATTGTTTTTAACCGATGTTACTAATACAATTTCATCATTCACAAAGTCAGTATATTTAAATGAACTATTTTTTGCTTGTCCTTCAACAATACCAAAATCAATTTCATTGTTTTTAAGAGCATTCTCAATTTGCTCTGTATTACTTATAATCAGACTTATCTGAATTTCGCTGTATCGTTTGTGAAAGTCAGCCAGAATAGGAGGGAGGAGGTATTGTGCGATAGTAGTACTTGCTCCGATACGTAAAATTCCTTTGTGTGTTTCTGTGAATGAGTTCAGTTCGAACTCAAGAGTACTATATATCCCAAAAATTTGATTGCAGTAGTGTAATAATACTCCACCAGCTTTTGTGAGTTTTATTTTGCTTCCGTTTCTTTCAAATAATCGTATTCTAAAGTGATTTTCAATTTCTTGAATATGCTTTGATACAGCCGGTTGTGTGATAAATAACTCTTCGGCTGCTTTCGTAAAATTCAATCGTTTTGCTACAGTATAAAACACTTTTAGTCTGAAATCAAACATACTTTATCTTTTTGTTGATGGCTATCATTAATGCATCAGGAGCTTTACAGGGTTTCCAATCGTTGAGACCAACAAAAGCTAATTCGGTTTCGGCCTCGTTTATCAATTCATTTTGTTCGTTATAAAGCTTATAATCAAACCAAATACGGACTCCTTTTATTGCTTTGAGTCTTGTTTTTACAGTCAATAATTCGTCGTATTGCGTAATTTTTATAAACTTAAAGTTCATTTTAATAACAGGACACATTATTCCAGCGGCCTCTAGTGAACTGTATGGTATGCCAATGCTACGAAACAATTCCCAGCGGGCTGTTTCGTAGTATTTTGCATAATTGGCATGATGCATTGTTCCCATACGGTCGGTGTCGGGGTATTGAACCCTAAACCGATATTCGTGTGAAATCATTCGTCAAATCTTTGTAATAGTGTTACTTAGTGATTGCAAACGTGGGCGTCAGAGCTGTGATGTTCATCATGAGCAGCACAATTTGCACCACCATCGGTAATTTTTCCTGCTAAGTAATCATTAACCAAAACATCCACATCGCCGCTACAATTACGAATCACTTCGATGTTTTGAGCTTTCAGCACATTAACTGCACCATTACCTATACCTCCGGCAAGCATAACCTTTACATTCATTTCAGCCAAATCATAAGCAATGTTCGATTTACAGCCACAGCCTTTGGGCGATTCTAAAGTTTGTTTATTCACTACTTTATTATCTTCAACAGTAAAAATACTGTAAAATTCACAATGACCAAAATGTTGGTCAATCGTATTTCCTTCTTTTGTTGGAATAGCAATTTTCATATTTTATTCATTTTATATTTGTATATCCTGTAAAAAACTTCACAAGTTTATATTCAAGAGCTGGTTTGAGCGTATCGTAGGCTACATCCCCCGTGCAATGTCCGGTAATAAATTCAGTGTTAGGGTAATTACGGTTTAAATACCTACTAATGGTTTCAAGTTCGGCAGTGGCTTCATATTGTTGGTCGTCTTTTTTGTCCAACAGATGAAACCCACCAACCACCCAACGGATGAGTTGTAAATGATTCTTTTTTACCGTTTCGAGAATATTTAAAACACCATGATGGGCACAACCTGTGAATACAAACAGTTTGTCACTTCCTGTTACAAATATCAGTTCGTGTGTAAAATCATCGGCTGTTAACTCATTGTTACTTATGTTTTTGTATAAATTGTTATTTCCCAGAGGCTTCAGGAATAAGTCCGATTTGTTTTTATATACAAAAATGTCTTTATCAATCACCGTATTATCTGTGATAAATAGAAATCTGTCGGCATATTTATCAAAATCAAATTCGATGGATATTTTGCGTAATCCAGTTCGTTTCGAGTAGTAAGTGCCGTTTTTAACTTCGGTAGATACTATAATTTTTGCTTTCGAATTAATTTCTAAAAACGAAGCTAAACCTCCGATATGGTCGGCATGCCCATGAGATATAAACAGAAAGTCAACTGCGGATATATCTACATTTAATTTGATAGCATTTTGAATATATAGGTCAGAAGCACCTGTATCGAGTAAAAATTTATGGTTTTCTGTTTCAAGATATATAGATAAACCATGTTCCGTACCAAGATAGGGGTTTATTGTTCTGTTGTCTGATAATACAATGAATTTCATGTGTTTATAATTGATTTTTTAGTTGTCACATGGAACTCGCCAGTGATAATCATCTCTTTGTGTGAGCTATTGCTCATGGCTCGTTTCATTTGTTCACCGGTGTTAATTCGTCATCGTTATAGCTTACACAATTGTTACAGGGAACATGGTTTTCTATTCCGTCCACCAGTTTGTGGCATTTCCGACATCTGAACCATTTTTTCCCAAAATCCACATTTCCACCTTCAATTACTATCATTTTACCTTCAACCAAAGCCTTTGCTATGGTTTTACGTGCATTTTCGTATATACGGGTGAGGGTAGGACGCGATACATTCATTTGTATGGCTGCCTGTTCCTGCATTAGTCCATCATAATCGAGTAATCTGATGGCTTCATACTCATCGTATTTTAGCACTACTGTTTCCAGGTCTTTTCTTGGTATGCCGAATGGTTTAAAACCCTGCATCAGGGGTGGAGATAAAATTCTGCGATTTTGTTGCGGACGTGACATAATTTTTGCTATTTTGTACAATTAAGTGCTGCAAAGATATAATTTATATTGAACATATGTTCAATACTTAAAGTTAAAATAAAAAAAAGCGCCCGGATTCACATCCAAGTGCTTTCACAAATCAATAATATATATAATTTCTTTAGAACAAACTCAGGGCTTGTTCCAAATCTGCAATTATATCGTCGATATGTTCGATACCTACCGAAATACGTACCAGACCCGGTACAACCCCCGATGCCGCCTGTGCTTCGGGCGAAAGTTGCTCATGAGTAGTTGCTGCCGGATGAATAATTAACGATTTAGCATCACCAACATTTGCCAAATGGCTGATTAATTTCACATTATCAATTAATGTATCAGCATTTTTAGCATCACCTTTTACTTTGAATGTAAGTACACCTCCGAAACCACGTTTGAAATATTTTTTAGCTATATCGTGGTATTTGCTGCTTTTCAAGCCCGGATAATTCACATACTCCACATTCGGATGTTTTTCGAGCCATTCGGCTACTTTTTGCGCATTTTCTACATGTCGTTCAACACGTAATGAGAGAGTTTCCAGGCCCTGAATCAACAAAAATGAGTTGAACGGGCTGATGGCATTTCCCCAGTCGCGAAGTCCTTCTACGCGGGCACGGATGTTAAAAGCAATGTTTCCAAACGGTCCGTCGAAACCAAATACATCCCAGAAAACCAATCCATGATAACCCTCTGAAGGTTCGGTAAAGGATGGAAATTTTCCATTTCCCCAGTTGAATTTTCCACTATCCACAATAACTCCTCCGAGCGAAGTGCCATGTCCGCCGATCCATTTAGTAGCCGATTCAACTACGATGGATGCACCATGTTTTAAAGGTTGAAAAATTGCACCACCAGCGCCAAAAGTATTGTCAACAATCAGTGGAATGCCATGTTTATCGGCAACGGCTGCTATGGCTTCAAAATCGGGTACATTCAAATCCGGATTTCCAATGGTTTCCAGATATATGGCTTTCGTGTTATCGTCTATTAATGCCTCAAATTCGGCTGGTTCGTCGTTTTTTACAAAACGGGCTTCCACTCCCAGGCGTTTAAATTGCACTTTGAACTGATTATAAGTGCCACCGTAAAGATGCGAAGTTGATACAAAATTATCGCCGGCCTGTAATATATTGTTAAGTGCAATAAACTGAGCCGATTGGCCGGATGATGTTGCTAAAGCTGATACACCCCCTTCGAGGGCAGCAATACGTTTTTCGAACACATCAGTAGTTGGGTTCATCAATCGGGTATAGATATTCCCGAATTTACGCAAACCAAACAGGTCTGCACCATGTTGTGCATCGTCAAAAACGTACGACGATGTTTGATAAATTGGAACCGCACGCGAGTTGGTCGTTTTGTCTACCTCTTGTCCGGCATGTATTTGCAGTGTTTCAAATTTGTGTGACATAAGATGAAGCCCCCTAAATCCCCCATGGGGGGATTCTTAAATACTACGGGGGCAATAGTTTATTTTATTATTAAAAGTATGTTTATGTTCAATTCTTTAAGTCCCCCTTGTGGGGGATTCAGGGCTTACAATGGATATTCTTCAAATGCATACAGCAGTGTTGATAAATATCGTTCGCCGGTATCAGGTAAAAGAGCTACGATGTTCTTGCCTTTATTTTCAGGTCGTTGAGCAAGCAGAGTTGCTGCATATGCTGCTGCTCCCGACGAAATTCCAACCAAAAGACCTTCCTGCTGTGCTAACTGACGTGATGTAAGAATTGCATTGTCGTTACTTACCGGTATAATTTCGTCAACTACAGTACCATCGTAATTTTTGGGTATAAACCCGGCTCCAATACCCTGAATTTTGTGTGGACCGGGATTTCCGCCTGATAGTACCGGCGAATCGGCAGGTTCAACAGCTACGATTTTGATATCAGGGTTTTTCGATTTCAGATAGGCGCCTACACCACTCACTGTACCTCCTGTACCAACTCCGGCTACAAAAATATCAACCTTACCTTCGGTATCATTCCATATTTCGGGTCCTGTAGTTGAATTGTGTACTTTCGGATTTGATGCATTTTCAAACTGTTGAGGTATGAATGATGCCGGATTGGCTTCGTTCAACTCAATCGCTTTAGCTATCGCACCCTTCATTCCATTGGCACCCGGAGTAAGTACTAAATTAGCACCTAAGGCTTTTAACAGATTGCGGCGCTCAATACTCATGGTTTCGGGCATAGTGAGTGTTAGTTTATATCCTTTTACAGCAGCCACCATTGCTAATCCAATACCTGTGTTTCCACTGGTTGGTTCAATTATTTCGACACCCGGTTTCAATATTCCTGCAGCTTCTGCATCTTCAATCATTGCCAAAGCAATACGTTCTTTTACACAACCTGCCGGATTAAACGATTCCAGTTTAACAATTACATTGGCTTCTAAGCCTTTATTTGTTGAATAATTTGAAAGTTGAACCAAAGGTGTATTACCAATTAATTCAGTGAGGTTTTTTGCAATCTTTGCCATAATGCTATTTTTTGTTTGATTTGTTTTTTGTTATTTGAACTGATGCAAAATTATAGTTCGGACAATGCCTTCACAATCGCAATAACAGGGTATATTGTATACCATAAATATGGTAGATAAATATGGTATACAGTACTGAATTTATGGCATATAGTTGTTTGTAGTAAATGTCATATTGTCTGATAATAAGATAATTATATCTGTTATTGTGCCAATTTTTCCGAAAAGCATCTAATGGATGAATATTTGTAAAGCATTGGATGTGTAGACATTTATCAAACTTCAAACTTCTAAATATATGAACTTTAACAATTTTACAATTAAATCGCAGGAAGCAATTCAGCAAGCTGTTGAATTGGTGCAAAATAATGGTCAG
>RRZU011008432.1_pt1 | contig 11178 bp, 10 predicted proteins | sample 2165561 | NCBI WGS metagenome assembly RRZU01 (sample SAMN10456909, study PRJNA506462) | wastewater metagenome | isolation source: wastewater sludge | place: USA: Moscow, Idaho | reverse complement strand
CGTGCCGGCGAACTGCTACTCGGCGTCGGCATCCCCGCCGAACAGCATTTTGGTCCGATGAGCGACGTCGCACCGGGCTGGAAACTGCGCGTTCTCCTGATTCAGGCGCTGTTTGCCGACCCCGACATCCTGCTTCTCGACGAACCGACCAACAACCTCGACATTGCCACCATCCGCTGGCTGGAAAATGCGATCAACGAGCGCAACAGCACGATGGTCATCATTTCCCACGATCGACACTTCCTCAACCAGGTGTGTACGCACATGGCGGATCTGGATTATGGCAAGATCGCCGTCTATCCGGGCAACTACGACGACTTCATGGAAGCCTCGACACAGGCCCGCGAACGACAGCAAAGCGCCAACGCCAAGGCCAAGGAACGTATCGCCGAGCTGCAGAATTTCGTTCGCCGCTTCTCGGCCAACGCCTCCAAGGCCAAGCAGGCCACTTCTCGCCTGAAACTGATCGACAAGCTGAAACCGGAAGACGTCAAACCTTCGTCGCGCCAGTATCCGTGGATCCGTTTCGAGGTCGACGACAAGGAAAAGCTCCACCGCCAGGCAGTCGAAATCCAGAACGTGAGCTTCGCCTATCACGACAGCGCGCGGAAAATCTTCAGCAAGCTCGACCTGACGCTCAACGGTGGTGATCGCCTGGCGATCATCGGCGAAAACGGGGTCGGCAAGACCACCCTGCTGAAGCTGCTGCTGGGCGAGTTGCAGCCACAACGCGGCAGCATCAAGTGGGCCGAGAAAGCCAGGCCAGGTGCCTATGCACAGGACCACGCCAGCGATTTCAGCAGCGACGTCAGTCTCACCGACTGGATCGCCGGCTACGCGCGCAGCAGCGCCAGCGATGGCGATGACCTCGCGACGCTGATCCGCGGCACGCTGGGACGTCTACTGTTCTCGGGCAACGAAGTCCAGAAGGCGGTCAAGGTGATCTCCGGCGGCGAGCAGGGCCGAATGATTTTCGGCAAGCTGATGCTCATGAAACCGAACGTGCTGATCCTCGACGAGCCCACCAACCACCTCGACATGGAGTCGATCGAGTCGCTCAATAGCGCACTCGAGAAATTCAAGGGAACGCTGGTCTTCGTCTCGCACGACCGTGAGTTCGTCTCCTCGCTCGCCACGCGCATCTTCGAGATCCGTCTCGATGGCACGGTGGTCAACTACCCGGGCAATTACGAAGAGTACCTCGCCAGCCAGGGCCTCGCCTGACCCGGCGCTCCGGCGATCGCTTGCGCCGGCAGCGGCACCGCGCTCGATGGTCGCCAATTCGCAGCCTGCCACCATCACCGCAGGCGAACGCAGGCGACCGGCCCCGCGTCAGTTGGCGGCAGCGGCCGCCGGCTTGGCTGCTTCCTTGCTCGCTTCTTTCGCCGCCCTGGCTGCCTTCTTTGCTTCGCGCGCGGCATCCTGGCTGGCCCGCTTCTCCAGTTTGGCCTGCCTTCTGGCCTGCTCTGCAGCCGTCTTCTGGCGCCCTTCCTCTGCCTTTACGGCCTTTGCCGAAAGCTTCCGTTGGCGCTCGGCGGTCTTCGCTGCTTGCTCGGCATGGAAGCGCTCGGCGCTCTCCTTCTGCTCCGCTGCACGCCGATTCTGATCGGCGAGCCGTTGCGCTTCCTTGGCCTCGAGGTCCTGCCGCTTCGCCGCGCGTTCGAAATCGCGAGCCGGCTGATCGATCTGGCGAGCCTCGACGATCGCCGCCGTATAGCGCTTCTTGGCTGCTGCGAGACAATCATTGACCAGGATTTTCGTATAGCAGTGGGTTTGCTCGGCCTCGAGGCTGCGCTCAGCGTCGGCGCGCAGCGACGCCGCGCGTTCGCGCTGCGCGCCCGCCTCTTCAAGGGTTGTCGGCACCGGCGGCGCGGCCGCGGCTGCGCAACTCAACGACAGCAAGAACCCCAGCAAACTGCCTGCACGCATACATCGCTCCTTTCGCTGGCGGGGCCATTGACCGGCCTCCGTGCTTATCGGCCAGCGCGGGAGCGGCCCGATAAGCATCCACCCTCGTATAGTAGCAGCGAGGCGCAGGATCGGCATCGTCACGTGCTCCGACCGACTGCCGGCCGATTTGGTAGAATCCCGCCTTTCCGCCAAAACACATCCCCTGGGAGCTTTCTGTGCAAATCGTCTGCCTCGACCTTGAAGGCGTACTTGTCCCCGAAATCTGGATCGAATTCGCCACGCGTACCGGCATCCCGGAGCTGCGCCGGACCACGCGTGACGAACCAGACTATGACAAGCTGATGAAGTACCGCCTCGCCATCCTGGCCGAGCACCAGCTGGGGCTGCCCGATATCCATAAGGTCATCGCGGAAATGGGGCCGCTGGACGGCGCTCGGGACATCGTCGACGGGCTGCGTGAAAACTATCAGTTGATCATCCTGTCCGACACCTTCTACGAGTTCGCGCAGCCGCTGATGCGCCAACTCGGATGGCCAACGCTGTTCTGCCACAGCCTCGAAGCCGACGCCAAGGGCATGCTGGTGCGCTACCACCTGCGCATGCCCGACCAGAAGCGGGAAGCCGTGCGGCGCCTCAAGGAACTCCGGTTTACGGTAGTTGCGGCGGGCGATTCGTACAACGATACGGCAATGCTCAGTGAAGCGCACGCCGGCATCCTCTTTCACCCGCCGGAGAGCGTGATCCGGGAGTTTCCGCAGTTCCCGGTGACTCATTCCTATGCCGAACTGCGTGCCGAGATCGATCGGGCCTTCGCGACTGGCGCGCGCGCCTAGAAAGGGTCGGTCTCCGATGCACAGCCAACGTTTCTACACCCTGTCCGGGTCCTGCCCGGACCAGATCGGCATCATTGCGCGTGTCTCGGGCTTCATTGCCCAGCACCACGGCTGGATCCTCGAGTCGAGTTACCATGCCGACGACGGCAGCGGCGAGGGTGACAGCCGCTACTTCATGCGCATGGAGGTGAAAGCCGAATCGCTGCCTTTTCACCTGGCCGAGTTCCGCGAGCGCTTTCGTCCGCTCGCCGAGGAACTGTCGATGAACTGGAAGATCAGCGATTCGGCAGTAAAGCGGCGCGTCGTGATCATGGTCAGCAAACAGGAGCACTGTCTCTACGACCTGCTCTCGCGCTGGCAAGCGAAGGAACTCGACATCGAGATCCCCTGCGTCATCTCGAATCACGATACTTTCAAGGCGCTGGTCGAGTGGCACGGCATCCCCTTCCATTACGTTCCGGTGGGTGCGGACAACAAGGCAGCGGCTTACGCCGAAATCGGTCGCCTGTACGACGAAGTCAAGGGTGACACGATGGTGCTCGCACGCTACATGCAGATTCTGCCGCCGGAGCTGTGCGACCGCTACCCGGGACAGATGATCAACATCCATCATTCGTTTCTGCCCAGCTTCGTCGGTGCCCGCCCCTACCACCAGGCGTATCAGCGCGGCGTCAAGCTGATCGGGGCGACCTGTCACTACGTCACCCGGGACCTCGACCAGGGACCGATCATCGAGCAGGACGTGATCCGCATCGACCACTCGGATTCGATTGCGGACATGGTGCGCTATGGCAAGGACATCGAAAAGGCCGTGCTGGCGCGCGGACTGCGCTATCACCTCGAGGACCGGGTTCTCGTGCACGCCAACAAGACCGTGATTTTCCGGTGAGCCGCAACCCCGTGGTCAGCCAGCAAGGCCGCTGCTGCCCACTGCTTGCCGGACCATCGACTGGAGTTTCAAGCGCATGATCACCCTCAGGAACGTCAGCCTGCGCCGCGGCGCCAAGGCCTTGCTGGACAGCGCGACGGTGACCGTGAACCCCGGTGAACGGGTCGGCCTGGTGGGTCGCAACGGCGCCGGCAAGACCAGTCTGTTTGCCCTCCTCGACGGCACCCTGCACGAAGACGCCGGCGAATTCTCGCGGCCTGCGCAGTGGCGGCTGGCCCAGGTGGTGCAGGAGATGCCGTCCAGCGGCGAGAGCGCCAGCGACTTCGTGATCGCCGGCGACACGGCGCTGCTGGCCGCGCAGAGGGAAGTACAGTTGGCCGAAGCCAGTAGCGATGGCGAGCAACTGGCGCACGCCTACATGGCCTTGCACGATGCCGGCGCGCACGACGCCCAGGCACGCGCGCAGTCGCTGATCCTCGGACTGGGTTTCAAGAGCTGCGAACTGAACAATCCGGTCGACAGCTTCTCCGGCGGCTGGCGGATGCGCCTGCAGCTGGCACGGGCACTGATGTGTCCATCGGATCTCCTGTTGCTCGACGAACCGACCAACCACCTCGATCTCGATGCCTTGGTGTGGCTGGAGAGCTGGCTCAAGCGTTATGAAGGAACGATGGTGGTGATCAGTCACGACCGAGAGTTTCTCGATGCAGTGACCACGGTGACCCTGCACCTCGAGAATGGCAAACTGACGCGCTACGGCGGCAATTACAGCACTTTCGAGGAAACGCGTGCCTTGCAAATCAATCTGCAGCAAAACGCTTACCTCAAGCAACAGGAGAAGATCGCCCACCTGCAGAGCTTCATTACTCGTTTCAAGGCCAAGGCGACCAAAGCCAAGCAGGCGCAAAGCCGGGTCAAGGCGCTGGAGAGGATGGAGCGTCTGGCGCCGGTGCTGACCAGCGCCGACTTCACCTTCGAGTTCAAGGAGCCCGCCAACCTGCCCAATCCGATGCTGATCATGGCGGATGCCTGCTGCGGCTACCCGCCGCCACTCGATTCGCCGCCAGGCACGCCGCCGACGGTGATCGTCCGTCGGGTGAACCGGTCGGTGCTGGCGGGGCAGCGGATCGGCATCCTCGGCGCCAACGGCCAGGGAAAATCGACGCTGGTCAAGACCATTGCCCGCGTCCTCGGCTGCAGCAGCGGTACCGTCAGCGAAGGCAAGGGCCTCAACATCGGCTACTTCGCGCAACAGGAGCTCGACGTGCTGCGCCCTGACGATACCCCGCTGCAACATCTGGTCCGCCTGGCCAAGGAGGGGCTGGCCACTGGACAAAGCGATCGCGAGCAGGATCTGCGGAGCTTCCTCGGTACCTTCAATTTCACTGGCGAGATGGTCAAACAGACGGTCGGCACGATGAGCGGCGGCGAAAAGGCACGCCTGGTGCTGTGCATGATCGTCTGGCAGCGCCCCAACCTGCTCTTGCTCGACGAGCCCACCAACCACCTGGATCTTGCCACGCGCGAGGCGCTGGCCATGGCGCTCAACGAATTCGAGGGAACGGTGATGCTGGTCAGCCACGATCGGTCGCTACTGCGTTCGGTCTGCGACGAGCTCTGGCTGGTCACGCGCGGCGGCATTCAGGACTTTACCGGCGACCTCGATGACTACCAGCGCTACCTGCTGGACGAGGCCAGACGCAACCGCGAAAGCCTCCGCGATTCTCTGAAAAGTGCCAGGGAGCCGGTCAGGCACGCGCCGCCGCCCAGCGAGGCGAGCACGCCTCGCAAGCTGAAAGCGCTGCAACGAGAGCTGGGACAGGTCGAGCAAGCCTTGCTGAGTTTGCAGGCGGAACAGCACTCTCTGGAAGCCAGGCTGTCGACACCACTGTCGGCGCCTGAACTGGCCGAGTCGGGCAGACGACTGAACCAGCTAGCAAACGAGTTGTCAGCCCAGGAGGAAAGTTGGCTGAGACTTTCAGAACAGATCGATACGGCAAAACGTCCGCTGCCGTCGTAAGGCGGCTGGACAGCCCCCGCTGAGGGTGGCAGATGGAGGATGGTATGAAATTTGAGTTGGCCGAGTGGTCGTCGAAAATCGAGGTGGGCTTACCTGCGATTGATGCGCAACATCGCCAATTGTTCGAACTGGCTGCAAGCTTCCAGGGGGATGGCGACCAGATCAGGGTGTTGAAATCGCTGGCCATGTTGACCGAGTACGTCAAGGTCCATTTCCGCGAAGAGGAAGCGATGATGGCAGCTTGCCACTACCCTGCCCTGGAAGCGCATCGGCGGCTGCACGGTGACTTTCGCCGGATGCTTTTCGAACTGCTCGAAAACGCCAAGCAGATGACCCTCGACGAGATCGCCGACGAAGTCAAGTTCCTGATCAACGGCTGGTTTTATCACCACATTCTGGTCGCTGATTTCGACTATGTGCCGAGCGTCCAGGCCGTTTCGATCTCCTGACCTCGGCCAGTCCGCTACGCGGGCATGAACCAGCGCTGTCCGGGTTCGCCAACTTCGCGTAAGGGATAGCCGTAGAGCCGGCTCAGCGACTCGCTGCTGATGACCTCTTGGCAAGGACCCTGCTCGATCATGCCGTCGCCGAACAACAGCAGGGCGTGCGTGCAGAAGCGCGCCGCCAGGCCCGGCTCGTGCAGCACCATCACACAGGCAATCGCCTCGTCGCGCGCGCGCTCTGCAAACAGCTCGAGCGTGGCAATCTGATGATTGAGGTCGAGGTGAGCCAGTGGCTCGTCGAGCAGATACAGACGAGGCGCCTGCGCCAGCAGCGTGGCGATCGATAGTCTCTGCCGCTCGCCACCGGAGAGCGTCTGTACATCGCGCTGCGCAAGTTCCGCCAGACCGACCGCTGCCAGCGCCTGGCAGGCGATCCGCGCATCCTTCGCGGATTCCCAGTCCCAACGGGCAAGATGTGGATGACGTCCGACCAGCGCCGTCTCCAGCACCGTCGAAGAAAACGCCTCGCTGCGGCTCTGCGGCAACCAGCCGCGAATGCGCGCACTGGCGCGAGCGCCCAACTCGGCGTAGCTCGCCCCGTCGAGCAGCACTTCGCCCGCCTCCGGCGCTCGCAGACCCGCCAGAACTGACAGCAGCGTTGACTTGCCGGCCCCGTTGCGACCAAGGATGGCCAGGCATTCGCCTGGCTGTACGGTCAACGCCAGATCGCGGCAGAAAGTGCGGCCGGCGATGCCGACGCGAAGACCGCTGCTGCTCAGAAGACCGCCCGGGCGAGCCATCTCAGCGGCCAACTGGAGCAGCACGGCTGAGGAGAAAGAGAAAAACCGGTACGCCAATCAGCGCGGTGAGCACCCCCACCGGCAATTGCTGTGGTGCCAGCAGCGTCCGCGCCAGGGTGTCGGCGATCACCAGCAGGCTGCCACCTGCCAGCACCGAGGCGGGCAGCAACAAACGCTGGTCATTGCCGGCAGCCAGGCGAACCAGGTGTGGGACGATCAGGCCGATGAAGCCGATTGCACCGGCATGCGTGACTGCCGCTGCGGTGGCCAGCGAGGCGACCAGGTAGACGCCACGGCGCAACGGCCGAACCGCCACCCCCAGCGCCTGTGCAATGTCGGCGCCACGCGCCAGCAGGTTGAGTTCACGTGCGAAGGGCAGCGCAATCAACAGCGCCACCGCCAGCAGGATCAGGACCAGGCGTGGATCGCCCGTTTGCGAGAGGTCGCCCATCAGCCAGAAGAGCATCCCGCGCAACCGGTCGTCGGGGGCGAGGGCGAGCAGCAAGGTGACGACCGCGCCGCAGCCGGCAGCGACGATCACGCCGGTAAGCAGCAGGCGTGACTGCGTCCAGCCGCCTTCCCCATGGGCCAGCCCAAACACCAATAACATCGCAGCCAGCGCACCGACGAAAGCCAGCCCGTTGAGACCAGCCACTCCCAGGCCAAGGACGATGGCCAGCAAGGCACCGATGGCGGCGCCGCCGGAAATGCCCAGCACGTAGGGGTCGGCCAGCGGGTTGCGCAGCAACACCTGCAGCAAGGCCCCGGCCAGCGCCAGCAGGCCGCCGCAGGCGAAACCGGTCAGCGCTCGCGGCAGACGCAGGCTGCGCACAACGTCGTCTACCATGCCGCCGCCGTCGCCAAACAGCGTCGCCAGCACCTCTGCCGGGTTGATCGCAATACTGCCCACCATCAGCGCCAGGGCGATGCTCAGCAGCGCCAGCACAGCCAGCGCCGCAAGGATCAGCAAGGCACGACGGCGGGTCGGCATGCAGCGGCCTACTTCGGTGCGTAACGAACACCGACGAAGACGTTCGCCCCGGCGGTGCTGTAGTCGCTGGCCGTCTCGTAGTCCTTGTCGAAGATGTTGTTGGCGCGCGCAAAGAACACCCAGTCTCGCTCCAGGCGATAGTCGGCATACAGATTGACCAGGCCATAGCCACCCATGCGGACGCGGTTGGCCGGGTCCTCGTAACGGTTGCCGACCAGTTGCCACTCGCCGCGCAGCTCCCAGTTTCCGAGGGTTCGGCTGACGTAGCTGCTCATCTGCTGCTCGGCACGACGAGCAAGGCGATTGCCGTTATTCGGCCCGTTCTCCTCGTTACGCGGATCGAGGAAGTCAAGTGCAAGCCCTGCGGCCCATTCCGAAAAACGCCCGTCATAGGTAAGCGTGGCGCCGCGGAGAAGCGCCTTGCTGACATTCACCGGCGCGAAGGTCGGTGGTCGGAATTCGATCAGGTCAGTCAGTTCGTTGTTATAGACGACCGCCGACGCGCGGTGGCTACCCTGTTCCCAGTTGACGCCGATCTCCGTGTTCTTCGCGGTCTCCGGCTTCAGATTTGGATCGCCGCCAGCGAAAAAGGAACTCTTGGGAAAATACAGTTCGTTGAAGGTAGGCGCACGAAAAGCCGTTCCGTAAGAGACGTGGGCGCGCCACTCGGGGGTGAATTGATAGCCATAGGAAGCAGAACCAGTGGTCTGGTCACCAAACTGCGAGTTGTCGTCCCGTCGCAGACTGAGCTGAACCCGGTGCTGCTCGATGTTTCCATTCCAGCCGGCCAGAAACGAGTTGATGGTGCGCTCGGTGACCGCGTAGTCGGTAGTGCCGGAGACCATTTGCTTGAGGTACTCGTAAGCCAGGAGAGCCTCACCGACCGGCAGTTTGATGTCATTCTGCCAGGACAGCAGATTCATGTCGGTGCGGAACTTGCTGTCCCTGACGTTCCCGGCATAGTCCCTGGTGTCGTCGGTGCTGCGACCGAGGCGCACGGTGCTGTTCCACGCCTGACTCAAGCGGTTGCGCGAGTAGATCGAATAGGTGCCGAGGTTCTGGTCACTGCTGTAGTTTTTCGCCGCGCCAAGCGCGCTGAAATCGTTGGCGTCGTACTGGTTGGTACCGTTGCTGACCAGCACATTCACCCCGAGCTCCTGCCCTTTTGCCGGACGGACGGCAAAACTGGCGCTCAGGTTCCGATTGTAGTAGCCGTCCTGATCGCGGTTATAGAACAGGTTCTTCCGGTTGCTGATGGCGTTGAAACCATCCGTGTTCGCATAGCCTGCCTGAACACTATAGGAAACGAGGTCGGTGTCGCCGGCGATGCCCACACTGCTGTCGGTCGTGTTGTACGAGCCATAGCCGGTGCGGGCGTTGACGCGCGCCGGCCCCTCGCCGCTACGCGTGAAGATCTGGATCACCCCGCCGATGGCGTCGGCACCGTAAAGCGACGACGCCGGGCCGCGCAGGATTTCGATGCGTTCGATCTGGTCCAGCGGAATACGCGACAAGGCCGCGCTACCGGTGGTCGCCGAGCCGATTCTTTGCCCATCAATCAGCACGATCGATTGATTGGTGGCGGCGCCGCGGATAAACACGCCGCTGTTGGATCCTGTGCCGCCGTTGGCGACGTACTGAACTCCCGCCTGGCGCGCCAGCAGCTGGGCCAGCGTCGATTCGCCCGCCTGATTGATTTCCTCGCGCGTGATGACCGAAACATCACTCGTCAACTCGTTGGTACGGGTGGCCTGGCGAGTGGCCGTGACGACGATCGGATCGAGTTGCTGATCCTCGGCATACGCGGCAGTCGACGACCAGGCAGCGACGGCGACGGCAAATGTTGCGACGCACGCTGGCCGCGGTTTTTGTGGATGCATGGTGGAATTCCCCCTGTTGCCGACCAGCGTCCCCGCAAGTCGGCGAGCCCAAAAAACGGCAATACATGCGGGAAAACCAACAAGGCCGGCGCCAGCGCCAAGTGTTCCGTGTCCGATTCCCCGCGGCACTTCCGTCGAGTAGTGTGCGAAGGCCGGTATCCGGGCTCGCAAGTCTTGACCTGTCGCCTTCACAGGCTTTTGCCCAGTGGCGTTTCGACAGGCCCACACTCACTTACCGTTGAGGGGGCAGCACAGGCATGGTGTTGCGCGAACACGCACCTGTTTCCCGTTTAACCGCTGCAGAAAATCTGCTGAGCGGCACCTTGCACGATCTTTTCCGCCGCTGGAAGTCGGCGAAAGCCGCGATTATAGCCTGCTCGCCGGCCAGCGACTTACGATTGACGCAGAAAGCGCGCATCAATCAACAAACAAGCTTCAGAAGCAGCCCTTACGCCTTGACCGAACATGCTTCTTGAATCTATAGTCTGGGCATGCTGAATGAACTCAACCTGCTCGAAAGCAAGATTGCCCAGGTGGCCGCGCTCTGCCGCAGCTTGCGGAGCGAGAATCACGAACTTCGCGAACGACTCGCATCTGCCGAAACCGAAAGGGATCGCCTCGCGGAACGTATGGCGACCGCCTGCGAGCGGCTGGAGCAACTTGCGCAACAACTGCCCGAAGCCAAGGCCTGAAAACTCTGATCTGATGCCCAACGAAGCCAATTTTCTCGATATCAACCTGCTTGGCAAAGAGTACCGTGTCGCCTGCCCAGCCGATCAACGGGATGCACTGCTGCAGGCCGCTCACTATGTCGACGGCAAGATGCGCGACATCGCCGAAAAAACCAAGAGCAATCTCTCCGAACGTATCGCGGTCATGGCTGCGCTGAATATCGCTCACGAGCACGTCGGCCTCAATCAGGAAGCGCTCGGGCAGCATCAGAAAATTGAATCGGAGATAAGACTGGACATCGATGAGCTTAGGGGTAGAATCATTCACATGGAGGCCGAGCTGGATGCGGTGTTGAAGTCCGAATAAAGCTTTATTGTGGTCTCCAAGAGAGTTCCCTGCGGTGTTTGTTAAGGTCATAGATTCCTTGAACCAATGCAAATTGGCATTGGTCTCTGACCATAGAAACCGCTGTTGTGTGCGCCCCTAATGTCGGGCATACCTGATGCGGAAGGAAAGCGACCTATCTGAACCCAGGTTCAGGATGCCGGCCTGACGGCACTCGCGGGGACAAGCAATCAAAAACGCGGAAGCTTTGGCTCCGCGTTTTTTTTACGCTCGCTCTCGCGATGAGACGAGTGAGGTCGGGCCGAACGGTCATGGCGATTCCAGACACCCCCGATGATGAAAGCCATGACCGTTCCCTCCCTTGCAGGGCGCATTCCGGCTTGCACGCCGGAAT
>RRZU011258012.1_pt1 | contig 11179 bp, 9 predicted proteins | sample 2165561 | NCBI WGS metagenome assembly RRZU01 (sample SAMN10456909, study PRJNA506462) | wastewater metagenome | isolation source: wastewater sludge | place: USA: Moscow, Idaho | reverse complement strand
GAAACGAGAGCGCTGCGCATCGGTGGGGGTCAGTTGGAGAACGAGGAGTACGAACCGAACGCCAACGAGAGCGCTGCGCATCGGTGGGTGTCAGAGCGGAATCGGGATGATGCGGACCGAGGTGCTGGGATGTAACTACGCGTCCGTGGGCGTCAGCGTGAGGTGACGTTTCAACCCATCTTCATCGACCTCGACGGTTCCGAGTGTGCGAGCGACAGCGGCGACGTCGTCGCTCTTGGCGTCCAACAGTGCTCGCGTTAGTAGCCCGCGATAGTGCTTGGCCATATGTGTGATGACTTTGCCGGAGGAATCGCGCACCCGCACGTCCCACCAGGGGCCGGGCGGGTTCCATACCAGGTAAGCGCCCGAGCGCATGTCTACGGTGACCTGGTTCGGGTCGTACGCGGCATCTGTGGCGCTTTCGGAGACCTCTGCCGCGAACATTTCCGCCTTGAGGTGCCGTCGCCAGTACGTCTTAAGCGCACCGGCCCGCGGCAGTTTGACGTTCATCGAGAGTCGGTAGGCAGGAATGAGATCCTCACCACCGGTTGCCCCAAAAAGGCCGGAGAAGATGGTGACGTCGTCGCCCTCGCGAAGTTGCGCGGCCTCGTACAGCACCCCGGTGTAGACCTCACGCGCGGGTGCGCACGGCAGGCTCCACAGCTCGCGCTGGGCCTCCACCTCGGGACGAATGCGTTCTCCGGCCTTAAGAATCGCGAGAGCATCGTCGCGGCGGGAGACTTTGATCAGTTCGTCGACGACGGCGGCCCGTGCGTCCGTTAGTTCCGGATAAGCCAGAATCGAGAGGTCGAGAGTGGGGCCGGATGCCGGGGGAGTCTTGCCTTCCGAGGGCGGGAGAAGAATACGCACGAGCTTTAGTCTATGATGGCAGGGCGAATGAGTCGGCCAGGCGGCCGCGTGACGTGTTCGTCAGAACACGCCCCGAGGAACGTCCGGGCTCCACAGGGAACGGTGGTGGGTAACGCCCACCCGGGGTGACCCGCGGGAAAGCGCCACAGAAAACAGACCGCCACGGGCTTTGGCCCGAGGTAAGGGTGAAACGGCGGTGTAAGAGACCACCGCGCTCCAGGTGACTGGAGTGGCATGGCAAGCCCCACCGGGAGCAAGGTCAGACAGCGCGCGTTGAGGCGTCCCGCTGAGCGCGCGGGTGGACCGCTAGAGCTGTGCGGCAACGTACAGCGTAGAGGGATGGTCGCCGCCGGCCCGCTGAGGCGGGCCGGAACAGAACCCGGCGTATCGGCCGACTCATTCGCCTATGTTCGAGAATGGACACTTTTCGCGAGAATTGAGCCCTGCGCTACTGTCCTAGGGCTCAATTCTCGACACAGCTGTCCATTCTCGAAATGTCCAGCTCCAATAAACCAGCGCCTACTCGGCGCTTCCGGCGCTTCCGGCAGATTCGCCGGAAGCCTCAGCGGCTAGCTTCGCGGCCTTCTTAGCTTCCTTCTCCGCTTTCTGAACCTTGCGGACTTCTTCGCGAGCTACGGCGATCTTCGTCTTGGTCTCATCGTCCAGGGCAAAAGCTCCGGCCTCCTGAGCGGCCAACAGAGCCGAACCCACGATGCCCGCGGTGTTGAGCAGCTCGGCCGGAATGATCGGTGCACGAGTGCTGAGAAGCGGCACAAACTTCTTCGATTTCTTCGAGATACCGCCGCCGATGATGAAGACATCGGGGGAGAAGAGCATCTCCACATGGGAGAAGTAACGCTGCAGGCGCTCAGCCCACTGCTCGTAGGTGAGGCCCTCGTTTTCGAAAACTGAGGAGGCGGCGCGCTTCTCGGCGTCGTAGCCGTCAATTTCCAGGTGGCCGAGCTCCGTGTTGGGGATAAGTACACCGTCCATGACCAGCACGGATCCGATGCCGGTTCCCAGCGTCAGTACCATGACCAGACCGTCGATGCCGTTGGCGGCGCCGTAATGTACTTCGGCGTAACCCGCGGCATCGGCGTCGTTCAACACGGTGACCGGACGGCCCAAGCGCTCCGTCATGAGCTTGAGGACGTTTTCATCCTTCCACGACTCGTGCAGATTGGCGATCATGGGGGCCACACCGTGGATGATGGGTGCCGGGAAATCAATGCCAATCGGAACGGTCTCGTCAATCCCGAAGTGCTCAACTAGCTCCGCCACGGTGTCCGCCACCGCGTCGGGGGTAGCGGGCTGCGGTGTGGGAATGCGGTAGCGCGACCCAATAAATTCACCGCGGTCCAGATCGACGAGTGCGCCCTTGATGCCGGAGCCGCCGATGTCGATTCCGAAGGCGATGTGCTGGGGGGAAGTAGTCATGGAAACTCCTTACAGGTGAGGAGCCAGATCCACATCTGACGGCAGTGTCAGAATCTCGGCTCCATCCGGGGTGACAACGAGAGTGTGCTCCCATTGTGCCGTGCGGGCGCGGTCCTTGGTGAGAACTGTCCATTCGTCGGGCCATTGGTCCCAAGCGATGGTGCCAAGGGTCAGCATGGGTTCGATGGTAAAGACCATCCCAACCTCCATGATCGTGTCATAAGAGGGTGCTGCGTCGTAGTGGGGAACGATGAGCCCCGAGTGGAATGCCTCGCCCACCCCATGACCAGTGAAATCCCGTACGACTCCGTACTCAAAGCGCTTGGCGTAGGACTCAATGACACGACCAATGACGTTGATCTGGCGACCCGGCTTGACGGCCTTGATGCCACGCATCATCGCAGTTTTCGTGCGTTCGATGAGAAGCTTGGACTCCTCGTCCACTTCGCCCACGGTGAACATCGCGTTCGTGTCCCCATGCACGCCGTTCTTATAGGCGGTGACGTCCAGATTGATGATGTCGCCGTCGTGCAGCACGGTGGAATCGGGGATGCCGTGGCAGATGACCTCGTTAATCGAGGTGCAAATCGACTTCGGGAAGCCCATGTAGTCGAGGCAGGAGGGGTAGGCGCCGTGGTCGCACATGTACTCGTGTGCGATGCGATCCAGTTCGTCCGTCGTGACACCAGGCGCCACGGCCTTGCCAGCTTCGTACAGGGCATCAGCTGCGATGCGCCCGGCGATGCGGATCTTCTCGATGGTTTCGGCATTCTTGACGTCCGATGCCGTCACCACTTCCGGACCGTCATGGAAGAGGTACTCGGGGCGTTCGATTCCCTTGGGAACCTGACGCTTGGGGGAAAGTTTTCCGGGAACAAGGGTGCCAAGTGGTGCGCGTTCTGCCAACATGGATTCAAGTCTAGGACGAACGCACACGCTTGGCACCTGCCGCGGTGTGAAAGGAGACGTCATGGAGGGTGAGTACTATCTCAACACCCGCACCGGCGAAGTCGAGAAGGGCAAGCGCTCAGGTTGGCGCGACCGCATGGGTCCGTATGCGACCGCCGAGGAAGCGGCACGCGCCTTTGCGATTGCTCGTGAACGCAACGCGGCGTCGGATGCGGCGGAAAAGCAATGGCGCGAGGCGTGGGATGAGAAGGACGATTTTTGGGGTGAGAGTTGAGCCAGCTGACCTCTGATACAAAGTTCCTTAAAAAGAATCTCCGTCATCCCGCACCCCGTGTGTCATGGGTACACGAGATGCGGGATGACGGAGATAGATTTTCAGAGCGTCATCAAGGGAGTCACGAAATCAGTCAGAACGAGTGCGAATCGTCGGGGAAGGAGCGTGACTTGACGGCCGCACAGTAGTCGGTGGCCGCGTCACGTAGGGCGTCGCCCACGCGGCCAAACTGCTTGGAGAAGGAAGGCGACCAGCTGGTCATCCCTGCCATGTCCGTCCACACCAACACCTGACCGTCGCAGCCATCGCCGGCGCCGATCCCAATGGTGGGAATGGTGAGGATCTTGGAAATTTTCGAGGCGAGGCGGGCCGGAACCATTTCTAGGACGACGGCGACCGCTCCAGCTTCCTGCACGGCGACGGCGTCGTCAATGAGCTGGGTTTCAGACTCGTCGGTGCGCCCCTGGACACGTGGACCTCCGAGGCGATGTTCGGACTGGGGTGTAAATCCAAGGTGGCCCACTACGGGGATGCCGGCGGCGGTAATGTGCGCGATGGTCGCGGCCTGGCGCTTTCCGCCCTCAAGCTTGACCGCCTGCGCCCCGGCTTTCATCAGCCGAACGGCGGACCGAACGCCCTGTGCGGGAGATTCTTCATAGGAACCAAAGGGAAGATCGGCGACGACGAAGGCGCGTGCAGTGGCGCGTGCCACGGCACCGGTGGCCACTTCCATCTCTTCGAGGGAGACAGGGATGGTGGACGGGTAACCAAGAAGCGTATTGCCGTAGGAATCGCCGACGAGAAGCGATTCGACGCCCGCGGAATCGAAGATGCGGGCGGTGATGGCGTCGTAGCAGGTCAACATCGTGATGGGCTCACGTCGTTCCTTCATCTCGGCGAGATGATGGACCCGCACGCGGCGCGGCGCGGGACTTTTCGAGGTGCTCATGCTTCTCCTTCGCTTGGACGGTGGCACCATCCTAGTCGTCTCGCATAGTCCGCGCCCATTTCAGCTGGCCATCTGGACCGTAAAGGACCTCAAAGGACCCGCTTGACGAGCTACTATGGGCACATCAGGTCTACTATGGGCGCACGGCGAGTCTTCGGAGGAGGTGAGATGTCACAGATCATTGCCTACTTCCAAGTCACCAACGCTGAGTTTTGGTCAGGAATTCTGTTGATCGGCGTGGCAACTCTTATCCTGCTCATTGCGATTCGCCCGGAGCGTGAGTATGCCCTGCTCCCGCGTGGGGTTTTCCCCGAGGGTGATGAACCCCAGCCCACCCGACACGTCACGGGCGGGGAGCCTCCCATGCGAATGGAACCCCCTCAAATGAGTGTGGCGGAGGCTGCCTTCGTTTATCGGGAGGCTGGTCATCGTGACATTGCACTGTGCATCATTCTGGATTTGGCAGTACGCGGTTTTATTGAACTCGTCGAATATCGTTACCTCAGCAAAGGTCTGCCTTTTGTTGTTGTGGCCTACCTCAATCCACCCGATGACACATGCACACCGGAGGAACGCCTTTTCCTTGACCAGTTAGCAGTACCCGGCGCTATAGAGAACCAACCCTATGCGAGATCGCACCCCTTTGACTCCCGGCGCTTCCGAGGCATCCTTGAGGACCTGGGAATTCCACCGGTGGGAACCCCGTCCGGCCGCTTGTCGGGACTACGGCGTTCCCTCAGTGACCGCATGTCCGGCGCCGTTGTGCACCGGATCCACGATGAATACCGCTGGTTCCGCTCGGCTCGTGAACGTCTTAGCTCAGCCGGAGCGCTGGAGTTCCTCGGCGGTCTCGCTGGGACCATCTTGGCCTTCATCCTTATGCTCACCAGTTCGCTACGGCCCTTCTGGCTCTTTGTATGCATCATGGTGATGCTGCTTGGCATTCTCACCATCATGGGGGCTGCGGTGCGCACGACGGATGGAACTGTGGCACATGACCAATGCAGGGGATTCCGGCGGTTTCTCGTCGCACCACCGCCGGGAACGGACATTAATTACCTTGTTACTCTCGCTCCTTGGGCATTTGCGTTGAACTGTCTGCATGAGTGGGGGCAAAGTCTTGATCGCCTGGCCGTTGTTAGCAACCGCTCAATCAGCGAGGTAGCGCATGGATTTATCCGCACGTCGAGTCCCATCGTTAACGGGCATGATCTGGTGGACATGATCTCGCTGATGAAGACTCGTTTCCAGGACGCTCCCGAGTCCAACGACACAAAGCCGGGAAATCACACGGATGTTCTTGGGTGGCAGGAATTGAAGGAACGCCCACAGGGTGGGGCACCGCGGACCTGAGTGCCGGACGTCGTCGTTGTTCTTCTGACGTGACCTCGTACTTGCAGGTCTTGTCCCTCGGCACACAAACTCAGCCGGGGTGGCAGAATAGAGGAAGTTCTATCAAAGGAGTGCCGTGGATCGCCAGCAGGAGTATGTACTTCGCACCATTGAGGACAAGGGCGTGCGTTTCGTTCGTCTGTGGTTCACCGACGTGGTGGGCAAGCTGAAGTCGGTGGCGATAGCGCCGGCGGAGTTAGAAGAGGCCTTTGAGGACGGCATCGGTTTTGACGGCTCGTCCATTCAAGGGCTGACACGCGTCTACGAGTCGGACATGCTTGCTCGGCCGGATGCCTCGACGTTCCAACTGTTGCCGTGGCGTGGAACCGATCATCCCGTGGCGCGCATGTTTTGCGATATCACCACACGCGACGACGAGCCCGCGCGTACAGATCCCCGCAACATTCTCAAACGAGCCCTTGCGAAGGCCGGCGAGATGGGATTCACCTGCTACGTCCATCCCGAAGTGGAGTTCTTTCTCTTCCACCCCTCGACGGATCCGGAGGCCATCCCGATGCCGATCGATTCGGCGTCCTATTTCGATCACGTGACCCGCTCAACCGCCCATGATTTCCGCCGCGAGGCAATCCTCAACCTGGAGGAGATGGGCATCTCGGTGGAATTCTCGCACCATGAGGCTGGGCCGGGCCAGAACGAGATTGACCTTCACTTCTCGGACGCGCTGTCGATGGCGGACAATCTCATGACGTTCAAGGCGGTCATCGAGGACGTCGCGGTGCGTCAGGGTGTGCAGGCGTCGTTTATGCCGAAGCCGCTTATTGACGCGCCGGGGTCGGGCCTTCACACTCATATCTCTCTTTTCGAAGGCGAGCGCAACGCGTTTTCTGATCCAGCGGGTGAGTACGGACTGTCGGAGACGGGCCGCCAATTCATGGCGGGGCTGCTCAAGCACGCCCGTGAGATCACCGCGGTGACGAATCAGCACGTCAACTCGTACAAGCGCCTGTGGGGCGGCGGCGAGGCTCCGTCCTATGTGAGTTGGGGGCCGAGCAATCGGTCGGCGCTCATCCGGCTGCCGCATTACCGCCCCGATCGTCCACAGTCGGCGCGGCTGGAGTATCGGGCTATCGACTCGGCCGCGAATCCTTATCTGGCCTATGCAGTGTTGCTTCGTGCGGGCTTGGCCGGGATCGAAGGCAATTATGAGCTTCCGGAGCAGGCGGACACAGACGTGTTCTTGCTGAGCGATATGGAGCGCAGGATTCTTGGTATCGAGTCCCTTCCGAGTTCGCTCAGCCAGGCGTTGGAGACTATGCAGCGTTCGGAACTCGTAGCGGAGACCCTTGGGGAGGATTGCTTTGATTACTTCTTACGCGACAAGCGCCACGAGTGGGAGCAGTACCGCCAGCAGATCACCCCGGCAGAACGACGTCATTTTCTCGCAACATACTGAGCCTACAATCTAGCCGGAACGGTGAGCGCCCGGCCCTTGGCCGCCGGGGCGTGGATCTCCACCGGATCGTACGACGTTGTTACCTAGCCGGATTGTAGGAAGTGGGAAGAGATGCGCGAACAGAGTCTGACGAGCCAACTGCGTAGGGCCGGTTTTGCGGATCCGGCACGCGGCGAGGCCCTGCTGAGCGATCCGGCTCTTGATGAGCTGAAGAGGCCCGAATATCTCGCTGAGTTTGATCAGGTGGCCGATCCGGACCAGTGTCTGCTCGCTTTCATTCGTCTGAAGGAGGCGTGCGACGCGGCTGGATGCGGGGCGATTCTGCGTGGACTTGTCGCGAACGCGCGTACGAGGGCGCGACTGGTTGCGTTGCTGGGAATGTCGAGTTCGCTTGGTGATTTTATGATCTCGCACCCGCATTTGACAGAAGAGATTATTTCGCATCCCGGTGGCCACGAACGCGCGTCAATTTCGACGACGACGTTGGCCCGCGAGCGAGCTCTGGCGCTTGAGGCCGTGGGGGCGGACCCCGAGACGCCTTTCCCTGTGGCGCACGGGGAGGACTGCATCAATAAGCTGCGAGTCCATTACTTCACCAGAATTGGAGCGCTAGCTGCGTCCGACCTCACGGCCCCCGATCCGTTGGAAGCGATGCCAGAGGTGTCCTCGCAGATTGCGGATATCGTGGGTGGGACGCTCGATGCGGCCCTCGCCGTGGCGCGTGCGGAAGTTGAGGATGCCGACAAGGTGGGCTTGGCGATCATCGCCATGGGTAAGACCGGGGCTCGCGAGCTCAACTACATTTCCGATGTGGATGTGGTGTACGTGGCGCGGGGGCTCGATGACGGCTCGGATGGTGGTTCGGGTGACGCTGAACCGTTGGATGAGCCGGACGTTATTCGTATCGCCACGCGTTTAGCTACCTCCGTGGGAAGGGCTGTTTCCGCCTCCGCCGGTGAGCCTGCACTATGGATTCTTGATGCCAACTTACGCCCCGAGGGCAAGGACGGCCCACTGGTGCGTACGCTGGAGTCGCACGTTGCATATTACGACCGATGGGCTAAGGGATGGGAGTTCCAGGCTCTGTTGAAGGCCCGCCCGATTGCGGGAGATATGGAACTGGGCGAGGCCTACATTTCCGCCCTGCGCCCCAAGGTGTGGGAGGCCGCCAACCGTGAGAACTTTGTTGAGGACTCTCGAGCGATGCGCCGCCGCGTAGAGGAACACGTGCCCGCGCGGGAGCAGGGGCGTCAGCTGAAGCTTGGTAAGGGCGGATTGCGCGACGTCGAGTTCACTGTCCAGCTGCTACAGCTGGTGCATGGACGTACTGATGAGTCGCTGCGCACGCAGTCCACGCTCGACTCCATCGGAGCTCTCCGCGATGGCGGCTACGTGGCTCGCAAGGACGCCGAACTACTGGACCACGACTACCGCTTTCTGCGGACGCTTGAACACCGGATCCAGTTACAACGATTACGCCGCTCCCATCTGGTTCCCAGCGGTGAGGCGGAGTTGCGCCGTGTGGCCCGCTCGTTGCAGCGCGCTGGCATTCACACGTCGGCGGATCTGGAAAAGGCGTGGCAGGACACTCGCAGGCAGGTGCGAAAACTCCACGAAGCGATTTATTACCGCCCACTTCTGCCTGAAGCAGCGCGACTCTCTCCCGACGACGTCTCACTGGACAGTGAGGCCGCCAAGGCGCGACTCTCCTCCATGGGATATCTGGATCCGTCGGGTGCACTTAACCACATCAGCGCGCTGACCTCGGGTGTTTCGCGTACCGCGGCCATCCAGCGCCAACTCCTGCCGGTCATGCTTGGCTGGTTCGCGCAAGGCCCGGAGCCGGATGCCGGACTCCTCGCCTTCCGAGTTCTTTCCGAGAAGATGGGGCGGACCTCGTGGTACATGCGCACCTTGCGCGATGGCGGCGCGGCGGCCGAGCGGCTCTGCCTCATTCTTTCCTCGTCGCGATATCTGGCTGACCAGATTCCTGGGTTGGCCGAGTCCATTAGCTGGCTGGTGGATAAATCGGATCTGCTTCCACCTACCCGCGAAGAGCTGGACACCGAACTTGAATCGTTGCTCACGCGCCGCCATGAGCCTTCCGACATCGTGTCTGCCGGGCGCTACCTGCGCCGCCGAGAGTTGATGCGGACGGCGATGGGCCAGGTGCTGCGCGTTGTGGAGCCTGCCGAGTCACGAGCAGCGGTATCCCACGCGGCAGAGATCTCAATTGAGGCGGGCCTCCGTGCGGCACAGATTGCAGGGTGCCGAAAACTGGGGATTGACGAGCCGCTGTCACGCTACGCCGTCGTCGCCCTTGGACGGCTTGGTGGCAAGGAGATGGGATACGCATCGGACGCGGATATCCTCTTCCTGCACGATCCACTGCCGGATAGCGACGAGGTTTTGGCGCAGCGGCTTGCCAACGAGGTGGCGTCGCAGCTGGCCCGGCTCCTCAAGGAGGCGAGCCCTGAACCGCCGATGCCGGTGGACTACGATCTGCGGCCCGAGGGTCGAAATGGTGTGCTCGCGCGCAGCCTGGGATCGTTGGCCGAGTACTACGAGCGCTGGGCCGAGGTATGGGAATTCCAATCCTTACTGAGGGCCCGCCCCATTGCTGGTAACGAAGCTCTTGGTGCCGAGTTCGTGAAGGTCATTGATCCGTTCCGCTATCCCGCGGGTGGGTTGGGTGACGCGGCGCTACGTGAGGTGCGGCGCATCAAGGCGCGCGTGGAGACTGAGCGTATGCCGCGCGGCGTCCAACCCCAGCGACACCTCAAGTTGGGCCGCGGGGGATTGGCCGACGTCGAGTGGACCGCCCAGCTGTTACAGCTTCAGCACGCCGGTGCGTATCCTGCTCTTCGGACGACGGCGACGCTCCCCGCTTTGGCTGCCGCTCGCGAGGTGGGGCTGCTCTCTTCGACCGATCACGATCGATTGGTCGAGGCGTGGAGCCGGGCGTCGTTACTACGTGATCTCAACTTCTTAGGAACGGGCCGCGCGCAGTCTTCGAAGATCGATGTGCTGCCGCACGAGCTGGGAGAATTGGCGGTGGTCGCATCCCTTATGGGTAAGGACACCTCCGAGCGGCACGACGTCGAAGAAGAATATCTGCGCGGTGCGCGGCGCGCGCGGGCGATCGTTGAGCGCGTGTTCTACGCCCATCCCGAGCGCGGATAGCGCTCGCGGGGATCACGCTGGGCACCTACCGAGATACCGTTAGCGCTCGGATGCTCAAACCGCCTTACAAGATACAGAACGCTACGCAATCACAGGAGAAAACAGGAGATTATGCGTATCCACCTCATTCGTCATGGTCAGACGTCTTCGAATGTCTCAAAGGCTCTCGACACGGGATTCCCGGGTGCCCCACTTACGGAACTGGGCCGCGAACAGGCGGCGTCGCTTCCTAGACGGCTCGAAGGGATCCCTCTTGACGCGATCTACACATCTCCACTCATCCGTACCCAGCAGACGGCCACACCGCTCGCTACCGCTCGCGGCCTTGATCTCCTTGTGCGTGAAGGCGTGCGCGAAATTCGGGCTGGTGACATGGAAATGAGTTCCGCCGACGAAGACTACCGGGCCTACTTCGAAACCATGGGCGCCTGGATCGGTGGAAACTTAGCTGTGCGGATGGGCGGTTTAGAGACAGGCCATGACGTGCTGGAGCGCTTTGACTCGGTGGTGGCCGAGATTGAGAGTACCGGCGTAGAGAGTGCGGCGATTGTTTCGCACGGGGCGATGATCACCGTGTGGTCTGCAATTCGGACCTCCGGTCTCAGCACGGAGCTGGTGACGCGTATCCATCCACTGAATACCGGGATCTGTGAGATTGAGGGAAGCCTGTCTGGAGGCTTTCAGGCGCTTTCGTGGATGGGCGAGCGGATCGGTTGAGCGGGTTAGCTGAGCGAGGCGCCTGCCGGCAGAT
>RRZU012645913.1_pt1 | contig 11180 bp, 8 predicted proteins | sample 2165561 | NCBI WGS metagenome assembly RRZU01 (sample SAMN10456909, study PRJNA506462) | wastewater metagenome | isolation source: wastewater sludge | place: USA: Moscow, Idaho | reverse complement strand
GGTTGTCAAATTCTTTACATTTTCCAAAAGAAATGCTTTAGGCTTTATTTCATCTATTATTTTAGCTGTTTCAAAAAATAAATTTCCCCTAGGGTCATCAAAACCTTTCTGATACCCTGCTATAGAGAAGGCTTGACAAGGAAAGCCTGATGTAATAATATCTACCTTTTTCAATTTAGATATATTTTCTTGTTTTGTCAAATTATGTATATCATCCTCAATAAGTAAATGTGAAAAATTTTCTCTATATGTTATACAAGCATTTTTATCTATTTCATTTGCCCATTCAAGTGTAGCTCCTGCATTTTCAAACCCTTTGCAAATTCCACCTATACCTGCAAATAAACTTCCTACAGTAAATTTTCCCATCTTCACTTTCAACCTTTCTTAAACTTAAACTATTTTTAATTATATCATAATTGTATCAATTTTTTCAATTTGATTAATTAATAAAAATTTTCTGAAAATTTTCAAATAAAAAGACACAGCGTTAACTGTGTCTGATTTCCTATTTTTTATACATGCAATTCTGCTTTTAACCCTAATAATTCTTTATTTTTTTCAATTATAGGTTTCACTTCTAGTTCCACAAAATCAACTGTTTGCTCTGCTGCAAACCCTATGAAATTTTTAGGATCAAGTAGTTCCATAAGTCTATTTTTATCAATATTGAAATAATCGTCAGCTAAGATTCTTTCGATTAAATCATTTTCTTTTCCTTCTACTTTAACATTTCTACCAGCATCCATAGAATGTACTCTGATTCTTTCATGAAGTTCTTGTCTATCTCCTCCATTTTTTACACCTTCCATAATTATGTACTCAGTTGCCATAAATGGTAATTCAGACATAATTCTTTTTTCTATCATTTTTGGATAAACAACAAGTCCATCCATAATGTTTTGCCAGATAAGAAGTATAGCATCTATAGAAAGGAAAGCTTGAGGTATTGCAAGTCTTTTGTTTGCAGAATCATCAAGAGTTCTTTCAAACCATTGAGTTGCTGCTACCATAGCTGGAGAATCTGCAAGAGACATTACAAATTTTGCAAGTGAAGATATTCTTTCTGATCTCATTGGATTTCTTTTGTAAGCCATAGCTGATGAACCTATTTGGCTCTTTTCAAATGGTTCTTCTATTTCTTTAAGATGTTGTAATAATCTTAGGTCGTTTGTAAATTTATGAGCTGATTGAGCTATACTTGATAATAAAGCTAGAATTTCAGCATCTACTTTTCTATCGTAAGTTTGACCTGCAACCATAAATCTTTTATTGAATCCCATTTTTTCAGAAACCATAACATCTAATTTTTTTACTTTATCAAAATCATGATTAAAAAGTTCAGCAAAAGAAGCAGCCGTTCCTGTAGTTCCTTTTACACCTCTAAATCTTAAAGTGTCTAATCTAAATTCAAGTTCTTCAAAATCAAGAACAAGAGATTGTAACCATAAAGTTGCTCTTTTCCCTACTGTTGTAAGTTGTGCTGCTTGGAAATGAGTAAATCCAAGAGTTGGCATATCTTTGTATTCTATAGAAAATTTAGCCAAAGAATCCATTACATTAACTAATTTTTTCTTAAGGATTAATAAACCCTCTTTCATTTGAATAAGGTCTGTATTATCTCCTACATAAGCAGAAGTTGCACCAAGATGTATAATTGGTTTTGCTGATACAGCTTGTTCTCCAAAGGCATGAACATGAGCCATAACATCATGTCTTACTTCTTTTTCTCTTTGTTTTGCCACATCATAATTAATATCGTAGATGTATTTTTTCATTTCTGCAATTTGTTCTTCTGTAATATTTAACCCTAATTCTCTTTCACACTCAGCTAAAGCTACCCACAATTTTCTCCAAGTTGAAAATTTCATATCATTAGAGAAATTATAAAGCATCTCCTTTGACCCATATCTTTCCACAAGGGGATTTACATAAACATTAGTTTCCACAAAAACTCCTCCTATTTTTTTGTAACTACTCAGGCATTTTTATCAAAACAGATTAAATTTCTCTGCTTTTATTGGGTTCGGGGAACACCCCATAATTCCCAAACTTAAAATATCTTTATCTCCTTGAAATATTGAGCTTTTATGGGGTTCGGGGCAACGCCCTGTAATTCCCCCATCCAAGCATCCACGCCAAAGGCGTGGATGCTTGGATATAAGTCTGAGTAGTTACTTTTTTTAATATTATAACTCTTTCGAGCTTTATACCTTGTTAAGTCTTAAGTGAAAGGTTGTTCCTTTATCCACTGTAGAATCAAACCAGATTTCACCATCATTAAGCTCAATAAGCCTTTTTGCAAGAGGCAGTCCTAATCCTGTTCCTTTTTCTTTAGAACCTCTAACTCTTTCATACTCTAAGAAAACTCTGTCTTTATTTTCGTCCGGAATACCAATTCCAGTATCTGCAATATGAAGTAAAACAGTTTTACCCTCGTCTGTTAAACTCACATCTAGACTTCCTTTTTCTTTATTATATTTAATACTGTTACTAACAACATTATTTATTATTTGATAAAGCATTGAAGCATCAGAAAAAACTTCAACTTTATCTTCCATGTGATTTTTGAATTTTATATCTTTTATCTCAAGTAAAGTTTCATTATTTAGTAGCACTTCATCAACAAGAGCTTTTAAGTCGTTTGCTTCTTTATAAAGTTCAAGCTTTCCTGCATTAAGTTTATTTAAATCAAGTAAGTTATTAACAAGCTCTTTAAGTCTTATAGAATTGGAATAAGCTTTTTTAATCATTTTATCTATGGTTTTTTCTATGTTTCTGTTATTTATGATAATATTTTCTAAAAACCCTATTATTGCTGTAATTGGCGTTCTTATTTCATGAGAAACTATAGACATAGACATGTCTTTTTTGCTATTTTTCTCTTCCAAATCTTTTCTGCTTCTATTAAGTTCTTCTATTTCATTTATAAATTCGCTTACTTCAGTAACTATGCCATAATAAATTGCTCTCTCTCCAACCATTATCCTCTTTACATTTTCCTTCAAATAAACTATGTTTCCGTCTTTTGCTTTGTAACGAGCCATAAAAGAACACTGGTCTTCCTTATCTTTTAGAATATTCTCAAATTTATTGTCTATGGATATTACCTTCGTAAACCATTTATCCTTATAAAAATCTTGTGGGTCATACTGTAAAAGTTTATTTATTCCTTTACTTACATATTTATACCCTTCTTCTTCGTCATAAATATATACAACATTTTCAAGTTCATCATTCAATTTATAAAAAATATCTCCAAAACTAACTTCTTCTCTAAACTCTATTATATACTCACCGGTTTTTACACCTTTTATTCTATATACATCTACAAGCATTCTATGGGTTTTCCCATTTGCCAAACTTATAGTTACTTTCTTTTCTCCATCTGTAAGCCCTTTATCAAAATTTTCTTCATCAAAGTCTTCAAATTTCAAAAAAGTAAATATACTTTGCCCCCTAAGCTCTCCAATAGTTCCGTAGCCAAACAATTGTAAACATGGTTTATTAATTTTTTTTATGTTAAAATCTCTCAGAACCATTACTGGCTTATCTATTAAATTTAATAATTTATTTGATTTTTTTTCCTTAGTATATTGTTTTCTATAATAATCTCTGTTAATTATTTCAGTAAAAGAACCTACTATTTTAAATACTCCAAGTAAAAAGAGTAATAAGGATATTATATAACTTCCAAAACTACTTGTTTTTATATAATTTAAAAAAAACAGTTCAGAAGCAATATTAAAAAGTAAAACTTCTTCAAAGGTTTTTTTTACAGTTCTTTGGGAAAAAAGCTGGTAAAAAGTAAGAAGTTCAATATATAATATAACAGGTAAATAATTCATTAAGTCTAGCCTAAAAAAAGTGAATACCAAGTATAAATTGAAAGATAAAAAACTTAGGACTACAAAATTTAGCCATCTAGTTTTTTCTTCTACACGATTTAGAAAAAGTGCAAAGGTAAATAAAGCAATTTGAGAAAATTTAAGTTGATTAAAATATAATTTATCAAAGGAGCTGTAGCTGATATTTTTTACTGTTATTATGAAAAATGCCAAACTCATTAAAGCACTCATGGAAAAAAAATAAATATAATTTATATTTTTCATAGTAACTCCTGCTCTATAGGACAAAACAGTTACTATAGAGTAAGATATAAGAGCTGTAAGTGTAAAAACTACTGTAGTTGTGTAGTAATATGCATTTCCACCTATTATTCTATTTAGACCTGTTAAAAAAATCATAGATATGAACATTAATAAAATAACCCATTTTTTCATTTTCTCACCTTTTCTATTTATCGTAAGACATTATAATAGCATTCTCTCCGGTGTCTTTATAATAATTTTTTCTAACATTTACAATGCAAAAGCCTACTTTTTTATACAAAGCTATTGCATGTTCATTTTTCTCTCTTACCTCTAAAAAAATACCTTTATCTAATTCTTTTATAGTTTCTTCAAGAAATTTACTTCCTATACTTTTACTCCTAAATTCTTTTTTTACTGCTATTTTGACAAGCTCGTATACATCTACCATATCCAAAAAAACTGCATAAGCCACAATTTCATTTTCATAAAGATATACAAATATTTTACTCCCGTAATCCTTTAATAGTCTTTCATAAGAATTAATCTCCCAAGGATTACTAAAAGAATTTTTCTCTATTTCAATAATTTTTTCTATTTCATTTGCTTTTATTTCTATAGTCATAATTTTCCTTATATTTTTTTCGATTCTTTATTAATTATATACTAAATTATCTCTTTTTACCATAGTTTTTTAATCGATAGGTTTTATAATAAAATTAAATCTGGCTCTGTTGTATTTAACTATAGGTTCTTATAAAATAGAAGTCATTGCCCCTTCGGCACAATGAGAAATGCGGGGCTGTCGCCCCAAACCCCACACCTAACTGGAATATAGCCTTAAATTTTTACAAAAAAATAAACCCAAACAAATTTGGGTTTACCTTCTTATTTTCTGATTTCTTTAATTCTTGCTCTTTTACCAGATAATCCTCTTAAGTAATAAAGTTTTGCTCTTCTTACTCTTCCGATTCTCTTAACTTCGATTTTTTCAATCATTGGTGAGTTTATAGGGATTATTCTTTCTACTCCTACACCAGCAGCTATTTTTCTAACTGTGAAAGCTTTTCCAGTTCCAGCTCCTGATACTCTAATTACTACACCTTCAAATAACTGAACTCTTTCTTTGTCCCCTTCTTTTACTTTGTAGTGAACAACTATAGTGTCTCCAGCTTTGAATTGAGGGATATCTGTTCTTAATTGAGATTGCTCAACTAATTCGATTAATCTTTCTTTCATGTTACTCCTCCTAAGCGTTGATATTCATTTAATTATTATAAAGCGGAATATCCTTTTCATTTAACCTAAGTAGTATATCATAATTTAAATCATTCGTCAACATTATATGAAAATTACTTATAGATTTTATTCCCTCTTTTTACTCCATAAATTTAGAGTTGCTACTTTGAAGTACTATTCTACTCCATTCTTCTGCTTTATTTATACTTCCTTTAACAACTAAGTACTTTTCAGTTTTGCCTCTAATAAACTCCAACATAACTTTTCGTTTTTCAGTCAAATCTTCATCTGCTCTTTTTAATTTTTTTTAAAAATATTTATTAAAAAATTATATTGACTTATTAGTTATTTTCTGGTATTCTTATTCAAGATTAAATTTTATTTTTTAATAAAAATACATATTTTTAATAAAATTATATAAAAACTACAAGGAGGCAACAATGGAATTTAATGAAAGTAAAAAGTCTTTTCACGGTTTAAAAGAAGCAGATGTAGAACTATTTGTAGGTAATAAAAGTGAATATTATTTACAAAAGTGGAAATATTCAGCAGATCCAGAAAAAACTACCAACTGGAATTGGATGGGATTTTTAGGTGGAATACTTTGGTTGGGTTATAGAAAAATGTATGATATTATTTGTATTTGCTTAGGTATCGTTTTGTTATTTGATGCTTTGCAATATATGCTAGATGTTGATTTTTCAAGACACATTAGTATTAGTCTTTCTACTACAATTGGGCTATGTGGCAATATGTTCTATTACAAACATGTTAAAAAGAAAATAAATCACATCTATATATCTAGTTCTTCTACTAGAGACATACGAAATCATATTAAAAATTCAGGTGGAACTAGTTGGAAAGGTATTTTTTATACTGTTGTTTTAATAACTGTTTATTTAATAGCAACAAATTTTTTAGAATATTTTATAAAATAAATTCTTTTGTTTTTTATAAATTCATTGAAAAACATCATACAAATATTTTTTATAACTACTCAGCATACCCCCGACCGTCCACGCCTGTGGCGTGGATGGTCGGGTGGGAAATTACGGGGCTTTGCCCCGAACCCCATAAAAACAAAAGAATTTTGTTTGTTTTATTTATTATGCCTAAGCAGTTACTATTTTTTAATAATTAATTGGAATTATTCTAAGCTTATTCCCCTAGCATTTTTTTATATTATATAGTTCCATTACTTAATACAAAAGCCCAAAATCAATCTTCTATTTGATTTCGGGCTTTTCCTAAAATATATTATATTTTTTTACCATTTCATTGATTCTGTTAAGAGTTCTTGTTTTTCCAATTATAGAAACTACATTATAAAGTTCAGAACCTTTTCCTCTACCAGTAATTACAACTCTTAAAGGCATAAGAACTTTCCCCGGTCCTTCTCCTATCTCTTCAAGAGTAGACTGTAACATAGCTTTTACTTCTTCTTCAGTCATATCTTCATTGGCATTTTCTAATTTTTCCATGAATAATTTAATTGATTTTTTACCAGTCCCGTCTTCTATAGCATGATAAAGTCTTTCAACTGATTTTCTTTCGTTTTTATTCATTTCTTCTGTTACTGTATCTAATACAAAACTATCTACATAATAAATATCTGCAAGTTCAGCTATTTCTTTTAGAGTATTTGCTCCTTCTCTTAGTATTTCTACTACTTTAGTAAGAGCTTTCATTTCTTTTTCGCTAGGTGTTTCTGTAATATATCCCTTAGCTACAAAGAAAGGTTTTGCAAGTTCAACAAGTTCTGCTATATCTTTTTTTCTCATATGTTGATTGTTTACCCAACCTAATTTTACAAGGTCAAATACAGGTCCACCAAGGCTTACTTTAGTGATATCGAAAGTATCTATAAATTGGTCTATGGTCACAATTTCATTTTCTCCCACATTATATCCCATAAGTCCAAGGAAGTTTACCATAGCTTCTTTTAAATATCCGTTTTCTCTGTAATAAATTAAAGAGGTAGGATTTTTTCTTTTTGAAATTTTTGTTCTGTCTGCATTTCTAAGTAAAGGCATGTGAACAAATTCAGGCTCGTCCCATCCAAAAGCTCTGTATAACTGAATATGTTTTGGAGTAGAAGATATCCATTCTTCAGCTCTAATTACATGAGTTATTTCCATCAAATGGTCATCTACAACATTTGCAAGATGATAAGTTGGGAATCCGTCTGCTTTTAAAAGTACTTGGTCATCTATAAGATTATTCTCAAATCTTACTTCTCCTCTAAGTACATCTTTTATTACAGTTTCACCTTCATAAGGCATTTTTAGTCTTACTACACTTTCTTCTCCAGCAGCAAGTCTTTTTTCAACTTCTTCTTTTGATAAAGCTCTGCAATGCCCGTCATAACCAGGGGCTTTTTTCATAGCTTTTTGTCTTTCTCTAAGATTATCAAGTCTTTCTTGAGTACAGAAACAGTGGTAAGCAGTTCCGTTATCTACTAATTTTTTTGCATAATCTCCATAAATATGAAATCTTTCTGATTGTCTGTAAGGACCGTAGTTTCCACCATTATCTGGACCTTCATCATAATCTAAACCTAACCATTTAAGACTTTCAAAAATTTGCTCTTCAGATTCTTTTGTAGATCTAGTCTGATCTGTGTCCTCTATTCTTAAAAGGAAGTCTCCTCCGTGTTTTTTAGCAAAAGCTAAATTGAAAAGGGCAATATAAGCCGTTCCTACATGAGGGTCTCCTGTTGGAGATGGGGCTATTCTTGTTCTTACTCTCTTTTTTTCCATTTTTCCTCCTGAAATTTATATATCAATTATTTTTATAACTTGGTCATACCAAAAGATAAACTGAATCTTATTGTTTTATGGGGTTCGGGGAAACCCCCGTACCTTAACCATCCAAGGGTTCGCGCCAAAGGCACGAATCCTTGGATGTTAAATCTTATTTATTTTGTAACTACTCAGGCATAACTGATAAATAAATTCAATTTTCTTGTTTTTATGGGGTTCGGGGCAAAGCCCCGTAATCTCCCATCCAAGCGTCCACGCCGTCGGCGTGGACGCTTGGATGTACCTGAGTAGTTACTTTATTTTTTAATTAAGTATTCTTTAAGTCCAATTTTTTCCACAACATAATCTTTTCCCAATATATCTTTGTAATCTATTAGGAAATTTTCAAAACTTATGACATTATACTCTTTTTTTAGAGGGTGTTTATCTAGACCACTTATGTAGAAGTACTCTTCTTTCCCTCTCATTAATTTATTTCTATCTATAATCTTTTTCAATTTATCTGAAGATATCTTGAAACTAATAAAATTCTCTTTAGCAAACATTTCTTGAACTTCCATAGAAGTATACAAACCTTTTTTCAATCCTTTTAAAAGAGATTTTTTAGGAAATATCACTACTTCACTTTTAAAATCTTTTATAAGTTTATCAGATAAATCATCTAAGAAATTCACTCTGTCTCTTAAAAATATTTCATAGGGATTATACGAATCTCCATTATAACCAATTACAAGTGAATTTTCATTTTTTACTCTTTCATCTGCCCATTTGATATATGAAGTCAAGTCTCTATCATAACCGTATTTTTGAGGCTCAAGTATATTTTCTCTTGTAGATAAAATTGCCTTTTTTACTTTTTTATCATTTTCTTTTTCGGTATATGTGAAATCTATTATTGAAACTCCATAATTTGGAACAATATATGAAGGTCCATAATCTGTGTTAATTGTTGCTACCCCAAAATCATAAAGTGTATCTCTGCTTTCAAATATAGCATTTATTCTAGGAAATTCTTTTAATATCCTTACATTTTCATCTCTATCTAAGTCTGAAACTATAAAAAAGAAATCTACATTATCCTCTACCATATACATAAGATTTTGTAGTTCTCTTTTGTAAGGAATTTTTCCTTTGATATCATCTTCATAAATATTTGTTATCCCTGCAAAAGCCACTATTTTATCATCCATTTTCATAAGCTGATATGGTAGTATTGATTTGGAAACTATATTTAATGTTGAAAAAGGTATTCTATTTACTTCAAAAAATTCTTTCCAAAGAAATTCTTCTTTACCAAAAAAATTAAAGTTAAATCCTATATTTTTTATAAAAGTTTCCATAAGCTCATTTTTTATAGGATACTCAGACATATTATTTCCTATATTTACTTTGATTACATTATCATAGAGAGCCAGTTTTTCTTTGTCTTTTACATCTATAGCAATTTTTAGCGAGTCTATATCTCTATAATTCCCCTTGAAATTCCCAAGAGAAATAACTGAAAATTTTGTTTCTTGTGCAAATAAACCTAAACTTATAATAAAAATAGCTACTAATTTTTTCATAGTTTACCCCTTATTTTTAGTCCATTTTAAATACGCTGATATAAAACTGTCAATATCTCCATCCATTACACCTTGAACATTTCCAACTTCAAAATTCATTCTATGGTCTTTAACCAAGGTATAGGGCTGAAATACATAGGACCTTATTTGGTTACCCCAAGATATGTCACTTTGTTCTCCTTGGATTTTCTTCAAGTCTTCTTCTTTTTTCTTTAATTCTATTTCAAATAATTTTGATTTTAGTACCTTCATGGCAAAATCTCTATTTTTTAACTGAGATCTTTCATTTTGACAAGTAACAACTATACCTGTTGGAAGATGCGTTATCCTTACAGCAGAATCAGTCATATTAACGTGCTGACCTCCTGCTCCACTGGCTCTATAAGTATCTATTCTCAAGTCCCCTTGATTTATTATTACTTCTATATCATCATCAATTTCTGGCATAACATCTACTGATGCAAAGGAAGTATGTCTTTTTTTATTGGCATCAAAAGGAGATATTCTTACAAGTCTGTGAACACCCTTTTCACTTTTTAGGTAACCATAAGCATGGGCTCCTTCTACCAAAATAGTTATGGATTTATAACCAGCTCCGTCACCATCTAATGAATCTAATATTGTGTATTTGTAGCCAGTTTTATTCACCCATCTAGTAAACATCCTAAATAGCATTTCTGCCCAGTCGCAAGCCTCTGTCCCCCCTGCTCCTGAATGTACTGTTACTATTGCATTTAGATTGTCATATGGACCATCAAGCAATAATTCAGTATTGAAATCATTTAAATCTGTTTTAATATTTAAGTAAGAACTGTCTAGTTCTTCTGCAACGCTTTCATCTCCAGCTTCATAAAATTCCACTAATATTTTAATATCTTCAAAGGCTAATTCTAAGTCTTCAAACTTTTTTACAGTATCTTTTAGTACATTTAATTCTTTTATAACTGCTTCACTTGATTTTTGGTCATTCCAAAAGCCTTCAGCAAAGGTTTTTTCTTCAAGTTCTCTTATTTGCTCTTTTTTCCTATCTAGGTCAAAGATGCCTCCTGTTTTCCACAAGGTTTTTATTTATTTCTTCAAGACCTCTTTTTATTTCCAATATGTCCATTATTTACCTCACTTTTATGATTATTAACTAAAGTTGCACACCCTAGGCATAGGCCTTTGGCGTATGACTGGGGGCTGAAATACGGGGCAAGGCTTTCTTGCCAATCCTTTTAAAAACTACTGGATAAATTAATTATTAATTAAGAAACACTCTTTTCTCAAAGGATTAACAAGGAGCTATCCTTGTTTTTAGGGGTACGGGGCTAAGCCCCGAACTTTAACCAACCAAAGGTCCAAGCCGAAGGCTTGGACCTTTGGTTGCACAACTTCAGTTCATTAATATACAGTTTACTTTAAATTATATCATATGCTTTCTTTTTTTTCAAAAGATAATTTTAACTCTATATTTTGTATACAAAAAAAGTTGGAAACTACGTCCAACTTTTTACACTTTATTTCTATTTCCAAAGAAGCTT
>RRZU010299839.1_pt1 | contig 11184 bp, 8 predicted proteins | sample 2165561 | NCBI WGS metagenome assembly RRZU01 (sample SAMN10456909, study PRJNA506462) | wastewater metagenome | isolation source: wastewater sludge | place: USA: Moscow, Idaho | reverse complement strand
TAGGACTCGATGAAGGCGGTCGAGTCCTCCAGCGACTCGATCGCCGAGACCGTGTCGGCGGCGGCGTCGGCCAACGCCGACCGGTCGCCGGTTTCGGCTTCGGCGATGGCGGCGACGGTGAACTGGTCAGCGAACGGCGCCCAGCCGGCGTCGTCGGTCAGCACCGAGTCGATCTCCCCGGCGGCGGCGTCCCATGCCTCTTCGTCCCAGGCGGCGACCTGGTCGAGGTAGTCGTCGTGCTCGGCCTCCCAACGGTCAGCCAGCGCAGCGGCGGTGTCCGCCCACCCGCCTTTCGGGCGTCGCGACAGGCCGGTCAGCTCGGTGAGCACAGCCGGCAGCGGCGACCCGGCCGGGGCGGGCCCGGCGGCAGCGTCAGGCACCGCGGCGGTCACCGGTGACGGGACCCCGGCGACCGCGGCGGCGGCTCGGTCTTCGACGTCGGGGTCGTCGAGGTCGACGCCGGCGGTCCGCAGCACACACACCGCGGTAGTGCCTTCCGGGGCGAGCCAGCCGCCGTCGACGAGCTCGACCCACAGTCGGACCGTCCACCCGTGGAGGGTTTCGCCGTCCCGCCGGGACCGGATCGTGTCCGGTAGCCAGAACACAGGGTGGCCGGCGAACCCTCCGGCCAGACCCGCCGGCCACCGGCCGGTCTCGGGTGGCCGCGGCAGCGGCGGCAGACCCCACGGGACGAACAGGACCCCGTCGTCGTCGACGCCGGCTTGGGCGGCGAACGCCCGTACCGCTCGTTGCGCTCGACGCGGCGACAGATGAGCGCCAGGTTCGATCCACACCGCTCCCAGCGTCGCACGTGCGTGCACGGCCCTGAGGCCCGTCACGTCGCCCACCGCCAGTCGTCGACGGCGCCTGTGGCAGAGAACCGGTCAGACAGCGCCGACCATGTCCGCTGAGCGTCCTCGCGCGCTGCTGTGCAGCACCGCTCGACCCAGGCGACCAGTCAGACCCGGTCGCCGGTGTCGCGGGTTTCGGCGAGGAGCTGGTCGAGCTCGGCTCGCCGGCCCGCGGCGTCGGCTTCGTTGACGGCGACGAGGCGCAGCGACACCTCCCCCGCTGCTGCGGGCCCACCAGCCCGGCGGGCGGCCTCCACCTCGAGGTGCCGGGCCGCCATCTCGAGGTGGATGATCGCTGCATGGGCGTCGATGACCGCGGCGGCGAGTTCGCCGTCGGCGGCGTCGGCCACCGCTGCGGCCAGCTCGCTCACGGGGCGCGGGTTGGTGACCGCAGCGACCGCGGTCTGGTGGAGCAGGTCGTCTCGGGCGGCGAGAGCGGCTGCTTCCGCGGACGCTGCCCGCCGGTGAGCTTCGGTGTTCCGCTCAGCGACCGCGAGAGCCCACCCGTCGGGCCGGCCATCGTGGGCCACCGGCCCGATCTCGAGCACGCCGATCCCTTCGGGGTCGCCGCCGCCCGCCGCGAACTCGGCAAGCCAGTCCAGGGTCGTGACGTCGTCGATGCCGGTGAGGTGGGCGACGACATCGACCCATTCGCCGTTGTCGGGATGCACCAGGCCGCGGTCGACGAGCTCGATCCACAACCGGACCGTCCACACGTCGTCGGGTTCGCCTGCCCGCCGGCGGCGGGTGTCGTCGTCGATCCAGAACACCGGATGCCCAGCGAAGTCGGGGCGCAGGCCCGCAGGGAACCGGCCCGCCGCCGGCGGACGCGGCAACGGCGGGTACCCCCACGGGACAAACAGCACCTCGTGGACCGCCAGCCCGGAGCCCGCTGCGAACTCGCCGAGCAGCACATCGGCCTGGTGGGGTGTCAACAGCTCTCCGGGGCGGGGGGTCACGCTCATGGCTGGTCACCATGCCGGGGGCCTGTCGAAGCAATCGGTCTCGGCGGGCCCGGCGGGCTGATCTTCGGTGGCCGGCCGGCCGCCGGGCGGGTGTGCATCGCCGCCCAATCGGCGTGGGCGGCGGCCGCTCCGGTGGGCGCCGGCGGTGTCTTTGCCGCCTGGGGAGCAGACACATCGGCCCAGTCGGCGTGAGCGGCGGCGTGACCGGCGGCCGCCCGCGCCCGGTCGCCGCCCGATGCGGTGACCTGCTGGCCGTCCCACACGGCGTGGGCGGTCGCCTGCTGCCGTTGGTGAGCGGCCTCGGCGGCGACGACCCCGTCGACCACGGACCGGACCCGACTCAGCCGGCCCGTGGCGTTGCGTCCTTCCCGGAGCCCGTGATCGGCGGCGAACTGGGCGGCGGCGACCGGGTCGGTGATCCGCCAGCGGCCCTTGGCGTCCATCTCGGCGAGCCCCTGGTCCCGCAGCTTGTGCAACGCCGCGACCTGACTGGGGTTCAGGTTCCCCTTCACCCGGTACCCGGAGCCATCCCACGACAGCTTCGGGCCGCCCGGGCTCCGGCCCGCCAACCCCGCCACGCCCGCCGCCAACCCGCCGGGCATCTTCTTGTCGGAGTTGCCCTGGCGGTTGTGGCGGTCCGCCCACCGGTCGGCGTGACGGCCGCCGGTCTGGTTGTTGCCGCTGCGCCCGCCGGGCAGCATCCGGTCGGCGGCACGGGCGCCGAGACGGCGCTGCATCCCGGTGACGAGCTGGCTTGACCGGCCGCCGCCGGGCTGGTCGCCGGCGAGGCCGGTCGGCATGCCCTTGCCCTTCAACATGTTGGACGTGAGCTGGGCGGCGCCGGTCGGCGACAGGATGTTGCCGAGACCCACCATCCTCAGCAGGTACCGGACGGTGAAGAACGCCAGCAGCGGGGCGGCCATGAAGAAGAACTGGCGGAGGTCGCCGGCGGGGGCGACGTTGCGGCCGATCAGCAGCACCAGGTTGGTGATGAGGACCATGACCGCCAGCACGATGGTGAACACGGTTTTGGCCATGACCGCCCCGAACAGGGCCCGGAGAAGCCGCTTGGCCATCAGGTCCGAGGACGGCCCCGGCCAGATCAACAGCACCAGGATGAACGGCAACAGCACCAGTAGGGCGACGAGCATCACCCCGGCCATGACGACCCCGAGGGCGGCGCCGCCGATGGCGACCAGGTAGCAGACCGCGGTGAAGAGCGCGACCAGCGACGACACCCAGCCGCGGGAGGCGCCGGTTCCGCCGTCGCCCATCATCGACTCGAGGTAGTCGACGAGCTTGGCGTTCTCCCGGGCGTCGGATGGTTCGCGCCCGGCGAGGTTGTTCCGGACCTGGGTGCCGTTGGTGAAGTGCACCGGGTTCGCGGGGCGGGACCCGTCCTCTTCGAACAGCGAGTTGGCGCCATCCACGAGGTCCTCGCCGGTTTCGATGGCGTCGCCGACGACAGCGACGTCCGACAGGCACAGGCCGGAAGTGACGCAGCCGCCTGACCCGCCGTCCCCGCGGCGGGACTCGGCGTAGATGGCGGTCGGGTCGGTGTTGGCGTCGTTGACCGCGGCGCCGGACCACCAGAGCTGGCACCACTCGTTCCAGCCGGCTTCGTTGGAGCCCAGGTACGGCAGCCACCCCGAGTTCGGTGGCGGGATGAACGACGATCCGTTCTCGGTGCGGCAGGCAGCGAACGCGGTGAGCGCCCACCGGGTCCGCTCGTCACCGCCGGGGTCGGTGAACACGACCGGGTTGTTCGCGGCGCCGCTGCCCCGGCCGTTGTACCACTCGGTGTCTGGCGGCGAGTACCGGTCGCTGGGGGTGTGGGCGGTGGTCGGCAGCCGTCCACGGGCGGCGTCGGAGGTCAGGTCGCGCTGTTCGGCGGCGCTGCGCCCGGACCGCCATTCGAGAAGCCGGCAGTTGACCCGGCTGCCGTAGTAGCTGGACCCGAACTGCTTGTCGGTCCACGGGTCGAGGATGGTGCGTTCCCACATTGACGAGACCTGGATGGCGAAGGTCTGCTCTGGGCCGGACAGCCCGGCGGCAGCGGTCCGCTGCCGGAACCGATCCTCGAGGTGATCGGTGTAGTTGCCGCAGTCGAGCCGGTTGCGGTTGTCGGCGTCGGGGTTGGCCTGATCGAACGCGTCGGTGGCGGTTTCGGTGAGAGCGGTCGACAGGGACAGGCCGATGCTGTTCACGGCGCCTTGGGCTTCGGTGACGATCCAGCTCGGTGACCCGACCCGGCGGCCGGTGCCGTTGTCGGTGCGGGCGGCGGCGGTCATCGTCAACAGCAGAGCGACCGGGACCAGCATCCCGAGCACGGTGCGGAACACGCCTCGGCCTCCGGGGCGCAGCATCTGGGCGGCGACGACGAAGACAGCGACCAGCAGGATCAGAACCCACAGGCCGGAGTCGATGACCAGCCCGCCGATCGACGCGAAGGTCCGGTCGATGGTGGCGAGCATCGGTTCGATCGGGTCGAAACGGATGGCGAGCTGGACCAGGAACAGGGTGAGCCGCCAGCAGAAGCTGGCGATCCCGAAGCAGATGGTGGCCAGGGCGTTGGAGATGTTGGCCAGCCCGGCCAGCCCCGGCGGGTTCATGAACCCGTTGGCGGAGCCGTTCCACCGCCATGCGGGCAGGTCCCCGACGGCGGCGGCGAGACGAGCCGCCTGGGTGCGGGTCAACGTGGAGGACTGGGCGGCGGCAGGAGCGGCGGCCACGATCAGGATCCCCGGGACCAGCATCACGGCGCGGCCGACCGGGCCGCCGCTGCTGAGACGCCGGCAACGCTCGGCTGCGGCGCACACGGCCGCCGCCCAGCCGGCCCGGAGCCGCTCGAAGCCGCTCACGTCGCCGTCTTCCCGCGGCGGCGGGTCCGGCCGATGAGCCGGACCGGCACTCCCCTCTCGTCCCACTCGCGGTCGGTGACCGGCACTGCTGACGGTTCGATCCGGCACGCCCCGACAGCGAGACGGTCCAGGCGAGCGAGCCCGATGTACGCCTTGACCGTTTCGCCGTCGGGGTTCTTGACGCGGCCCGCCTGGGACCGGGCGGCGAGCCCGAGCCACACACCGAGGTGTTCCCCTCGGACGGTGGCGGTCACCAGCCCGACAGCGACAGCGGCGAAGATGGCGGCGACGAACACCGCCGCCATCGGCGTCCCCGTCAGCGCCGCCGCCAACGCCCCGGGGATCAGCCCGACCCCGGCGCCGACGGCGCCGGCGACGAGGTTGCGGACCGGGATGGTCCGAGGCAGCACCAAGTTGTTGGTGATCCGACCGATCCGTGCCGGGCCGCGCCGCAGGAACTCGGTGGCGACGATGCAGACCGGGTCATGCGGGTCCGACACGGCAGGTCAGGCCCGGGAGAACACGTCGCCGACGGACTCGAAGAGCGCCTGGATCAGCACCACGACCCAGCCCACCAGCGTGGCGAACAGCGACGGGACGATCATGAACGCGGCGGCGACGAGCGCCAGGATCAGCCCTCGCACCGCACCGTTGCGCCCGCCGCCCCTCCCGAGGAACGCGAAGACGGCCTTGACGCCGCCGTAGATCAGGACCCCGAACGCCGCGAAGCGCAGCAGGTTGACGATCAGCGATCCGATCCCGGTCGACATGAACGACCGGAACTCGGACTCGGGGTTGACCTGCTGGGCGACGGTGAGGACCGTCGAGAGGATGGACATGGCCGGGGCTCCTTCGGTTCGGCGGCGGCGATCTGCCGCGTTTCACCGGGAACCATGCCGGGGGCGCGTTTTTGGTCTGTCGGGCTGGCCTTCGGGGCCCTCCGCCCGGTCAGGCCAGGAGGGCGAGAGCGGCGGCTTCGTCGTCGGCGAGGTCGTCTCGTCCGCCCATGAGTGCCCGCACGTGCGGGTCGGGGTCCACCGCTAGCCATACCCGCACCGGTCGCGGCAGCGGGCCGGGCCGGGCGGCGACCGCGGAGCGGACAGCAGCGTCGGGGTCAGCGGCGCACGCCATCAGCTCGTCGGTGCCGGCGCCGGGGTTGCCCGCGACCGCCCGCCGGACCTCGGTGGCGGCGTCGGCGCACAGCGCCCACCGGTCAGCGGACGGGGTCGCCGGGTCTCCAGCGGCGGCGGCCCGCACGGCAGGGTCGGGGTTGTGGGTGTCGGCGGCCAGCGCCGCGGTCCGCCTGCGGCCGGTGATGTCGACCGGGCCGCCGAGGGTGCCGGCACGCCCGATGGCAGCGACGAGCCGCCGCAGTCCCGGCGGCGGGGAGGCGGCCGCTTGTCCGCTGGCCCGGTGAGCGGCGCCGCACGGCCCGTCGGTCACCGGGCGTTGGCACGGCAGGCCGTCGGATGCTCGGGGCAGCCCACAGCGTCGGGTCATCGGTCCCATGATGGTTCACCACGCCACGTGGCGGGTCAGAACTCGTCGGCGGCGGCCCAGATGCCGGTCGGGGCGGTGGGGACGGGGCGTTCCGTTTCGACCGCTCCGTTCGGCCCGAACCGTCGGCCGGGGACCTTCGGGAGACCGGCGAGGATCCCGGCCCTGTCGTCGGGCTCGTCGGGATGTGCTTCGTCGGGAGCGCGCAGGTACAGCGCCCGGAACCCCCGGTAGGTCTTGCCCCAGGTCATCTTCCCGCGGCCGGGGACCTGGATCTCTTCGAGGCCCGGCTCGTCGATCACGACCATCGACGCGAGCTGGTTCGAGGTGCCGAGCCCGAGCCGGCGGCACTGCTGCTTCAAGGTCTGCGGCAGGTTCTCGTTGGTCGGGTACTGGGTGGCGACCACCAAGTAGATCCCGGCGGCACGGGCCTTGCGGGCCAGCAACGACGCCTTGAAGATCACCTTGCCGTGGTCCTCGCGGTAGTCGGCCATCGCCGGCGGCGGCTTCGCAAAGAAGTCCGCGCACTCCTCGATGACCACGATGATGTACGGCAGGTCGAGGGGGTGTCGGCCGCCGCCCGTCGGGGGGCCTTCCTGGGCGGCGGCGAGACGGGCTTCGGACAGCTTCTTGATCTCGGCGGGATGTTCGTTGAACAGCCTGTAGCGGCGTTCCATCTCGACGACGGTGTCGCCGAGGAGGCGGGCGGCGGCGTCGTAGTGGCTGTCGACACCGGGGGTCTGCATGTCCACGAAGTGGGTGACGTGGGCGAGGTCAGCGAAGGTCTGGAGCTCGTTCTTGGGTTCCAGGAGCCTGAACTGGACGTCGTTCGGCGAGCAGTTGTGGGCGATCTGCAACAGCATCGAGTTGATCACCGAGCTCTTGCCCATCCCGGAGCCGCCGGCGAGGAGCAGGTGCGGCAGTTCGGCGTCCCACCGGTAGGTCATCGGCGCCCCGTCGGCGCCGACACCGACCATCCAGTCGATCGTCGGCCTTCCCGGTTCGGGGTCGGTGAGGATCTCGTCGGCCCAGTCGACGAAGAGGTAGGCGCGGTCGAGGGGGTCGACGACCCCTGCGACGACACGGAACTCGCCGGGCTGCCCGTCGATGCGGGACACCTCGACGTAGCCGAGCCCGGCGGTCGCCCGGATCTCGGGGACGGCCTTGGCGATCGTCTCGACCGACACCCCCGCCGCCGCGGTGAACGTCATGGTGGCGACGCCCTGGTCGTTCACCGACCGGGACGTGAGGTGGGGGGCGCGGCCGTCGACGCCGACGATCTTGCACGCCCGGAACGTCGCCGCCCAGTCCAAGCCGATCAGCCACAGATCGTCGACGCCGTCGGCCAGGTCGATCTCGCCGGGCGGGTCGCCGAACACCACGACGACCCCGTCGCCGGCCGGGCTGTCCCCCACCCGCAGCCACCGCACCCCCAGATCGTCGGCGACCGCCGGCGCCTTCGCCGCGACCTGGTCGAAGGTGACGTCTCGGGCGACACGGACCGTCGCCTGGCACAACCCGCCGTCGCTGTCCTCGGCGGCGAGCTCGGCGACAGCGGTGACCGTCGGCGACCCCAGCTTGAACGCCTCGAACGCCTCCTTGAGGCGGGCCGCGACCGCAAACGCCCGGGTCGGTTCGTCCAACGCCCGATTCAGGTGGGGTGCTTCTCCCAGCCCGGCCGCCCAAAGCACCTCGAAGCCGGCGTGCCCGTCGACGTCGACGGGATCGACGATGCACAGGTCCGCGGCCAGCGCCGAGCTGACCGCCGCGGTGTACGCCCGGTAGTCGCCGACGGTTCTCCCGGACGGGACAGTGAACCGGGCGCCTGTCACCGTGCCGCCGACCTCGACAGGCCCCGCGTAGCCGGGGGCGTCGAGACCGAACTTGGGCAGCGTGAGCCACAGGCCGTCCCAGCCGAGCCGCTCGATGTCCCGCCGGGCACGCGACGGCCGGCCCGACGTCTCGCCGGGGAACTCGACGTGCGCCGGGTCGGCGCCGTAGGCAACCACGGCGACGTCGCCGCCGCCCGGGGCGGCGCCGGCCTCGACGCCGACCTCGAGCCAGCTCACCCCGAACGACTCGCGCAGCACCTTCCGCTTGGCGTACAGGTCGTCGCCGACGATCCCGTCCGGGAGCCGCCAACGGGTCCGCCACAGCCCCGGCGAGCCCGGCACGGTCATCTGCTCCGCGGAGATCAGCACCGGCCCGCCCGTCTTGGACACGAGCTTCGCTGCGGTGAACGCGTCGGCGCCGGCCCGGCGGGCAGCCAACCTCAACAGGTCGACGTCGACGCCGACCTGGGTGTGAGGCGACGGCCCGACCCGTTGCGCCGGCCACGCCACCGTGAACCCGCCTTCTTGCGCGGTGCCGGCGATCCCGCGGTTGTTGCCGTCAGCGGCCGGCATCCGTTCCACCACGCACCACTCGGCGCCGAGAGCGGTCGCCAACTGGGCGGCGAACGGCCCGTAGGCGCCGAAGCTCCCGCCGCCAGGCACCGCGAACACCGCTTCGATCACCGTCGGGTCCTCGACCGGCAGTCGACGCTCGACCACGAAGTGGGGGGGCTGCACGTTGAACTTCTGGAGCGACTCCCAGCGGGCCTCCCAGTCTGCGTTCGCTTCGACCCACACCCGGAACGGGCCCAGCCACCAGCTCGTGTACCGGGCCGAGAACACCACCGCGAACAGCGCCCACGCCGCCAGAGCGAGCCGGACCGCCCACATGGCGGCCGGGTCGACGGCAGCGACCCCGGCCACCGACAGCCCACCCGCCGCCGCTGCGAGCACCGTGGACAGGCCGACCGCCGCCCCGGCGGGCTCGATGACGCGGTCCTGGTCGGCGAGGGCTCCCGCGGCTTCCCAGGTGACCTGCACCGAAGGTTCCGGCAGCGGCCCACGGCTCGCCCGCCGCCACGCCGCGGTCACCTGGGCGGCAGCGAACACCGCTGCCGCTGAGGCCAGCGCACCGACGCCTGCCTGGCCGCGTGTCACCTCGACGGGCAGCCACCCCCCTGCCGCCTGTCCGACCGCCTTCTCGGCGGCGGTGGCGCACCACCACAACCCCGCCGCTGCCGCGACAGCGATCGCCAGCGACCACCACGCCGACAGCCGCGAGGGACGCCAAGGGCCTCCGGTGATCGGGCCGACAGCGGGCCCGGCCCCCGGCGCCGCCGCCCACGCTTCGGTGTCGACGGGCCGGAACCCGAACCACCGCGACGGTCGCACCGCCAGATCCCCCCAGGTCCGCACGGCTGCCGCTGTCTTCGCCGCCGCCGACGGCTCCCCCGTCACTGTCGGCGGCCACGACTCCGGCTTCGGCCACACCGAAGTGACAGCGACCGCCGCCACGAGCATCACCAGCCCGACCGGGGTGCCGACCCAGACCGCCGCCGCCGCCAACGCGACCACGGCCAGGACCGCCAGCCCGCGGACCTCGGTCCAGCCCTGAGCAGCGTTCCGCTTCGAGGAGTTCACGTTCGGACCATGCCGAAGGTGCGGTTGCCGACGGTCAGCGGCCGGTGAGGAGCCGCCGGTGGGCGGCCTCGAGGGCGTTGCCGGGCACGTCACCGGGACGCCCGGCGAGGTGACGCAACGTCGTCTCGGCTCGGTCAGCGGACCGGAACAGCACCTTGTCGGCGGCCCGTGCGGCCCACAGCCGCACCTTGCCGTCTTCGGTCGACGGCCACACCACGATCAGGCCGCTGACGTGGATCCGCCGGTTCGGGTTCGTCCCGGTGACCGAGTCGAACGTCGATTGCCACCGGTCGACAGCGAAGCCGACCAGGCGCTTCTCGGCCGGTTCGAAACGCTCGAACCCGCGTCGGATCCCGAGCGTCGACCCGGGCGTACCCCAGTAGAACCCGGCCTTCCAGAACTTCGAGTCGACGACGATCGCCCGCCGGCCGCGGAGGACGAGGTGGTCGACGTTGGCGACGGTGCCTTCGCCGGGGACGGCGAGGTCGTGGAAGATCGCCACGTCCCCGCAGCCGGCGAACGTCGCGGCGAGCAGCGCCGCGGTCTTGACCTCACCGGTCTTGCCGGCAGCCACCCGACCGGCGTCGAACCCGGCCGAGTCGAGAGAACCGCCGGGCGTCCCATACACCTGAGGACTAGTCATAATCCCAGCTTATGCAGCGTTCGGGAGGGTTGAACGGGCGACGCCCAGCACCGCGGCGACCGTCTCATCGACCGGGCCGTCGTTGCTGACCCTCGCCGTGCACAACCCCGGGTCGAGCGACTCGGTGGCATGACCGTCGGAACGGGCCCCGTGACGGTCGAGCCACACCACCAGACCCCGCCCGCCGGCGCACACCGCGTCGACCTCGATCGGGAGGCGCAGATCGTCCACGACCACCCGCCGACCCGCGGTGCGGGCCTCGAAGAGGTCGAGCAGGGTCCGCTCCCCCAGCACGTCACGCAACGCGTCGCTGCCGAGGCGTTGCAGCAGCCGCCGGCCTTCGCCGCCGTACGCGGCCTTCGCCGCCGTGTAGCCAACCTCTTCGACGACATCGCGCCAACGGCGCCCGTCTGTCGAGACGATCGGGTCGAGAGCGGCGAGCATTGCCCGCAACGGCTCGGCGATCGACTCGGTCTCCCACGCGGCTCCCGTGCGGGACAGCTCGGCGGCGACGGCGCGGGCGACGGTGCTCTTCCCGGAGCCGGCGTATCCGGCCAGAGCGATCCGATCCACAGTCAGGTCCATGCCGGGGACCATGCCGGGGGGCGATTCGTCCCGCAGAGCCAGCCACGTCCCCGACCGGGGCGCCACCGGTCAACGCACCTCAACGGCACGTAGGGCGGGGTTGGAGCCACCAGCGACTTCGAAGAGCCGGACCCGGTGGGATCCGACGGTGAGCGCCGACCGGGCCAGCATCGCAGCGACCCGGCCCGCACCGCCGACGCCGCCGAAGAGCGGAACCACCGCAGCGCTGCGCCCGTCGACTGCGACAGCGACGTGGGCGCCGTCGGCGACGTCGCCGACCCGCCCCACCGCCCCTGCCGGCAGGTCCCC
>RRZU012401890.1_pt1 | contig 11185 bp, 6 predicted proteins | sample 2165561 | NCBI WGS metagenome assembly RRZU01 (sample SAMN10456909, study PRJNA506462) | wastewater metagenome | isolation source: wastewater sludge | place: USA: Moscow, Idaho | reverse complement strand
GCCTCATGCCTCACCCGGAGCACGCGGTCGAGGCGGGATTCGGAACTCGTGGTGCTACCGGCCCGCGTGCCGGCACCGATGGCCTGCGTATCTTCTCTAGTGCCCTCGCCGCGCTGGTTGGCTGACGGGTCTCTTGCCTCGAAACCTCCGCGGCTTCAATGTTCATGTCGCATCAGGGTGCCTCATGCCACCTTCTAGAATCGTCTTCGTGGCGAAGCTCGTACCAGGCGCTTGTATCGCGCCGGGCGGCTTTGTAGCCACACCAACTCGGTCCTCTCTATCCGCGCAACCTCTGAGGAGTAGCGATGGCTGCCAAGCCTCTTGACCAGTCCTACGACACGATTGCCGACGCCGCGGCAACTCCCGACCAGCAGATGCCTTGGGCCGAACTTGGTTTGAAGGATGAGGAGTACCAGCGTATTTGTGAGCTGCTGGGACGCCGCCCTACCAACGCGGAGCTCGCCATGTATTCGGTGATGTGGTCCGAGCACTGCTCGTACAAGTCGTCGAAGAAGCACCTCAAGGAGCAATTCGGCGCCAAGACCACCGATGAAATGCGTGAGCATCTGCTCGTGGGCATGGGCCAGAACGCTGGTGTGGTGGATATTGGTGATGGCTGGGCCGTCACCTTCAAGGTGGAGTCTCATAACCACCCGAGTTTCGTGGAGCCCTACCAGGGTGCGGCTACGGGCGTGGGCGGTATTGTCCGCGACATTATTGCCATGGGTGCTCGCCCGGTGGCTGTCATGGATCAACTTCGTTTTGGTGCCCCCGAGAATCCGGACACCGCGCGTGTGGTGCACGGCGTGGTGGCCGGGGTGGGCGGCTACGGCAATTGCCTCGGCTTGCCCAACATTGGCGGCGAGACCGAGTTTGACCCCTCCTACCAGGGCAATCCTCTGGTCAACGCCCTGTGTATCGGCGTGCTGCGCCATGAGGACATCCACCTGGCCAACGCCGAGGGCGTCGGCAACAAGGTGGTGCTCTTCGGCGCGCGCACCGGCGGCGATGGCATCGGTGGCGCCTCGATCCTTGCCTCCGAGACCTTCGAGGATGGCATGCCCACCAAGCGCCCCTCGGTGCAGGTGGGTGACCCCTTCATGGAGAAGGTGCTCATCGAGTGCTGCCTAGAGCTCTTCCATGCGGGCGTCGTTGAGGCGATCCAGGATTTGGGGGCCGCGGGTATTTCCTGTGCCACCAGCGAGCTGGCTGCCAACGGCGGTACCGGCATGCGTGTGGACCTGGAGAACGTGCTGCTGCGCGACCCGAGCTTGAACGCCGGGGAGATCCTCATGTCCGAATCTCAGGAGCGCATGATGGCGATCGTGGCTCCGGACAAGCTCGATGAATTCCTTGCTTTGACCGGCAAGTGGGAGGTGGAGACCGCCGTCATCGGTGAGGTGACGGGCGATGGCCGCCTCGTCATTGATCACTACGGCCATCGCATCGTGGACGTGGATCCCTCCACGGTTGCTGTGGACGGCCCCGTGTACGACCGCCCCTACGAGCGCCCCGAGTGGCACTGGGAACTGGCGATGGAGGGCACTGAGAAGCTGGAGCGCCCGGGAACGATTGCCGAGCTTACCGAGCAGATTCAGCGCGTGCTCACGGACGTCAACCAGGCCGGTAAGGGCTGGGTGACCGATCAGTACGACCGTTTCGTGCGGGGCAACACGGCACTTTCTCAGCCCGACGACGCCGGTGTGATCCGCGTTGACGAAACCACCGGACGCGGAGTGGCCCTGTCCACTGACGCCAACGGCTGGTACACCAAGCTTGATCCTTACGTGGGGGCGCAGCAGGCGCTCGCCGAGTCCTACCGCAACGTGTGCACGGTGGGTGCGAAGCCGCTCGCCGTGACCGATTGCCTGAACTTCGGTAACCCGGAGGATCCGGATGCTATGTGGCAGCTGGTGCAGGCCATGACCGGCCTCGCCGATGGCTGCCAGGAGATGGGTATCCCTGTCACCGGCGGCAACGTCTCGCTATACAACTCCTCGGGCACCGTCAAAGGAACCCCGACCTCCTCCATTAACCCCACGCCTGTGGTGGGCGTGCTGGGCGTCATGGAGGACGTGACGAAGGCTGCTCCGTCCGGGTTGCGTGAGGAAGGCTCGGCGCTGGTGCTGTTGGGCGAGACCCGCGATGAGCTTGATGGTTCCGCTTGGGCACGCATCGTCCACGGCCACCTCGGTGGCAAGCCGCCGGTTGTGGATCTAGAAGCAGAGATGGCTCTCGGACGTGTGCTCCTTGCGTTGCACGGAGCTGAATCCAACGAACTTGGCCGGGTGATTGAAGCCGCGCACGATCTTTCCAATGGTGGCCTCATCCAGGCGGTTGTTGACATGTCGGTTAATGGTGGGATGGGTGCCTCCCTCGATCTGACAAACCTCTGTAACCGCGACGGCGTGGACTCCTTTACCGCGCTCTTCTCCGAGTCCCAGGCCCGCGTTCTGGTGACGGTCCCCGAGGGTTTCCTGGGCCTGGTCCAGGCTGCCGCGGATGCTGAGGGTGTTCCGATGGTGCGCCTTGGCACTGTGGGTGGAGAACTTCTGACGATCAGCCCGGCCGAGAGCATTGGGTGGGCCCAGAGTGAGACGATCATCCTTGATATCGAAGAGCTCGCCGCCTCCAGCGATCAGGTGCTACGGGAGATCTTCGACTGAGAACTCGTCTATTTGACTGAGAATTCACTAACGAGACTGCGGGGTTCGCACACATGGTGTTGTGCGAACCCCGCAGTCTCGTTGTCATGTTCTGGGGCCGTAACCGGTGGTTGTGGCAACCCTGGAATGAGTGCATCTAGAGGTTGCGCCAGTAGGTCATGGCCTACTGGCGCAACCTCTTATGTTCGTGTGGCGTGGTCTGCCAGCCTTCTGTGATTTATTGAACAGATCAATATCGAGACCGTGTAACGTGCTTGAAAAGTAAGGGAAACAGAACTCTTTCGTCTCACATTGTGGGCCAATGGGTGGCAGACCACGGTCTGGCCACGCCATTTTTCGGCTTAACCACGCCATTTTCGTGTTCCTATCGTGGACAAGCTGTTACGTTGGTTTTGCCGTCCGGTAGAAAAAGACGCGACATCGGGTTGAAAAATATCCGTAACACAGGGGGTCGATCGGCCCGTTGAATGTATTGGTTGAGGAGTATTCCATGGATCAGCGACTAGAACGTATCTATGAGGCTGTTGTCTCGCGCAATCCCGTCGAGCCGGAGTTCCACCAAGCCGTTCACGAAGTCATTGAGTCCCTGGAAAAGGTCATTGTTTCCCGCCCCGAGTACCTCGATCTTGCTGTACTGGAGCGCATTGTCGAGCCTGAGCGCCAGATCATGTTCCGCGTTCCGTGGGTAGATGATAAGGGTCAGGTTCGTGTGAACCGCGGCTATCGCGTCGAGTTCAACTCGGCTCTCGGCCCGTACAAGGGTGGCCTTCGCTTCCATCCTTCGGTGAACCTTGGCATCATCAAGTTCCTCGGCTTCGAGCAGATCTTCAAGAACGCTCTCACCCGCCAGCAGATCGGCGGCGGCAAGGGTGGTTCGGACTTCGATCCCCACGGTAAGTCGGATCTTGAAGTCATGCGTTTCTGCCAGTCCTTCATGACTGAGCTGCATCGCCACATTGGCCCGAACACCGACGTCCCCGCCGGTGACATCGGCGTGGGCGGCCGCGAGATCGGCTTCATGTTCGGTCAGTACAAGCGTCTGACCAACCGCTTCGACGCCGGCGTCCTCACCGGAAAGTCGCTGAAGTGGGGCGGCTCGCTTGCCCGTACCGAAGCTACCGGCTACGGAACGGTTCGCTTCGCCCAGTCGATGCTGGAGACCAACGGTGAGTCCCTGGACGGCAAGACGGTCATCGTTTCCGGTGCCGGCAACGTGTCCATCTACGCCATTGAGCGTGCGCAGTCGTTTGGCGCCAAGGTGGTCTCCATCTCCGATTCCTCCGGCGCTGTCTACGATCCCGCCGGTATTGATCTTGAGCTGCTCAAGGACGTCAAGGAAGTCCGTCGCGGCCGCGTGTCCGATTACGTTGCTCGCCGCCCCGGTGCCCAGTTCCGCTCCGGCAAGAAGGTCTGGGGTATTGAGGCTGACGTTGCCCTTCCGTGCGCAACCCAGAACGAGAACACGAACCACGATGCTCGCAAGCTCGCGACCAACGGTGTCCAGCTTGTTGCCGAGGGTGCGAACATGCCCTCCACTCCCGAGGCGATTGACGTCTACAAGACCGCGGGCATCATGTTTGCCCCGGGCAAGGCCGCAAACGCGGGTGGCGTGGCCACCTCGGCTCTGGAGATGCAGCAGAACGATGTGCGCCAGCAGTGGGACTTCGAGGATGTTGCCAATAGGCTCGACAACATCATGATCGACATCCACGACACCTGCCTGGCCACCGCAGAAGAGTTCGGTGCTCCCGGAGACTACGTCCTCGGCGCCAACGCGGCCGGTTTCCGTCAGGTTGCCGATGCCATGTTGGAGCAGGGAATCTGCTGATTATTAAGCTAGCCCAGTAAAGCGGGGCGGATATGATTTCATGTCATATCCGCCCCGCTTTACTGTGTTCCACCATCGGCTGATGGGTGAATCAGTGAGGAACAGTGAGTTCGGCGGTGTGACTGCATATCCCAACACGTGAGCAAGGTGGGGACCAAAAGCGACCTTGGTCCCCACCTTTGTGGCGCGGGTCATGTTTGCCGGATAGTCTGGGTTCGTCCGTATCTTTTTTACCAAAAGGAACACACATGTCCGACGCCAATCGCCGAACTGGGCGTTCGATCGGAGCCGTAGCAGCGTTCACGCTGGCGTCAACCGGCCTCGTCGCACTTCCCGCAGGCGCCACCCTGAATGAAGAAGAGGGAACGATTACCCTCGATATCGTCGCGATTTCCGATTTCCACGGCCACATTGAGAATGCTGCTGCGCTCGACAATATGATCAAAGAAATCAAAGCTAATAATGAGAGCGACACCATTTTTGCCGCCAATGGTGACAATGTTGGTGGATCCGCATACATTTCTGCTATCGACAATGACAATCCCACGATGGAGATCCTGACGGCCATGGGCCTACAGGTGTCCTCGGTGGGTAACCACGAGTTTGATAAGGGCTACGAGGATTTCATTGGTCGTATTGCCCCCACCGTAGGGTGGCCTTACCTCGTCACCAACGTTAATCCCATCGACAATCGGATGACGCCTCCCTACGAAGTGATCACGACTGATTCGGGTGTCCGGGTCGGCTTTATCGGCGCTGTCACCGATCAACTAGCGACACTCGTCAATCCAGCTGGTATCGAAGGACTGGAGATCACCGATCCTGTGGCAGCCGTTGATGCTCAGGCCGCGCTCCTCAAGGACGGTGACGAGTCGAATGATGAAGCGGACGTCGTCGTCGCCCTTATTCACGAGACGGCCGGTATCTCCAAGAACGTCGGTGCCAATGTTGACGCCGTCGTCGCCGGACACACCCATCATGACGAGGAAGTGACGACGGCGACCGGCGCACCCGTTATCGAGCCGGGTTCCTATGGACAGGCCTTCGCTCACTTCACCCTGACTGTCGACGCGGACAGCAAGCAGGTCATCAACGCTGATGCTGCACTTGTTGAGGTTCCAGCGATGGACTGTAAGGCGACTCCCGAGGCGAACCCGGATATTTGTGGGCTGTTCGCTGACGCGGACGAGAACGCAACAGCGCTGGGCGCTGAACCTGTGGGAACTATTGTCGGTGGCGCTGATCGCGCAACCAACAATGGTGAAGCAGCCGATCTGGGTGCCAATCGAGGATCCGAGATGACCGCCGCGAACCTCATCGCACAGGCCTTCTACGAGTACTCGCAGGGCATGGCGCGTCTGGCTGATTTCGGCCTTATGAACCCTGGTGGCGTGCGCGCAGAAATTGATGCGAACCGTGATGGCGTGGTTACTCTCGAGGAATCCTTCTCCGCGCAGCCGTTCGGAAATGACTACGGGATCGTGGATATCTCGGCAGCTCAGGTCTACACAATGCTGGAGCAGCAGTGGGCGGATGCGAGCACGCAAACCTCACGGCCTATGCTGCAGCTGGGTATCTCCGACTCCCTTTACTACACCTACGATATTGATGCCGAGTTTGGTAGCCACATCAAGCAGGTGTACATCAATGGGGAGCTCGTGGACCGTGAAGACACGGAGACCATGTTTACGGTCGCTTCCAACTCCTTCCTCGTGGGAGGTGGCGACGGCTTCAACGTGTTCAAGGATGGCCAGGACTACCTGGCTACCGGAATCATCGACAACGACGTGTTCAATGAGTTCCTTACTGCCAACCCCGGCCTTGTCGTGGACTACTCGCAGCGTGGTATCGCCATCTCCGGTGATGAAGGTCTTGTTGCTGGACAGCCAGCGACCATCGAACTGGCTTCGCTCTCCATGACGTTCGGAACCGAGCAGCAGCCGCTGCCCACGGTGGCCGAGATCTATCTTGGTGACCAGAAGGTGGGTGAAGGAACCATTGACAATACGGTGACGCCGAACCTCGACTACACCGGAAAGGCAACCGTTTCGTTCACCGTTCCCGCAGGACTTGCGCCTGGAGTGCACGAGTTGACCATTGTGGCAGGTCCTACCTCGGCGACGGTATCCGTCGAGATTGCTGACGCTGGTTTGCCGGACGAGGCCCCACTACCGGGCACGGAGGGCAACGTTCTGTTCGCTCCCGACTGGGTCACTCCGATCGCCACACACGCGAACACCATCGACCCTGCCGAGAGAATCATTGTCGCAGACACCGATAACGACGGCGTGGACACGTTCGTTCTGAAGAACGGCGACCTGTACACATTCCTGGACACCAATCGTGTTGGTACCACGAGAGAATCGATCAACTTTGCTGAAGCGGACGATTACCTTGTGATGGGGGACGTGAATGGTGACGGGTCTCCTGATCTGGCTCTGCGCAAGGCCGGAACAAATGAGATCAATATCCATTTCCATGATGGTGTGGAGCCCGGTGAAGCTGATCTGACGTTCCACTTCGGACGTCCAGATGACGTGCTCCTTATTGGAGACTGGGATGGCGACGGCGTGGAAACCCTCGCCGTGAAGCGTGGCAATACGTTCTACGTGAAGAACGAGCTGAGCGGCGGTACCGCCGACCAGAACTTCACGTTCGGTCGCGCTGACGACAAGGCACTCGCGGGCGATTTCGATGGCGATGGTGTCGATACCATCTCCGTTGAGCGCGGCAACAGGGTCTTCCTGAAGAACGAGCTGGGCGGCGGCATTGCTGATTCGGTATTCACCTTTGGCCGTGCCACGGATGTGCGTGTTGTGGGCGACTTCTTCGGAACCGGTACCGACACCCTGGCGATTGTTCGCTGGTGATTGATGCGGTGAACAATCGCTGATGTGGTTGCCGGAGTTTTGCTCCGGGTGCCTCATCGGTGCCAATGCACAAGTGAATGAGCGCGCAAGGCGGGGCCCGAAGGCGACTTCGGGCCCCGCCTTCGGCTACCCTTGGGCGCGTGGCACGACGTATTGCGGTTGATGACGGTATGAGAATTTTGGGCAAACTGGTGGCGCAGTCCGAGGGGGCTGCGGCACTGAGTTCTGGTGAGGCCCGTACCGGGGCTCGCTTTTGTCTGGAGGAGATGGCCGAGCGTCACCCGGGGCGAAGTGTCGAGCTGCGGATTCCCTACGCGAGCGCGGTTCAGGTGATTGAAGGCCCCAAGCATCGCCGTGGTACCCCGCCCAACGTGGTGGAAATGGATGCCGCTACCTGGCTCGCACTCTGCGTGGGAAACCTGGGATGGGATGAAGCGGTTGATCAGGGCAAGGTCAGTGCCTCCGGTATCCGCGCTGACCTCTCCGGATACTTCCCGCTGTTCACGCGGCATGCGTTGGGGCGCTGGGCGGGGCAGTAATTGCCACTCTCACCCGGCCTCCAGAGACGCGTATCAACAAGTGGACGTTCCACTGCTACTTGGTACTTGAACTGTGAGACCATAGGTGCGTGAATGGTGATGGGCGTTTAACCGCTGAACTCTTCCCCGACGAGAAACCCCAGGATGAATGCGGTGTTTTCGGAGTCTTTCTCCCCGGTGAACCGGTGGCCCAGATGGCCTACTATGGCCTCTACGCGCTGCAACACCGCGGGCAAGAAGCCGCCGGTATTGCGGTCTCTGGCCGCGAGACGATCCTGGTGTACAAAGATCTGGGCCTTGTCTCCCAGGTCTTCAATGATGAGCATCTGCGCACCCTGACCGGTGACATCGCCATCGGCCATGTCCGATACGCGACAACCGGCGGCTCCACCTGGGAAAACGCCCAGCCCACGCTTGGTCCCACGCGCTTTGGCACGATCGCCATGGCACACAACGGAAACCTCACCAACACCGTACAGCTCATGGCCGAGGTGAAGGAGAGCTCTGGCGCAGACCTCCGAGGGGAACTTGGGCGCGGAAGCTCCACGGACACCGCCGTTATCACCGCCCTGTTGGGAGCTCCGAACTCGGCGGATTCCCTTGAAGAACTTGCCCTCGAGGTGTTCCCTCGTCTTGAAGGGGCCTTCTCGCTTGTCTTTGTGGACGAGCATCGACTCTACGCGGCGCGTGACCGGCACGGTTTCCGCCCGCTGGTTCTGGGGCAGCTCGGCGCCGGGTGGGTCATCGCCTCGGAGAGCGCCGCCCTGGACATCGTGGGTGCCGAGTTTGTTCGCGAGATCGAACCCGGAGAACTCCTCGTTATCCACGAGGATGGCACACTGCACTCACGGCGCTGGGCTGAGCCCAAGCGATCCGGCTGCATCTTCGAGTATGTTTACTTGGCCCGACCGGACACGGCGATTGGTGGGCGTTCCATCAACTCCTCGCGCCTGGAGATGGGCCGAATCCTTGCCCGCGAGCATCCCGTTGAGGCCGACCTGGTCATGCCCACACCGGATTCTGGAACCCCGGCGGCGATCGGATACGCGCAAGAGTCGGGCATTCCCTATGGTCAGGGACTCGTGAAGAACGCCTACATTGGCCGCACCTTCATCCAGCCCACGCAGCTCGCGAGGCAGCGCGGTATCCACCTCAAGCTCAATCCGCTGAAGGAAGTGATTGCCGGGCAGCGCCTCGTCGTCGTCGACGATTCCATCGTCCGCGGCAACACCCAGCGCGCCCTCGTTCGTATGCTGCGACAGGCCGGGGCGGCGGAGGTACACGTGAGGATTTCGTCGCCGCCGGTGCAATGGCCGTGCTTCTTCGGCATCGACTTCCCGACCCGCGACGAACTTGTTGCCAACGAGCTGACGCTGGAAGAAATCCGGCGGTCGATCGATGCGGACAGCCTCGGATACATCAGTCTCGGTGGCATGGTTGAAGCCACCGCGCAACACCAATCGCAGCTGTGCACGGCCTGCTTCACCGGGAAGTATCCGGTGGATATTAGCGCGGCGAGTTCCAGCGGTTGCTCGTAATGCGTGCGGTTCGTATACGCACGCAATAATTCCGTGTACGCGCGCGATAACTCCGTGTACGCGCGCAATAATCCCGTCCCAACCTGACTTGAACAAGACTTCCAAGGAGTAACAGCAGTGACGAACCAACTCGACAACTCGGGTCCGGGCACGAACGCCTACGCGGCCGCCGGTGTGGACACGGCCGCGGGTGATCGCGCAGTGGACCTCATGCGCGCCGCTGTGGCCCGCACGATGACCCCGGACGTCCTGGGAGGCGTTGGTGGATTCGCCGGCCTCGTGGACGTCTCGGCGCTCAAGAACTACCGGCGCCCACTCCTTGCAACTTCCACGGACGGCGTGGGCACCAAGATCGCCATCGCCCAGGCTCTCGACATCCACCACACCATCGGTCGTGATCTCGTGGGCATGGTGGTGGACGACATCGTCGTGGTGGGTGCTCGCCCGCTTCTCATGACCGACTACATCGCGTGCGGTCGCGTGGTACCCGAACGCATCGCGGACATTGTGCGCGGCATTGCGGAGGGCTGCGAAGAGGTTGGGGTGCCGCTGCTGGGCGGGGAAACAGCCGAACATCCAGGCCTCATGGCACCCGACGAGTACGATGTGGCAGGCGCCGCCACCGGAGTGGTAGAAGCGGACCGGGTATTGGGAGCCGAACGTGTCCGCGGCGGCGACGTGCTCGTGGCCATGGCCTCCTCCGGCCTGCACTCCAACGGCTACTCGCTCGTCCGCAAGATTGTCGCGGACTCCGGCTGGGCGCTGGAGCGCACGGTTCCCGAGTTCGGTCGGACGTTGGGGGAGGAGTTGTTGGAACCCACGCGCCTGTACACCCGCCCCTGTTTGGATATGGCGACGACGACGTCCCTTCACGCCCTCTCGCACGTCACCGGAGGAGGCCTCGCCGCCAACCTTGCGCGGGTTATTCCCGCTGGCCTGACGGCCCGTGTGGATCGAGCCAGCATCGCTGTCCCGGCTGTCTTCCAAGTATTTGGGGGCCTCGGGAAGATCTCCTGGGAAGACCTTGAGGATACGTTGAACCTCGGTGTGGGTATGGTGGCAGTGGTGGCACGCGACGCCGTCGACGAAGCAATCGCGTTCTCGACGCGCGCGGGAATCCCGGCGTGGGTTCTGGGCGACGTCGTTGCTGGTAGTGATGCCGAAGCAGTGAGTGCTGGTGCCGCTGCTGAAGGAGCTGCGGCGGTGAACAAGCCGAGCGTGGCAACCCGCGTCATCACGGGAACCAAGGGCGTACGCGCAGGCTCCGTGAGGATCTCAGGCGACTACCTGCTCGGATGATCGCGAAGATGGCCGCCGATATCTGCTCTTAGCGCGCCATATCGACCTTATATGGGCGATATCAGCTGCTAAGGGCAGATATCGATGAAATGGGACGCCCGAACAAACATCGGTACGCCGCCTAAATATCGCGTCTTGGCCTACTACCCAAAATCCAGACATGCTGAAGGGGCGGGAGTTGTAACTCCCGCCCCTTCAGCATGTATCAATAACCTATCGAGATGACCGAGGAGTCCAGTCCTCATCTTCATCCCAGTCATCGGTTGCTGGGGGAATCTCGTAGTAGTCCTCGTATTCGTCCTCATCGTTGGAAACTTGCGAAGACTTCAGCTCCCTCTCAAGAGCCTTGTAATCCGTTTCCGGAGTGAAGTACTTGAGATTTCGGGCTACCTTACGCTGCTTAGCCTTTTGACGGCCGCGCCCCATGGCTCGACCCCCTTCACCT
>RRZU010332952.1_pt1 | contig 11186 bp, 14 predicted proteins | sample 2165561 | NCBI WGS metagenome assembly RRZU01 (sample SAMN10456909, study PRJNA506462) | wastewater metagenome | isolation source: wastewater sludge | place: USA: Moscow, Idaho | reverse complement strand
TCTGATGGATATCAAATTGTTAAGGATAAATATTCTAACAATATCAATTCAGAAGGGAAAGATAAACTTCTATTCATGTTTGAAAAATCGTCATCCTAACACATATTGTGTTTATCATAAAGCATAAAAAGGACTTTTTGGTCTTATTATCAATATTTTACATTAAATTTTATGCTTATGAGTGATTTAACAAAGATGAGACTTTTCTCTATATTGGAAAAAGCCTCACAAGGAGTAACAAACGAAGAAATGCGAACTGCCTATGGGGGCTTCAAGGAGCAAATAAGAAGTATCTGCCAATCCGAACAAGACTTCCCGAAAGTCTTTCGAATACTGGAGTTTACTCGCATTGAGTTAGTATCTTTACAGACCTTCTATCAGTACGAGCAGGGGGAAAAATGCGCTTAAATTTTGCTATCTACAAAAGACAATCCTACTTCTTGAGTCTGAAATTGAGTTATTGAAGTTCATATATCAGAGAGACTATTATCTTTTCGAGAGTGATAAACAGGCTAAGCCGAAAGTATATTTCATTCCTAAGCCTAAAGAAGGTTTAGGGATTGATAGTATGGGCGAGTTAGCTGTTTCACTTCAACTATCCTGTCAATTCTTAGATCAAGAAGGAAAGCCAGCACCTCTTATTCTTATATCGAATGCGTTGGAGTCTGCTTTCAATTTTGAATTTGGAGGTGTCTATAAATCCAAAGTCAGAATATTCAATCGTAAACCTTTCAACCTGACAAAAGCATTAGATTTTCTTCGAAATCTAATCATTCGGGAAAGTCGCAATAAACAAAATGAAAAATAACCGTTTTGCAACAGGCTCATAGTTAATTGGTTACAAATAAAGTATAGGGGAGTCCATAGGGATTCCTCTATTTTATTAGCTTCATTCTGCTAAATTTTGCTTCATCAATGCATTGAAAATAAGTAGTATTAATTTGTAAAACGAAGTAAATCATGTATATAAACAATAATGATTTTGAAATATGGATGCAGAAGCTATCCAAGAAATTGAGTGAAATAGGTCAGGATTTAAAATCGCTCATCAATACTAAAGAGGTATTTGAAGAAGACGAGAAGTTGCTTGATAATCAAGATTTAGCCTTTCTCTTGAAAGTATCATACCGCACTCTCCAACGATACAGGAGCAGCAAGAAACTTCCCTTTTTTATGATAGGTCATAAAACCTATTACCGAGTAAATGATGTTCGGCACTTTGTCCGTGAGCATATGGATTTTCAAACCTATCGGGACTTTGAAAAGAAGCATCCGACAGATAATAACGATGAAAAAGATGAGTGATTCTGATTTTTATGTTTTAAGCAGAATGGCGCACGCGAATGAAGGCTTGTTTTAATTTACACCTTCAAGTAATGACTCCGCATTTAGCAGAAACAACCTCGCCTACCGGCTCTGTTCGTTTCGCTAAATTGAGCAAGAGGGAACTGGACAAGTCCTGTTCTTTCCTCTTGCCCTGCGGGGCAAAGCCTTCGGCTTTAGTGCTTTAGGATAAAGCACAGTTATAACACTTGCTATAACTCGAATTGATATACAATTCTATTTAAGCAAGTTAGATATATAAATAGCTATAAAATAGTTATAACTATGGCAAAACAGAATAGAAATATCATATTTACGACAATAGCGATAGAAGCGGAAACGGACAAGTTAATAGAAAAGCTTTGCAAACGCTATTCGCTGAAAAAAGGAGAGATTACAAAACTGGCTTTTCTCTATCTGGATAAGGCACATATCAACCCCGCCGATGCTCCTGAATCGGTAAAATCAGAGCTTGCCAAAATCAACAAACGGCAGGATGATATTATCCGCTTCATTCGGAAGTATGAGGAAGACCAGCTTAACCCGATGATACGCACAAGCCATTCAATAGCTGTCAAATTTGATGCTTCCGTGAAAGAACAGAAAGGGTTGATAGCTTCGGAGATAGACACCACAAGGGAATTGCAGGATAATGTTCTGAAAAAAATAAGCGAAACATTCAACCAACACGCAACTGTAATTAACAACCAAGCCAAACAGATTAATGACCTTGCCCAATCCATAAACGCATCATCAAAGAAGCAGGAGCGGAATAATAATAAACTTTTGAAGCTTATTTCCCTGTATTCGGAACTGGCAACATGTGGAGTAATGGACGGCAAGCGTAAAGAGAACCTAAGAGCCGAAATAAACGACCTGATAAACGAGTAACCCCATGAATATAGATTTCCCGCCACCGTCCAAAGGAACATACAATAATGCAGGCAGTAGCCGGAGATTAGCGGATTATTGCGAGCATGAGGACTTAGAGCGTATGGAGCAGGGAATTTATACAGAGGGCTTTTTCAACCTGACGGATGATAACATCTACAAATCACAGGTCGTAAAAGATATAGATAGTAATATCGGGCAACTTATGAAAAGGGATGCCAAGTTTTACGCTATCCATGTGAGCCCATCGAAAAAAGAACTTCGGGCAATGGGAAATACCGAACAAGAGCAAGCCGAAGCCATGAAACGGTATATCCGGGAAGTGGTTATTCCCGAATATGCCAGGAACTTTAATAAAGGATTATCAGCAGAGGATATAAAGTTTTACGGAAAGATACATTTCAGCCGGGACAGGTCAAACAATGAGATGAATATGCACTGTCATTTAATAGTTAGCCGGAAAGACCAGTCCAATAAGAAAAAGCTGTCTCCGCTTACCAACCACAAGAATACCACGAAAGGAACGGTTAAGGGCGGTTTTGACAGGAAGAACCTGTTCCTGCAAGCTGAACAGGGATTTGACAGGCTATTCGGCTACCAACGGCAATTAACCGAAACTTTTGAATACTACAACACGATGAAGAACGGCAGTATCTCCGAACAACTTAATATACAGGAACGCCAGATTTCCAATGAAAGAAGAAATACAGATATGCAGACTGGCAGGAATACAGATAAGCAGGACGAACTGACTGAAAGCAAGGTTGCATATAAACAAGACGACAACCTCTCAAATGTACAATCTGTAAATCAAGAAAATAAGAATGAAGATAAACAATCTTTCAATCTTCCTGATATGGGTTTATCCTCTGCATTAGGCTTGCTTACTCCTGAACCCAATAAAGAGGAAGAGCAAATTCCGATGAAAAAGAAAATAAAGAAAAAGTCGAAGCGAGGATTCAGACAATCATAAACCGCCGATATATGAACGAATACGAAGAGATACGAAACGAAATAGATATATACCTGATGAAGCGGTTTAAGTACCGTCTATCCCTTGTATATCTCACACCTGATAATGTCATAAATACCCGAAGAAACAGCCGGATAGATTTGTATTTACGTATCCGAAAGGTAGAAAGCCTGTTTCCGCCAGATAGCCTTATTATAGCCCGAATTTGCTTCCGAAAAGAACGGATAGGGAATGGAATACATTTTGTTCGTTTCCTTTCAGGAATAGCCCTAAAATATGGATTTAAATATATCGGAATAGAATCCGTCAATGAGAAAAGCAGGGCATTTGCCAAAAAGTTAGGTTTTTATTCGATAGACGGTTTTAACTATGTGGCATCGGTAGAGAATCTTATGTATTCTTTTTAGTCAACTTTTTCTCCTAAGATATCTTTTATTTCTATATTTCCATGCTTATCTTTTATGCTTGCTATTAGTTTATCCAATTCATTTCCAGAAAGTTTTACACCCAAATCTTTATTATTTGCATTGATCCCAACTCCTAATGTTACTTGTTCTTTCTCCAAATTATTAACAATTAGATCAATATCACCCATTAAATAAGAGTATTGAACAGAGATTTCGATAATATCTTCAGTTCTTATATCAGTAATCACAAAGCGGTGAATTACCTTATTTCTTTCAATATATAAGCTTTCTAGCTTATCGAATATGCCTTGATCAATAATATTCTCATTCAACGCCAGTTTGTATATTGCACGTTCCATTATCGGCTTATCTGATTCACTTTGAAAAAGAAGTGAATCATCTATTTCGTCGTTTTTATTACCTATTTGCTTTTTTAGAATTATAGAGAGTCTGAGCAACGCATCTATGCGATTAGCGGCTAACGCTACATATTCAATAAAAGAACCATTTTCAATAGCTTTATTCATTAAGTCAATAGTTGTTGCAATAGCTATCATAAAAAGATTATATCTTCTTAATGAAATGACTTTATCTCTGTATTGGGGTTTAATAAATTTCACGCTAGATAAAACTTTTTGAACTTCTAGCAATTCCGCTTGATACTCTGGAAGACCTTCATCTTTTTTCTCAAAAATGTAGGTTGCAAAAAGAAAATGATCATCAACAGCACATGTGAACATATAAACAATTTTATCACCAGAGACTTGTTTTAATTCTGAAAAATGTAATTTGTTATCTGAAGATTGTATTGGTTCTTTCCTTGTATTTATCAATTCAGATATATGTTCTGTTACCTGTTTACAGCTAATTTGGAATGCCCCTAGCATTTCACCATATACTCCAAAGGATTGGGGTGCTTTCTCTTGTTTTTTATAAAAAGAGGGATTTTTATATTGCCACTTCACAGGAATATACATTTGAAACTTTCCTGTACTGTCTGTATATAATTTCATATGCAAAAATGTTAATATTTAAAGTAATCCTTTATTTATCTGTACGCAAAGGTATATTCCAAGAATGAAACGTCAATGCCAAGCCCTGCGGGTTTGGAAGAATTTCTTCCTTTTTGCTTCACAAAAAGAGTAAATTCCCCCAAAGCATTGCCTTATTAATTCTTTCCATAAGAGGGGTGTTTAACAGATAAAAAAGAAAAAATATGCTTGGGATTGGTCGGCTGATTTATTCCCCATAAAGTCCCATTAGGACGAAGTATTCTTCATGCTTACACCATGTAACGTACTTTACATCCCATAAACCTGCTTTTATACATTGTTCGGCATTGTCTGTTTTTGAAGCAACGCCTTTATCGGTGCATTGAATAAATTTACCCTCATCAAAAATATTTTCGATATGTACCCTTTCTCCGACACGGGGAATGAATGGACATTGCCAATCGTAATGAAATTCGCCTACTATTCCGTCTGATACTTCAAGTATGAATTTGATTTTCATAAGCTTATTATTAAGTTAATACACATCGTAAAGATACAAATTATAAATCTTCCAAAAGCAGTTGTATGTTTTAATCTATTGCAAAAATGCCAATGGCTTCCATACAACGCCATTGCACCCCATTTCTTAAAACCTACCTGAAATCTGCTTTCCTTTGTCTGAAATTCATTGCAATGAGAAGAATTTAGTAATCAGTAAAAACAGATTTTAATATGGATATAGTAGCAATCGAAAGCAAAACGTTCGAGCAGATGAAAGGACGTTTTGAGGATTTTACCCGACAGATAAAGAATCTATGCGGGGACAATCAGGGTAAAGAAAATTGGTTAGGCAACGATGATGTTTGTAGTCTTCTGCAAATATCGCCGAGAACATTACAATCTTACAGGGATAACGGAATACTGCCTTATTCACAAATCGGGCGCAAGTGTTATTACAGAGTATCGGATATTGAGAATTTAATCAGCCAGTCACAAATTAAGAAAGAAGAACAATGAAAACAACAAATATCATTTTAGATAGGTTGGTTGGTAATTGGGAGAGTATAAACCTGAATCCGACAGTTATTATATACCGAAACGGGAACAGCTATTTACTAAGTGTAATCCACATGAACGAAATGAGTAAGCAGGCAAACCCTGCCACCTATGAGATTCAGGAAGATGAAGACGGCTTCTTTATCAACTATAACCTGAAACGGACAGTTGTTAGCTATGATACAAAACTGGATATATTAACTATTTCCGCACTGGGCGACTATATGCGGAACTAAAAAATTACAGCAATGGAAATATTAGATAAGAAATCAACGGAAATCAATTCTTTTTTCACAGAATTGGATGAGTTACTTGATACTATTAGGCAAGCCCTTAAAAACCGCACTCCACACCTGAACGGAGAAAAATTCCTGTCAAACCGTGATGTTTGCCGAATGCTTCATATTTCATCCCGTACTTTACAAGGTTGGCGTGATACAGACAAAATATTGTTTATTCAAATTAAGGGTAAGATTTTATATAAGGAATCGGAAGTATTGAAATGGTTAGATCAAAATAACACCTACTAAAAAACAAATAGCTCTGATATATAGTTTCAGAGCTATTTATTTGTAAATATAGACTTTACTCTTTGTTGATTATTTTTTCCACTTTCTCAAATGCTCTTATTTCATAATTATCAAAAGATGCTTTTATTGATTGCTGCTGTAGAGGATTTTCATAATAATCGACAATACTAGCAGGTACTCCGTAATCACTTGCGATTCGCCCTTCATCAGTTAATGCATTATATTCAAATTTTAAAAGAAGCTTATCTATTCCTGCCACATCCTCATATTTTAGATTTCCTCTTTGAGAGATGTAATATTTATACATCAAATTAAATACACCTAAATATTTGACAGTTTGATACTTCAATGTGTTGTAGACGAACTTGGCAGTTTCTTTTATAGCATCATCTATTGATTTTCCTTTGCTTAGATAATATCTTATTGAACCATTAAATCCCCCTTCTAAATAAAAATGGATAAGATGAGTTAATATAGAGTAATCACCATTCTCGCCTTTATACTCAACTAAAAATTTTAGATTTGCATTTTTTATTATTGGTTGCAAAATATCTAACAACAATTGAAAACCATCATAATGAATGTCTAGCTTATAATTAATAGATTGTATAAGTTTCTTAATCAAAAGTAAATCATAATCGTTAAACTTGCTTATGCTATCATATATTCTAATTTTATCCAGCTTGCTTACAACCTTATATTGACTTAGTATATTCTCAGGAATGCCTCTACTAGCCTGCTCTGTTTCAATTGCGTTTTTCCGGAGTCTATCTTGTTCAGACAAATATTTATCATTAGAATAAAATAAATCTATCTCATCTTTAGGTGAATTTTGATCATAATTTTTATGTTTGAGTATTTCTTCTTTTCCATTAATGACATTTAAAAAAGTATTACTCAAATCTATTACTCTACCACTATAATGATAACCAAAACGTCCAGCTCTTCCTGCTATATTCTTAGCATCAAACTTTTTAAGATCTTTAGTTCCTTTCTTACTGTGTAATACAACTAAATTCTTCGCAGAGGTGTTTACCCCCTCCGTAATTGTTGTTGTTGAAATTAATATTTTGATTAGACCTTGATTAAATAGAGATACTATTTCTTTTTGGATGTATTTTGGAACTAAACCATTATGAATTCCTATCCCACATTTTAAAGCTCTCACTAAAATCCATTTGTTAGTAAATTGCAAAGAGATGTGATTTATAACGTCTTGATATTGAGAATAATCATGATTGTTTAATAGTCCTGATTGAATTAATACATCTGCATAATATTCAACACCCCCGTTTCGACCTCTATTTGCACAGTAAATTATCAAATTCTGTGATATATTTATAATTGAATCGACAGTTTCTTTTAATCTTTCAGTTTTATTAGAACTTGAATAAGTTATATTTAACTGCACGTCCTCTGGGGAAGTTTTTGATCGTTTTATTGTAAAGTATGATTTATTAACTATCTCATAATCATTATAATTGATTAGCAAGACTTGGTTTTCTTTTAAAAAATTGTCAAAAGATGGATTATATTGAGGGGTATTAGGTCTTGCAAAATCCATGTATGGCCCAGCTAGTAAAACATCAGTATTATCACTTAAAGAATAAAAAACAGCTAAACGGTAAGCAACATCCCTCTCATTTTCTTTGACTTCCTCATCAATTATATAATTATTATCTATCTTGTAAACTTCATCGACAAATGCAAAATCAAACTTTATTGAACATGTATTTTTTTCTATAAACGAAAGATATCTTTCTGGAGTGTATATAAAAAGGTTTTTTTCTCCAAATTGAATAACCTCACTAAGAGTGTGAACCTCATAATTATTTCGAAAAAAAGAATATTCATCTTCGGAAATAATTCGTTCTAAGTTTTCAGAGAGTAATGCTATTGTAGGGAATATTAGAACAACGTTCTTATATCCCATCTTTTTAATGACTTCAAAAACTAAATGGGTTTTTCCAAAAGATGTACTTGCAGACAAAAAATATCTATTTAATTTTCCATCCTCAAATTGATCAATGATGTTTTTCTGGTATTGATGGAGCATACTCTTTTCGTCTGTATGTAATATACTTTCATATACAACAGAAGAAAACGTATTCAAATCAAATATCTCAATCTCTGGATTTTGATCGAATTGCTTCAGGATATTATAAAAGTGTGGGATACCTGAACTATTTGCAATATATTTTAAAAACTTGCAATCATTTTGAGTCAGGTTTTCATTTTTAATAATATCAAAATAAGAACACACTTTTTTAATGAATTCGAAATCTATTAATTCCCCTTTTTTGTATTTATTAAGGGCAACTATTATATCAGACGTTTCCTTGATTCTATCCATTCAATTACTTTTGTTTTGATATCTTTAACTTTATCTACTGGAAGCCAAATGAAATAAATAGAAAATGGAATTGATAATGAAAAACTTTTTGTAGAATGATTGTCTTTAATGTGATTAATGGAATTTTCTATGCTTTTATCATATCCATCTCTATTTTTATCATAAAGAATTATAATAGGGTATATTAGTTTGAGATTGTGCTTTTTAATTTCCTCTATGATGTCAACCATGGGATTAGCTTCCCATTGATTTATGATTTCTTCAATTTTACTTCCTGTAATATTAAAGTTGTTTTTATGATTTGAAATAGCAAGAAAGTTGTTTGACAAATAATCATCCGAGATAGCCTTCTCTATATTTTCAATAGCACTATTAATTCCGGATGTATGTGTGCTACGAAATTTCACTTCTCCAAACCACAATTCGGTTTGTCCGTTATTATCTATTATGTGATATGAATCATACCCTTTGGTTTCTGCAGATTCTAGTGGATTATAAAAATAACCTCTTGAAATAACAGGCTTTGCTCCTAATTTAGTATATAACATGCAAAACAAGATAGTTTCTCCATGAAAACCATAACTAATTTTAGATGTCATGGTAGCATACTCATTATACTTCAATTTTGTTTTCAGAGCAATAGTATGTAAGTTATTGTAATCTTTCCCCCTAATATCAAATTCATTAAAAGAATACTCTATTATTGAATTATAAATTATTTCAGCAAGCGATTCATTGCTTACTGAAGAAAAACATCTGTCATTTTCGGTAGAAAATACAGACTTATCTATGCCAATTTCCGTATTTGGCAAATCATATTTATATAATATTGAACTTGATATTAAATCAAGTAATTCTTTGCGCATAATTATCTTAGATGATTCAAATGCAGTAAAAATGAAGTTTATAAACTCACATTTGCAAATATATAAATTTTTAACAAATTAATTTTAATAATTTGATAATCATTGGAATTAAACTTTATAATATTTTAAAGAGGTGCTAATCTCAACAGAAAAGCACCTTATTAAATTATATATTGAAACTCTATGTCGTAGTGACTGATAAGTTCCCCACTTTCTGCATATCATTCAGAATACTTTGGTCTAACACTCTTGCATATCGTTTCGTCATGCTAATATTTGAATGACCTAACATTTTAGCTACATTTTCAATACTAACACCATTCGCTAAGCACACCGAAGTTGCATACGAATGTCGAGCTGAATGTGTGCTAAGATTCTTCTTAATTCCGCACAAATCTGCGATTTCCTTCAAATAACTATTCATCTTCTGATTGCAGGGAACAGGCAATAATACATTCTTTTTTTCACAGAGGGGATAGCCTTTGTATTTCTCCATAATAGCTAAAGGAATATCTAACAGCGGAATATTGCACATATTCTTAGTCTTTTGCCGAGCCTTCCGAATCCAATAATTTCCCTCTCGGTCTTTTACTATATGTTCTGATGTCAGTTGCTTTACATCTATGAATGATAGTCCGGTAAACGCGCAAAATATGAAGATATCCCGAACCAAATCAATACGAGGTAACTCAAACTTTTTGTTTATAACCGTTTGCAGTTCATCCCATGTAAGAAACTCCCTGTTTACTTCTTTTTCATGGAATTTAATTCCGGTGAATGGGTCTTTGCTTATCCATTCATTAGCAAGAGATAGGTTTGTAATCTTTTTTAAGCACTTCATATAGCGGATAACTGTATTTTGGGCGCATTCTTTTTCTGTTTTCAGGTAGAAGTCAAAAGCGCGAATAAATTCACCGTTTATATCTTTGAGTGACAAATCTCCCTTTTCATATTTGATTTTGATAAGTTCAGCTAAATACCGTTTACAGCTCTCGTAACGACGTACAGTTATTAGAGCGAAGTCTTTACCTACTAATTGCCGACATTGGTCGTTATGTTCCTGAAAAGTGGCTATAAGCGTTTTAGGTTCTTCTTTCTTTTCTAAATTAAAAAGCTTATTCCGAAGAATAACAGCCGAGATAGGTAAACCTTCCTGTTTCAAATCCGCATATATATTATACAACTTGATTCTCGCTTCTTCGATAAACTTGTTTAGGTCGTTTGATTTGCGGTCTTTACCACGGGAGCATTCCTTTGCCTGACTCCATAAGGTGGGATTAATGCATTTACGAATGTTCGTTTCAACACGGACATTGTTTACCGTAATTCTCATACATACAGAGGCTTCACCATTCTTCAATAGTTTTGTTTTCTTTAAGAAAAACAAAACACTAAATGAATTTCTTTCCATCATTTTTCTACTTGTTTTAAGTGATACAAAATTATGGAAAAGTGGAGAGAGTTTCGCTACGCAACAGGCTGACAGTCAAAGCCAATTAAGGTCAAAAGGTGGAGATAAATATCTCTCTAATTTGCTCCACCTTTTGCTCCACCAGAGTAGGTCGAAATTTGCTGTTTTTTGCGTAGTGGATAAAAACAAAAACTCCCGATATTCATTGAATATCAGGAGTTTACTTCTTTTTGCTTTCTCTAAAAGTGGTGCCACCAGGAATCGAACCGGGGACACAAGGATTTTCAGTCCTTTGCTCTACCAACTGAGCTATGGCACCGTTTGGTTTTGGGATTGCAAAAGTAGCACTATTTTCGGTATTTGCAAAAAAAAGTGAAAAATTTT
>RRZU010177512.1_pt1 | contig 11186 bp, 9 predicted proteins | sample 2165561 | NCBI WGS metagenome assembly RRZU01 (sample SAMN10456909, study PRJNA506462) | wastewater metagenome | isolation source: wastewater sludge | place: USA: Moscow, Idaho | reverse complement strand
TTATCGAAGAGTCAAAAAAATTTCAGCACTGCCTTGCTGCCAGTTATGCGCAGCGCATTATAGAGGGGGAATATGCGGCTTTTCACATGTCACATTTGCTGCATCCTCTGCGGATGACTTTAGGCTGTATCCGTCAAAATGGGCAGCTGAGTTTTGATCAGCTGGAATTGCCTAATAATGAAAAAGCGGCTGAACATTTGGTACAGGCAGCCCGGAAGTTTATTCAGTGGCTGAATGCTGAAATCGATAAATAAAAATTCAGGATAAAACTTTTTAAAATTTATAGCGTTGGATTGCTGATGGTTGCTTTGATGTATTGGAAATTTCTTTGCGCGCTTAACTTTTTAGCCAAAACTCGGTAGGCTATAGCCGTTCTTTCACGGTCTAGGTCATATGAAACAGGAAACTGCACTCAAGTTATTAAAAGCGGGCGAAAATGTCTTTTTGACAGGTTCAGCCGGTGCAGGGAAAACCTATACGCTGAATCAATACATCAATTATTTAAAAGCGCGCAAAGTGACGGTCGCCATTACTGCATCCACAGGGATTGCGGCGACCCATATGAATGGCATGACCATACATACATGGGCAGGCATTGGCATTAAAGATGCCATTTCAGAAGATGAACTGAAACGCATGAAAGAGCGCAAGTACCTCAAGGAACATCTGGAAAACGCGCAAGTGCTGATTATTGATGAGATTTCAATGCTACATGCCAAGCAACTGAATTTAGTCAATAAAGTGCTGAAATATTTTAAAGAGAGCGATGAGGCTTTTGGCGGCATTCAAGTGATTGCGGCTGGAGATTTTTTCCAGTTACCGCCTGTGGGGAAAAAAGAGGAAAGCAACCGTGACAAATTCTGCTTTATGTCTGAGGCTTGGGTGGAAGCAAAATTCCGCGTGTGCTATTTGACCGAGCAGCACCGTCAGGGGAATGATTATTTAAATGATATCCTGAATGCGATTCGCGGACAGAGCATTGCAGAGGCGCATTTGCAGGCCTTAGAGCAAACCCGCAATCAAGATGTCGGAGATACCTTTACCCGCCTGTATACTCATAATATGGATGTGGACAGCATCAACTTTAAGCACTTGAATGAAATTGATCAGGAATCCCGTCAATTTGATGCGCAGTGCGACGGCAATGAAAAACTGATTGATACTTTAAAGTCATCTGTGCGCGCGCCGGAAAATCTGACTTTAAAGAAACATGCCAAAGTGATGTTTGTGAAAAATAACTTTGACTTAGGGTATATTAACGGCAGCTTAGGTGAAGTGATTGCCTTTGAAGAAGATGATGAATATGGCGTACTGCCGAAGGTGAAACTGACGGATGGAACCACCTTAATTGTGGAGCCGGAAACATGGTCGGTAGATAATGATGAAGGTAAAACTATTGCCAGCTTTCAGCAGATTCCGCTGCGATTGGCTTGGGCCATCACCATTCATAAATCTCAGGGCATGACGCTGGAAGCGGCGGAAATTAATTTGGCGCATACCTTTGAAAAAGGTCAGGGCTATGTGGCTTTATCACGCTTAAAAAGTTTGGGCGGTTTAAGATTGCTGGGCATGAATGAGCAGGCGCTGGAGCTGGACAGTTTAGCCATTAAAGCGGACCGCCGTTTTCAAGAGCTTTCTGAAGAAGCGGATGTGCATTTTGAAAATGCAGATTTTACTGTGCAGCATAAAGCGTTTATTCGCCATTGCGGCGGCACTTTGAATGAATATGAAATTGAGCGCAATGAGAAAAAACTGGCAAAATCGGGCGGCAAGCAAAGCTTTGCATCTGCAACCTTAGATGAAACCCGCGCCTTGTTTGAAGAAGGCTATGAAATTCAGGATATTGCTGTAGAGCGTGGTTTAACGCCAGCAACCATCATTAATCATTTGGGCCGATTGCGCAAAGAGCAGGGGCTGGATATTTCTGTTGCGAGCCCAGGTGAAGAATCCGTCGAGCAAGTCCGCAAAATTTATAAGCGCTTAACTAAACGCAATGATGCGGAGCATTTTAATGATGACGGCAGCATTAAGCTGCGTCCGATTGTCGAGCTGACCAGCCCGCGCATGGGCTATGATCAAGTCCGCTTAGCGCTGCTGTTTGTAGAGTGATGCGGATTTGGGCATAGAATGCTGCAGCAGCTGGTTTTTTTTTAATAATATCAGTTAAACTGATGCATAATTTTTAGATTAAATCCAATCGCTATGGCATTTACGGCTTGGTATACGCTTCGAAAGTTTGTCTATAATAATTTGCATAATGATGAATACGAAACGGCCTTTAGCCGCGCAGTTAATTATTTTCTTATTCTGTTGATTCTAGGCAATGCCACAGCCGTGCTGCTTGAATCCGTCAATGATATCTATCAATCTTACCGGCTGCTGTTTGACAGCTTTGAACATATTTCAATTTTCATTTTTAGCATGGAATATTTACTCCGGCTCTGGTCTATTGCAGAACAGGAACCCTTTGAATCGGGCTGGAAAAACCGGCTGAAGTGGATTAAAAGCGGCGGAGCCATTATTGATTTGCTGGCGATATTGCCAGCTTATATTAACTTCTTTGTGCCTATTGATTTAAGATTCCTTCGAATTTTACGTTTATTGCGCCTGCTGAAACTAACACGTTATTTCGTCTCTCTGCAAATTTTGCTTCGGGTTATAGAGCGTGAAAAGGGTTCATTTCAAGCGGTCATCTTCATCCTCAGCATTATGATTGTGATGGCTGCTGCCTGTATTTATGTAGTGGAAAATAAAGCGCAGCCTGATGTGTTTACGTCTATTCCCGCCTCGATGTGGTGGGCGGTGGTAACGTTGACGACAGTCGGCTATGGCGATGTTACCCCGATCACGCCTTTGGGCCGGTTTTTAGGCGCCCTGATTACGATACTGGGCGTGGGGCTGGCAGCCTTGCCTGCGGGTATTTTGGCTAATGGCCTGGCCAATGAATTGGAACAGCGCAAACAATTTCTGGAACTTAAATTTAGGGAACTTTTACAGCATTCGGAAATTGATTTAGTTGCTGATCAGGAAAAAATAGAAGAAATACGTAAAGATGTAGGCCTAACCAAAGAGCAGACACAGGATATTCTTTTACAGTTGATGCGCGAACAGCGTGAAGAAGCCTTGAAGCAAGAACGCGATCTATATGAATATTGTCCGCATTGCGGGAAAAAATTGCCAGAATTGTAAATTGGGTTTTATTTAAAACTGTAATATCAGATGTATTAAACGCCGAAAGAATGGTCTATTTGCCAGCGATTAAACCCGAAGATGAATAAAAACGATCCTAAATTATGTTAAAATGAATTATATTCAAGAATAATATGAAAAGCTGTATACTTTTCATTAATATCCTATTAGTTGCGCGGGAAATAGCAGATATGCTGGAAATTCGTCATTTAAAAACATTAACTGCACTGAGAGAGCATGGTTCACTGGTTTCTGCTGCCAATGATTTATGTTTAACGCCATCAGCGATCTCACATCAATTGAAAGAATTGGATCATTGGTATGGGGTAGAAGTGGTTAATCGGCGTACCCGGCCTGTGACTTTTTCTAATGTTGGACAGCGTTTGCTGAAATTAGCTGATGATGTTTTGCCGCAAGTGCAGATTGCGCAATCGGATATAACCCGCATTGTGCATGGTCAAACTGGACGGATCACTTTTTCTTCAGAATGCCACAGCTGCTTTGACTGGCTGATGCCGCTGCTGAATGCTTACCGCCAGCAATATCCTGATGTCGATTTAGATTTCGCCTCTGGTTTTGAAGCCAATCCGCACGAGCTGCTGCAAAATGCAGAATTTGATTTACTGATTACGGCAGATCCGATTACCTTAAAAGGCATCGAATATTTTCCGATTTTTGAATATGAATCCAGACTGGTGCTTTCGCATACGCACCCGCTGGTGCGGACGGATAATATTACGGTACAGGATCTGGCGAATGAAACGCTGATTACCTATCCTGTCGATAAGCACCGATTGGATATAATGGCGAAGCTGTTTATTCCTGCGAATATTCAGCCTAAACATATCCGCACGACAGATTTGACGCAAATGCTGATTCAGCTGGTGGCCAGCGGCCGGGGCATTGCTGCTCTGCCGGACTGGGTGGTCAATGAATATGAGCAGAAGGGCTGGGTAACGTCTCGCCGCTTGTCCTGCGTGTCGCCTAATGGCCTGCGCCGTACCTTATATGCCGGTTTTAGAACAGAAGAGAAAGACAAAAGCTATTTTGAAGGTTTCTTGAAGCAGCTGGAAAAATTTTCTCAAAAGCGCGCTACATATTATTCTTCATAATGTACCTTGGTCTGGATGGATAATTATGCAGACTGCATCACATATGCGGTCTGTATTTTTTGACAGGGTTATCAAATTATTGATTTTGAGCCTATACAGGGTTGCAAATAATTTTTAAAATTAAATTAATTTGAGTTTTCAAGAGCTTTTCATGCCTAAGTCTAAGCAGCCGACGCCGAAGCAATTAATGTCTGTCATTCAAACGCAAACAGCTATTGCGAAATTGGGTCTGGATTTGAATGCCGTGATGACTTTGGTGGCCGAGCAGGCGCAGTCTTTAACTCATGCGAAAGGTTCGGTTGTTGAACTGGCGGAAGATGGCGAAATGGTATACCGAGCGGTTTCGGGCGGTGCAAGCCATTTGCTGGGTTTGCGCCTGAATCAGAAAAATAGCTTGTCTGGCTTGTGCATTGAAGAAAACAAAACACTTTATTGCCAGGATTCAGAATCAGATGCACGGGTTGACCGTGAGGCTTGCAGAAAGGTTGGGCTGCGTTCAATGGCTGTGGTGCCGCTTGTGCATTGTAATGAAGCGATTGGCGTGCTGAAAATATACTCAGAATGCGCGGATGCCTTTAAAGAAGGTGATCTGCAGCTGTTAGGCTTAATGTCAGAACTGATTGCGGCAGCCATGTATCATGCCACCAAATATGGCGCGCAGGAGCTGTATAAGCTGGCAACACAGGATAATTTAACGGGCTTAGCCAACCGCGCGTTATTTTTAGACTGTTTGCGTCAAGGTTTGGAAAGCGCCAAGAAAAATAAAAAGGTTATCGGCATTTTAATGATTGATATGGATGGCCTGAAACCGATTAATGATAGGTATGGACACCGGGCAGGGGATGCTGCCTTAAAGGAAATTGGCCAGCGTATTGCCAGCCATACCCGTAATGACGATTTAGTGGCGCGTTTGGGCGGTGATGAATTTGCCGTGATTCTGACGAATATTGCCGATTTGGATTTGGCGACTAAAGCAATGAACCGTATTGCGGAAACTTGCGGCTTGCCTTTTGCCTTTGAGAATGTCAGCTTGAAAATAGGCGCAAGTATAGGTCTAGCAGTATTTCCTGAAGATGCGCAATCCATTGACCAATTAATGGAAACCGCTGATTTAAAAATGTATCACAACAAACGCCAGCGTAAAATGGCTGATGTTTAGAGACGTCAGAACTGGCAAATGATTGCTGTCAGAATTTTAAAGTCTAATTTTAAAATTTTAATTTGGACCATGATAGGCAGGATATGCTGTTAATCCTTGTAAGTATTAACAGCTCATTTCATGTGTTGCTTCAGTATTTGTATAGTATAAAAAGCAATGAATTAGGCAGTTTTAATTGCCGAATAGACAATAATAAAAATTTTCATACGCGATATATTTTAATAAGGAAAAAACGAATTACTGCCAAGGAAAAGGGAAATTGCCTTAATAAGTGATTGATTCATACTGAGGCTGTACCGAAAAAGGAACAGTTAAAATGAAACACACTCGCATTCGAACTTTCAACACAAAAAAAACCTATCCAGAGCAGAATCTTGATAATGACTTATGTCAAGCCGTTGTGGCGCGAGGCAGCACGGTTTTTCTGCGCGGTCAAATCGGCCAGAACTTAGATACTTCTGAAAATGTATGCATTGGCGATGCTGCAGGGCAAGCTGAGCAGGCCATGTACAACATTGATATGCTGCTGAAAGAAGCAGGCGGTGAGCTGGAAGATATCTGCAAAATCACCATTTACATTATTGACCCGCGTTACCGTGAAGACGTTTACCGTGTGGTCGGAAAATGGCTAAAAGGTGTTTTTCCAGTCTCTACAGGTATTGTTGTATCTGCGCTGGCGCGTCCTGAATGGCTGGTAGAAATTGATGCTACTGCTGTCATTCCAGACTAAAGCCAAGGGAGTTATTGCCTATGACATTTTCAATTATTGCCCGCTGTAAAATGACTGGACAATTCGGAGGGGCGATCAGCTCCTCGTCTCCTGCGGTAGCTGCGCGCTGCCTGCAGGCTAAAGCTGGAGTTGGCGTTGCCACTTCGCAAAACATCACAGATCCATACTTGGCAAACATTTTGCTTGATATGGTTAAGTATGATCTTGCACCAGAAGAAGCCATTTCTGAATTAGTGAAAAATACCGATTTTATCGAGTATCGACAGCTATCTGTGGTGAATTCGGATGAGCCTCCTGCTGTATTTAGTGGCAAAAATACACTGGGTGTTCATTCTGAGTGCGTTGGGGAGCACGCCGTTGGTGCGGGAAATCTTCTAGCAAATGAAGACGTTCCTGCAAAAATGGTTGAAGTTTTCCACTCCTGTGAAGGCACTTTAGCCGAACGGTTACTTATTGCGCTGCAGGCGGGTTTGGATGCAGGCGGTGAGGCTGGAGAAGTTCATTCTGCGGGTCTTTTAGTGGTCGATAAACTCGAATGGCCGATCATTAATTTACGTATCGACTGGTCAGAAACACCGATACAAGACTTATGTCAACTCTGGAAATTATATGAGCCGCAGGTTGAGGATTATGTAGTCAGGGCGCTAGATCCATCAGGATCGCCAAGTTATGGTGTGCCGGGCGATGAATAATCTGCATGCATGCGGATAAAAATAAGGAATCGCGTTGTTAAATCGTATCTCTTTGCGGCAAATGCAATATTTTGTCGCTACGGCAGAAAGTGGCAGTATTATTATTGCATCCGAGAAAATTCACGTTTCTTCTCCTTCAATTTCTGCAGCTATTGCGCATATAGAATCTGAACTGCAAGTTCAGCTGTTTATTCGGCAGCATGCGAAAGGTTTGATTTTGACCAATATTGGCGACAAAGTGATGCAGGAATGCAAATTCATTTTAAGCCAAGCCAGCAGTTTATATTCTTTGGCTGCGGACTTTTCAGGTTCAATACGCGGGCCGTTGAAACTCGGCTGCTTTACTGCATTTTCACCGATGATTTATGCAGAAATTATTCACGGTTTTACGCATTTATATAAGAATGTCACACTGGATTTGAGCGAAGAAGATCAACAGGTCTTATTAAATAGCTTGATTCGCAATGAGCTGGATGTGGTGTTGACCTATGATTTAAACATTGATCATGACTTAATTAATTTTGAACCGCTTGCCGTGCTGCCGCCGCATGTACTGGTGAGTGAAGCACATCCTTTGGCTAAGAATGTTGCCGTTACCCTTGAAGAACTGGCAGAACTGCCGATGGTGCTGCTGGATATGCCTTATAGCAACGATTATTTCATTTCTTTATTTCGTAATCATAAATTGAGTCCACAAGTCGCGCATTCATCTAGACATGTTGATGTGGTGCGTTCGATGGTGGCCAATAATTTGGGTTACACCATTTTAAATGTAAGGCCAAAAAATAATTTTTCATTGGATGGCAAACGTTTGGTACGCATTCGTATTGCTGGGGAACACCGCCCAATGAAAATAGGTCTGGCAACGGCTAAAAATGCAGTGCTGAATACGGTGTCTCAAGCTTTTATCAGTCGATGCCGCGCATTTTTATCCAATCAATATATTCCAGGCATGGGTGATGCGCATTTTTTTGATCCGCATGTAAAAATTAAAACTCCAGCTGAGGCCTGAAAATCCAGTGATGAAAAGCAGTGAACTTTTAACGCAGCTGATCGCGTTTGATACGACCTCTTATAAAAGTAATTTAGATTTAATCCTGCATGTAAAGGCGCTATTTGATCAGCATAAAATTGAGACGCTTCTGAATTTTAATGCTGAAAAAAATAAAGCCAATTTACTTGCAACTGTTGGGCCTAAAGATTTGCCGGGAATTATGCTGTCAGGACATTCTGATGTTGTGCCTGTAGAAGGTCAGCAATGGGATAGTCCAGCTTTTGAGGCACAGCAGAAAGACGGCAAGATTTATGGCCGTGGTACAGCAGATATGAAAGGTTTTTTGGCCTGCGCCATTATGACTATGCTGGATGCTTCTAAGCTGACACTCAAACGTCCGCTGCATTTATGCATCTCATACGATGAGGAGATAGGCTGTATTGGTGTGCGCGGCATATTGGATCAGCTGGCTGCAACAATCAAGCCGCCAATGCTGTGTGTGATAGGTGAGCCAACCATGATGCAGCTGGCTTTGGCGCATAAAGGGAAAACTGTATTTCGTGCGCATTGTTGTGGTGAAGAAGGTCATTCTGCTTTGGCGCCTAATTTTGTGAATGCCATACATGTTGCCAGTAGTTTGGTTGAGTCTATTCAAAGGGTTCAGCAAAATTTGCAAAGGAATGGGCATCAAGATTTAGGATATGACATTCCTTACACCACAGTGCATGTGGGCAAAATTGCTGGTGGTACGGCACTGAATATTGTGCCCAACTCATGTACCGTAGATTATGAAATCCGTCATTTGGCAGAAGACAGCAGCACGGATATTCAAAATCAGATCTTGCAGCAAATCACCGCACATTTCCAAGATCAGATTGAGGTCAATGAAGTCAATCAATATCCGGGATTGAAAACATCACCCACAATAGATGCAGTCAAATTTATGCAGGAATTGTTGCCGCCAGATACAGCCATTGGCAACATTTCATTTGGCACAGAGGGTGGGTTATTTCAAAATGCCTTGCATTGCCCTGTGGTGGTGTGTGGGCCGGGGGATATTGCTGTGGCGCACCGGCCAAATGAGTTTGTTGAAGTCTCGCAAATACAATTGTGTGAGATCTTTTTAAATAAACTCTTAGAGAGTATTAAATACTGAAGATTTTATTTTAAACGTTTTATTTAAACTAAATTAAAATTTATATTGCTGTGAATAATAATTTCATGTATATATTTTTGTGCAGTATTTATTTTGAATATAAAGGTCAATTTTTTAATTGGCCTTTTTTATTGCTTTTATTTTTCCATATTAATACCTCAATTTTTCAGAATTACATCTTTAAATAAAATTCGATATAACAAGATTAATAGAACAGAATGATGTAAGCGGGGTCTGGAATGGATTTTAATTGGGATTACACCTTAAATTTATTTTTAAATAAAAACTTTTGGCAAGCGACTTGGACCGTGATTGAGTTGAGTGTCCTTGTTTGGGTTTTAGGCATTGTATTAGGCTTTGTCTTGGCTTTTGGCAAGCAATCAAAACTCAAAGTACTGGCTTGGTCAAGCGATGTGTATATCTGGTTTTTCCGCAGTCTACCGCTATTGGTACTGCTGGTTTTTGTATATAACTTGCCGCAAATCTTCCCAGCGTCTAGTGTGGTACTAGCATCGCCATTTATTGCGGGATTATTGGCAATGACATTGAGCGAAGCGGCGTATATTGCAGAAATTCACCGCGGCGGCTTAACGTCTATTCACAAAGGGCAAATCGAAGCTGGTAAGGCCCTAGGCATGAAGCCTACAGGTATTCAACGTCTGATTGTTATTCCGCAGGCATTTCGTGTTGCATTGCCAGCTTTGGGCAATGAATACGTTTCAATTGTGAAACTCACTTCTTTAGTTTCGGTCATTTCATTAACAGAAATTCTGTTGGTTGGTCAGCGTCTGTATACGCAGAACTTTTTGGTTATGGAAACCATGCTGGCGGTGGCATTTTATTATGTGTTGATTGTGACAGTTTTTGGCTGGCTAATCGGTTGGTTTGAACGCCGTATCGATATTGCAAACCGTAAACCTGGCATGTTGATCGAATCTGATCCGTTGCTGCAGCTACCTAATGCGTCAATCCGTGCACGTAAAGAAATTCAAGCAGAACGTCAGGGCGAATATGCGCTAGAAGCGATGAATATTCACAAAGCGTATGGAGAGCATGAAGTTTTAAAAGGCATTAATCTTAATGTGCATTGGGGTGAGGTGATTTCAATCATTGGGCCATCAGGTTCAGGCAAGACTACGCTTATCCGTACATTAAATGGCTTAGAGGCACTGAATCAAGGCACGGTTAATTTATTGGGTCAGCCGTTTTTAAAAGACCAATCCATCACTGAAGATTCACCTGAATATAAACAGCAAATTGTGCATGTCGGGATGGTTTTCCAAAGCTTTAATTTGTTTCCGCATAAAACGATTTTAGAAAATGTCATGCTGGCGCCGCTGTATCACAAAATGGGTACGGTACTGGACAATAAAGTAACAGCACTGGCCATGCTGGAAAAAGTTGGAATGAAACTGCATGCCAATAAGTATCCGCATCAGCTTTCTGGCGGTCAACAGCAGCGTGTTGCCATTGCTCGGGCGCTGGCAATGCAGCCTTCTATTATTTTGTTTGATGAACCTACTTCTGCCTTAGATCCAGAGTTGGTCAATGAAGTTTTAAAAGTCATTGAAGAGCTGGCCCAAGAAGGCTTAACCATGATTATTGTGACGCATGAAATGCGCTTTGCATTTAAAGTTTCAGACCGTGTCGTGTTTATGGAAAATGGTCATGTTGTATTAAATGATACGCCTGAAGTTTTACTGCAATCTGAAAATGAACGTTTCCAAAAATTTATATCTAAGGAGTAAGTAATTTAAATATATTTAATTTTAGGTTTGTTGCAATTTAAATATTTTAAGCAGTCACTTTGGCTGCTTTTTTTATTGATTTTTATAATTCAATTTTTATGAATGAGTAAATAAAAAAATCCTAATCGGATTGTATAAAAAATGCCGTTATATTGAATTGAACACAAAATCTAATATAGCGTTGGGGTTGGGAATGAAAAACAAAACATTATTCACAGTAAGCGCATTGGCTGGCGCATTATTATTTAGCGGCTGTGCAAAAAAAACAGAAACCGCAGCTGAATCACCTGCTGCAGCAACAGAAAAGCGTTTGGTGACAGTGGGCTCGGATTTAACTTTCCCGCCATATGAATATATGAAAGATGGTGTACCAAGCGGTGTCAGCGTTGAAATTATGGAAAAAATT
>RRZU010214106.1_pt1 | contig 11187 bp, 11 predicted proteins | sample 2165561 | NCBI WGS metagenome assembly RRZU01 (sample SAMN10456909, study PRJNA506462) | wastewater metagenome | isolation source: wastewater sludge | place: USA: Moscow, Idaho | reverse complement strand
TGGTGCATCTCGAGCGCCTCGTAGACGACATCGCCCTGGATGTGCGCCTTGGGCTGCAGCTCGAGCAGCACGCTGGACTCGATCGGCCCGACAACAGCGCCATTGATGATGACATGACCGGCCTTGACCGTGCCGGTGACCCTGGCTTTCTCGCTGATCACCAGGATGCTGGTGCTGCCGGCATCCGCCACCACATCGCCCTGGACCTCGCCGTCGATGCGCAGGCCGCCGCTGAAGCTGAGCGTGCCCTGGATGACGGTGCCTTCGCCGATCAGGCTGCGGATCGCGGGCTGCTTCTTGGAACTGAACATGGAATCAATCCTGTCGAGATGAGGTTGAAAGGTGCAGAAAGACGGGCGCAGACCGGCAGGCGCGCCCTCAGAGCCGGGCGGTCTCGGCGACCAGCAGGCGACCGTCCGCGTCGAGCACCCGGAACTCCACCTGCCGGACCGAGACGCCCGACGGATACTCCACCACACCGTCGAGACGCAGGTACTGCCTGATGTCGATGGTCTGGTTCGGTCGGGACACGGTCTGCGACCAGGGCTTTCCGTCAGAGGACCCGACAAGTACCAGATCGTAGCGCCCCTTGAGCCCGGCGGGCTGCCCGAGCGCCTGCATCAGCAGCGCCTGATAGCGCAGCCGCTGCGGCCCGTCGACCTGCAGCTGCAGGCCGCGCACCGACAGCGGCCGGTTGTCGGTCGGCGCCGGCATCATCTTCTCGAGAAAGCCGATGTCGCGGGTCAATGCGAGGTTCTCGACCTCCAGCACCTTGACCCGGGCCGCCAAAGCCTCCTGGGCGGTGCGGGAGGCGGTCAGCAGGCTGTCGGCGGCATTGGCGACCGACACCGCGCGCTGGTGCTCCTCACGCAGCCGCTCGAGCTCCTCGCGCAGCAGGCGCAGCTCGGTGCCGGCATCACGCCCCAGCCCGGCGATCTCGCGGCCGTATTCGTAGGTCCAGACCGCCACCGCAGCCGAGCCGCCCATCATCAGCGCCAGCACCAGCCAGCGGATCGGCCACGGCAGCCGGCTGCGCACCGTGACCCGGGGTGCGCTCACCGACAGCCGGCGGCGCAGCAGTTTCCATCGCATTCGAGATCCTGATCAGCAGCAACATCCTGTTGCACAGGCCCGAACGATACGACAGAGTTCCACTGTGGTCAGCACCACAGCGGCGCAAAAAGCAGAAGGCCACCCGAGGGTGGCCTTCGATGCTGCAGGGCCTGCCGGATCTGCCCGAAAGCAGAACCTGGCGGCAGGCAGTGCAGGAGGATCAGCGCTTGCTGAACTGCTTGCGGCGACGCGCGCCGTGCAGACCGACCTTCTTGCGCTCGACTTCACGAGCGTCGCGGGTCACGAAGCCGGCGTTGCTCAGCTCGGGCTTCAGGCTCGCGTCGTAGTCGATCAGGGCGCGGGTCACGCCGTGGCGCACAGCGCCGGCCTGACCGGACTCGCCACCACCGTGCACGTTGACCTTGATGTCGAAGGCTTCGACATTGTTGGTCAGCGCCAGCGGCTGCTTGACGATCATGATCGAGGTCTGACGGCCGAAGTACTGCTCGACCGGCTTGCCATTGACCGTGATCTGGCCCGTGCCCTTCTTGATGAAGACACGTGCGACCGACGACTTGCGACGGCCCGTGCCGTAGTTCCAATCACCAATCATTGTCGGCTCCTCAGATGTCCAGCGACTTGGGCTGCTGAGCGGTATGCGGGTGCTCGGTGCCCGCGTAGACCTTCAGCTTCTTGATCATCGCGTAGCCCAGCGGGCCCTTCGGCAGCATGCCCTTGACGGCCTTCTCGATGGCGCGACCCGGGTGCTTGGCCTGCATGTCCTTGAACTTGGTGCCGTAGATGCCGCCCGGATGACCGGTATGGCGGTAGTACACCTTCTGTTCGGCCTTGTTGCCCGTGACACGGATCTTGTCCGCATTGACGATGACGATGTAGTCACCGGTGTCCACGTGAGGCGTGTAAATGGCCTTGTGCTTGCCGCGCAGGCGGAGGGCGACTTCGCTGGCCACCCGTCCGAGAACCTTGTCCGTTGCGTCAATCACAAACCACTCATGCACGACCTCGGCCGGCTTGGCGCTGAAAGTCTTCATGGCAAATCTCTTTGCTTCAGGGGTCTGCTGGCTGCTTGATCCGGGCCCTCGGCGCTGCTTGTGAACGCAGCCTCTCAGGTCTCCGGCCGGATCTCTCGATCCGTCTTCCCCGTGCAGCCAATGACGGAAAAGCCTGCGAGTGTAGCACACGGCACAGCTCCAAGGCTGTGCCGTGACTCGCAGGCGTCGTCGATGTCCGATCGATCAGTTGCCGGCCGGCACCTTGCCTTCCACGCCCTTGATGTAGAAGTTGACGCCCGACAGGAACTTGTCATCGGCGACCGCATCCTTGGCCAGCACTTCCTTGCCGTCCTGGCCGACGATCGGGCCCTTCCAGATCACGAAGCTGCCATCGGTCAGGCCGGCCTTGATCTTGGCGACCTTGTCCTTGACCTCGGCGGGCACCTTGTCGGAGATCGACACCAGGTCGATCGCGCCTTCCTTGACGCCCCACCAGACGCCGCCGGTCTGCCAGGTGCCGTCGAGCGCGTCCTTGACCGCCTTGCTGTAGTACGGCGTCCAGTTGATGACCGCCGAGGCCAGATGCGAGTTCGGGCCGAACTTGCTCATGTCCGAATCCCAGCCGAAGGCCAGCTTGCCCTTCTCCTCGGCCTTCTGCAGCACCGCGCTGGAGTCGGTGTTCTGGAACAGCACGTCGGCGCCGCCGGAGATCAGGCTCTGCGCGCCCTCGCCTTCCTTCGGGGGATCGAACCACTTGTTGACCCAGACGACCTTGGTCTTGACCTTCGGGTTGACGCTCTGCGCGCCCAGCGTGAAGGAGTTGATGTTGCGGATCACCTCGGGGATGGGGATCGAGGCGACCACGCCCAGCGTGTTCGACTTCGTCATGCTGCCCGCGATGACGCCGGCCATGTAGGCGCCCTCATAGGTGCGGCTGTCGTAGGTGCGCATGTTGTCGGCGGTCTTGTAGCCGGTGGCATGCTCGAACTTCACGTCCTTGCTGTCGGCGGCGACTTTCAGCATCGGCTCCATGTAGCCGAAGGTGGTGCCGAAGATCAGCTTGTTGCCCTGGCCGACCAGATCGCGCATCACCCGCTCGGCGTCGGCCGACTCGGGCACGTTCTCGACGAAGGAGGTCACGATGCGGTCGCCGAATTCGGCCTCGATCGCCTTGCGGGCGTTGTCGTGGGCGAAGGTCCAGCCGGCGTCGCCGACCGGGCCGACATAGGCGAAGGCGACCTTGAGCGGCTCGGGCTTGGCCGGCTCGGAGGCCGCGGCCGAAGCCGGCTCGGCGGCCGGAGCCGCCGGAGCGGCCTCTTCCTTCTTGCCGCAGCCGGCCAGCGCGGCGGCGGCGGCCAGCGCGGCCCAGCCGGAGGTTTTTAGCAGGGTGTGCTTCGAGAGCTTGGACATGGATTCTCCATTGTCATCAACGAGGTGAGCAATTATCACGCTTGCAGGACGTTACGGGACAGGCCACCGAAGTTGTCGCCCCGTCGCGATCAACCGCACCAACCAGCGGTCGCACAGCCCCCCGAAAAAGCGTACTTTTCCCGCATTCCACTATTTTTCGAGCCAGACGCGACACACCCTGTCGCAGTGAGTCTGCACACTCGTCCCCAGAATACAACCCGAACCGGGGGACAACATCGAACCACCAGCCTTCCCCTGCACACGCTGCGGCCTGTGCTGCACCCATCTGGACAAGAACCCGGCATACCGGGCACTAGACCGGGGCGATGGCACCTGCAGACACTTCGACACAGTCGGGCGTCTCTGCTCAATCTATGCCGACCGGCCCGATCTGTGCAGAACAGAGACCGTGCATCGACAGCATTTCCCGATGCTGTCGCCAGAGGAATTCCACCGCATCAACGCCAGCCTGTGCAACCAGGCACAGCAGGCCGCCGGCTTGTCCGAACGCTATCGGTTGATACAGGCCATCTGAGTGCATCGCACGTTTTACTCACCTCAAACCAACAAAGGAAATTCAACATGCCCATCCCTCTTCTGCTTTGGGGCGCTGCAGCCGCCCTGGCCGCCACGGGCGTCGTGAAGGGCGTGCAAGCGTCCAACATGATGGATGAAGCCAAGGAAATCGGCGAAAAAGCTGAACGCCAGCACCAACGCGCAGCAGCCGCTCTGGAGGCCGCCCGCAACAACACCCAAGACAGCCTAGAAAACTTGGGCAAGTTGAAGGTTTCGGTTTTCACGCAGCAGATCCGGCATCTGATCGAAGCCATCAAGCGCACCAAGACTGCCAGCAGCACGCTGAAGGGCTTTCAGGAAGAATTCAGCATCGAGAAGCTCCATAGCTACGAGAAGATGATCCTCAGTTCACTGGAACTGGAAAAAGGAATTGCGTCCGGCGCCGCGGGTGGTGCGCTGGCTGCCATGGGGGCTTACGGTGCTGTGGGCACGCTGGCAACCGCCTCCACAGGTGCAGCCATCTCGGGCCTGTCGGGCGCTGCTGCGACCAATGCCACGCTGGCATGGCTGGGCGGCGGCGCGCTGAGTGCAGGCGGCTTCGGAATTGCCGGCGGCACGCTAGCCCTGGGTGGGATCGTGCTAGGCCCAGCCTTGGCCATCGGCGGTTTCATGATGGCTAGCAAAGCTGAAGAGGCATTGACGCAAGCAAATGAGTACAAAGCCGAGGTGGCGGTAGCCGTGGCCAAGATGCAGGCAGCCGAGACCGCCATGGGTGGAATCGTGACCAACGCCCAAGAAATTTCGACCGTTATCATCGAACTTGTCAAGCGTTTCGAACAGGTCAAGGTACACGACGACAGCGACCCGACGGCATTCCAGCGCATGCTGGCTGTCGGCACGTCGCTCAAGAAAGCTCTGGAAGTGGCCATCCTCAACAAGGAAGGCGTAGCCATCGAGAACATCAAGGCCAAGTGCTCTGGCCTGCTGTCCATCGCCTGAAAAACCCGCAGAACCCATGGCCATCACCAAGCTCATCCCGCTGGCAAACAAACTGCCACTTGCGACATCCGGATCCGCCATTAGCGAGGTCATTCACGCCTGGTCGGACTACAAGAAGACGGTGGAAGTCGAGGCCACCAAACGTACGTCGATTGATGCGTGGCGCGATACCAGGCTTGCGGACATCCAAGCCAAGAAGGATCTTCTGGAGCTGTATCTCAAGGAGACGTTCAAGGAGCGTGCCGGCATGATCCAGGGTTTTTTCGACACCCTCGACAAAGGCATCGAGAAAGGGGATGACCAGCTCATCAACCACTCGATGACAGCTATCCTGAACATCGCCAACCAGTCTCCACTGGCGCAAGCCAAAGAGATCATGCTGGCGATGCACGATCCGAACGTGCAGTCGATCGAGATCTAATCTGAGTTGACCCCCACCCGGCGGCTGATTCAGCGCCGGGCGGTCAACTGCCAGGGAAGAAAGGCTTGCCGATCGACGCCGGCATGTTGGCGCGGATCCACGCCGGGTTGCGCGAGATCAGCACCAGCACCACGATCGTGGCCAGATAGGGCAGCGCGGTCAGCAGCTGGCTGGGCAACTGCACGCCCTCGCCCTGCAGGTGGAACTGCAGCATCGTCACGCCGCCGAACAGGTAGGCGCCCATCAGCACGCGCGCCGGCCGCCAAGTGGCGAAGGTGGTCAGCGCCAGCGCGATCCAGCCCTTGCCGGCGGTCATGCCCTCGACCCACAGCGGGGTGTAGATCACCGACAGGTAGGCGCCGGCCAGGCCGCACAGCGCACCGCCCGCCATCACCGCCAGCAGCCGGATGCGCCGCACGGGATAGCCCAGCGCATGCGCCGATTCCGGCGACTCGCCCACCGCGCGCAGCACCAGCCCGGCGCGCGAGCGGTACAGGAACCAGGCCAGCGCCAGCATCAGCGCGATCGTCAGATAGACCATCGGGTGGTGCTTGAAGAAGGCCGGGCCGACGAAGGGAATGTCGGCCAGGCCGGGAATCTCGAACTTCGGCCGCTCGGCGAGCTTTTCCTGCGTGTAGCGGATGCCGACGAAGGCCGAGAAGCCCGCGCCGAACAGGCTCAGCGCCAGACCGGTGGCGTACTGGTTGGTGTTCAGCCAGATCACCAGCACGCCGAAGGCCGCGGCCATCAGCGCGCCCGCGCCCGCGCCGGCGGCAAAGGCGATCCAGTCATTGCCGGTGTGAACCGAGGTGGCGAAGCCGGCGATCGCCGCCACCAGCATCATGCCTTCGGCACCGAGGTTGAGCACGCCGGCGCGCTCGTTGATCAGCAGGCCCAGGCCGGCGATCGCCAGCACGGTGCCGGCACTCAGCGTGGCCGCCAGCAGCAGCGCGAACTCGTTCATCGGGCACCCTTTCCTGCGGCGCCCCAGCGCACGCGATAGGCGATCAGCGTGTCGCAGGCCAGCAGCGTGAACAGCAGCAGCCCCTGGAACACGCCGGTCAGCGATTTCGGCAGGCCCAGGCGCGACTGCGCCAGCTCCCCGCCGATGTAGAACATGCTCATCAGCAGCGCCGAGAAGACGATGCCCACCGGATGCAGCCGGCCGACGAAGGCGACGATGATCGCCGCGAAGCCGTAGCCCACCGGCACATAGGGCGTGAGCTGGCCCAGCGGCCCGGCAGCCTCCAGCGCGCCGGCCAGGCCCGCCATGCCGCCCGACACCAGGAGCGCCGTCCACAGCGCGCCGCGCGACGAGAAGCCCGCGTACAGCGCCGCCGCCGGCGCCAGGCCGCCGACCTGCAGCGCAAAGCCCCGGTAGGTGCGGAACAGGAAGGCGGTGAAGCCGCCCACCGCCACCAGCGCGATCAGCACGCCGATGTTGGCGCGCAGGCCGTCGACCAGGCGCGGAATCTTCGTCGGCTCGAGAAAGGTGATGGTCTGCGGGAAGTTGAAGCCCTTCGGATCCTTCCAGGGGCCGTAGACCAGATAGCTCAGCAGCATCTCGGCGACATAGACCAGCATCAGGCTGACCAGGATCTCGCTGGCGTTGAACCGGTCGCGCAGCAGCGCGGTGATGCCCGCCCAGACCATGCCGCCGAGCACGCCCGCGGCCAGGATCAGCACCACGATTCCGCGCGAGGAGTCGGGCTGCGCCTGCAGCGCCACCCAGCCCCCGGCCAGCGCACCGACGATGAACTGGCCCTCCGCGCCGATGTTCCACAGGTTGGAGCGGAAGCACACCGCCAGCCCCAGCGCGATCAGCACCAGCGGCACCGCCTTGACGCTCAGCTCGGACAGCGCGCGCGCGTTCTTCAGCGGCTCGACGAAGAAGACCTGCAGACCCTTGACCGGATCCTTGCCCAGGAGCGCGAACAGCGCGATGCCGATGATCGTCGTCAGCACCAGCGCGATCAGCGGCGACGCCAGCGACATCGCCTTCGACGGCTGCGGCCGTGCCTCAAGCCTGAGCATCGCTGCCCTCCTTGGTGTTCCTGGTGTTGTCGATGTTCTTCGTTTCGTCGGCGCCGTCCTGCCACAGGCCGGACATCCAGGCGCCGATCCGCTCGATGGTGGCGTCGCGGGTGGCGATCGAGGGCGAGAGCCGCCCCTGCGCGATCACCACCAGCCGGTCGCTGATCTCGAACAGCTCGTCGAGCTCCTCGCTGACCACCAGCAGCGCGCAGCCGGCCTCGCGCAGCGCCAGCATCGCCTGGCGGATCTGCGCCGCCGCGCCGACGTCCACGCCCCAGGTCGGCTGGCTGACGATCAGCAGCTTGGGGCGCGCGTCGATCTCGCGGCCGACGATGTATTTCTGCAGGTTGCCGCCCGAGAGCGACTTCGCCGCCGCGTCCGGGCCGCCGGCCTTGACGTTGTAGCGCCCGATCAGCTCGGCCGCCTGCGCACGGATCGCGCCCATCTTCAGCCAGCCGCCCGGGCCGACGTTCTCGGTGCGGGTCAGCAGCAGGTTGTGCGCCAGCGACAGCGTCGGCACCGCGCCGCGGCCCAGGCGCTCCTCGGGCACGAAGTGCAGCCCCAGGCGGCGGCGCTGCGCCGGCGTGGCGCGCGCGATGTCCTGGCCCGAGAGCCGCACCGAGCCGGCCGGCGCGCGCCGGTCCTCGCCGGAGAGCGCGGCCATCAGCTCCTGCTGGCCGTTGCCCGACACGCCCGCGATGCCGACGATCTCGCCGGCCCTCACCTGCAGCGCCAGCCGCGACAGCGTGGTGCCGAAGGGATCGGCCTGCGGCAGGTCCAGCCCGTCGACCGCCAGCACCACCTCGCCGGGCGCGGCCGGCCGGCTGCGCAGCGCCGGCGGCTCGGCGCCGATCATCAGCTTCGACAGCGAGGCGTTGGTCTCCCGCGTCGGATCGACCTCGCCCGTCACCTTGCCGCCGCGCAGCACCGTGCAGTGGTGGCACAGCGCGCGGATCTCGTCGAGCTTGTGGCTGATGTAGAGGATCGAGCAGCCGGTGCCGGCCAGCCGGCGCAGCGTGACGAAGAGCTTCTCGACCGCCTGCGGCGTCAGCACCGAGGTCGGCTCGTCGAGGATCAGCAGCTTCGGATCGGTCAGCAGCGCACGCACGATCTCGACGCGCTGGCGCTCGCCGACGCTCAAGGAATGCACCGGCCGCAGCGGATCGACCTCCAGCCCGTACTCGCCCGAGACCGCGCGGATGCGCTCGCTCACCTGCGCCAGCGACATCGACCTGTCCAGGCCCAGCCAGACGTTCTCGGCCGCGGTCAGCGTGTCGAACAGCGAGAAGTGCTGGTAGACCATGCTGATGCCGAGCTGGCGCGCATGCGCCGGACTGGCGATCTGCACCGGCTGGCCGTTCCAGCGGATCTCGCCGGCGTCGGGCTTCACCGCGCCGTAGATGATCTTCATCATCGTCGACTTGCCGGCGCCGTTCTCGCCCAGCACGGCATGGATCTGCCCGGGCGCGACCGTCAGCGCCACGCCATCGTTGGCGCGCACCGCGGGGTACTGCTTCGTGATGCCCAGGAGTTCCAGGCGAGGTGGGGCGGTCATCGGGGGAGGACTCCGGGTCGGGTCAGGCGTGCGGCACAAAAACGGTGCGCATTGTCACAAAAACTGTCGTCAGCGGGTCGGAGTGCGCCGGAAAAGCGCGCGACCGGCGACCCAGGTCGCCGCCAGGTTCCGCTCGTCACCGAGTGTCATCCAGGCGAAGACCCGCTCATGCAACTGTCGCACCCGCGCATCGCGGTGCGTGGCCACCGGGCCGGCCGCCCAGTCCCACAGCGCCAGATCGGCCAGGCATCCGGGCTCGAGGCGGCCGATCTCGTTGCTCAGACCCAGCGCCTCGGCCGCGCCCAGCGTGGCGCCGTGCAGCGCCTTCCAGGCGGTCAGGCGCACGCCGCGCAGCGCCTGCACCTTGTAGGCATCGGCCAGCGTGCGCAGCATCGACAGGCTGGTGCCGCCGCCCACGTCGCTGGCCAGCGAGACGCGCGCGCCCGCGGCCTCCAGCTCCGGCCAGCCGATCAGGCCGCTGCCGAGAAAGAGGTTGGAGCTGGGGCTGTGCGCGATCTGCGCGCCGGTGTCGGCCAGCAGCGCGCGGTCGGCGTCGTCGAGCCAGATGCCGTGCGCCAGCACCGCGCGCTCGTTCAGCAGCCCGGCGCGGTGGTAGACATCGAGGTAGCTGCGCGCCTCGGGGAACAGCTCGGCCACCCAGGCGACCTCGGCGCGGTTCTCGGCCACATGCGTCTGCATGTAGAGGCCGGGCACCTCCCTCATCAGCCGGCCGGCCATCGCCAGCTGCCCGGGCGTGCTGGTCGGCGCGAAGCGCACCGTCATCGCATAGGCCAGCCGGCCGGTGCCGTGCCAGCGGCGGATCAGGTCGCGGCTGTCGCGCTCGGCGCCCGGCACGTCGTCGCGCAGGCCGTCGGGCGCGTGGCGGTCCATCAGCACCTTGCCGGTGACCAGGCGCATGCCGCGGCGGGGCGCGCCGGCCAGCAGCGCCTCGGCCCAGCTGGCAGGCAGCGTCGGGAACACCACCGCGCGGGGGCTGCCGTGCGCCAGCAGCGCGTCGAGGAACAGCTCGGCCCCGGCGGCGGCCACCGCCGGATCGGCATGGCGCATCTCGGCCGGAAAGGTGTAGGTCTCCAGCCAGTCGAGCAGCTCGGTGCCGTAGCTGGCGATGACGTCGAGCTGCGGGCTGTGCACATGGGTGTCGATGAAGCCGGGCATCAGCAGCCGGCCGCGCTGATCCTCGACCGACCAGACCGCGGCGTCCGGCGTGAAGGCCGCGGCCGGCTGGACACCGGTGATGCGTCCGGCCTCGACCAGCAGCCAGTGGTCGGGCCGCCAGCGCACGCCCGGCACGAGGCCGGTGGCCGGGTCGGGCGCGGCCCAGCCGGGATCGGCGTCGAAGTCGAGCAGGTCGGCGCGCAGCGCCAGGCGGTCGGGAACAGCAGTCATGCGGACGGAGAGGCGGGAACAGGAATGGGGACGGGATCGGCGGCCGCGGACAGGCCCGGCGCCGGCAGCCGGCGCGCGACATCGCGCACCGTCTCGCGCAGCCAGCGCAGCGAGGCCGCGCCGTGCGTGACCTCATGCCAGAGCTGGTAGTAGGTCAGCGAGGGAAAGTCGACCGGGCAGCGCACGATGCGCAGCGGCAGCGTGCCCAGATGGCGCTGGCAGAACAGCCGGCCGGTGGTCAGCACCAGCGCATCGCTGTGCGCCAGCATCGTCGGCACCAGCGCGAAATGCGGACTGCGCACGACGATGCGCCGGTGCAGGCCCTGGCGCGCCAGATGCTCGTCGATCACGCCGTGGCCGCCGGTGTGCAGCGCGGTCGGCGCGACATGGTCGGCGGCGAGATAGCGCTCCAGCGTCCACTCGCGCGGCCGGCGCGCCGCCAGATGGCCGGCGCCGACCAGGCAGACGATCTCGTCGGAGAACAGCCGGCCGATGTGCAGCTCGGCCGGCGGCTCCAGCCAGTTGCCGATCACCAGATCGACCTCGCCGCGCGCCAGCCGGGCGCGGTAGTCGAACTCGGCCGACAGCGCATGAATGGTCAGCCGCGCGCGCGGCGCCTGCTGGCGCAGCCGCGCCACCAGCATCGGCAGGAACAGCGGGTCGAGGTAGTCGCTGGCGGCGATGCGGAACTCGATCTCGGCCGCGCCGGGCGTGAAGGCGCGGGCACCGGCCTTGCCGCCGAAGAGCTGCTCGGCGCTGCGCAGCAGCGTCTCGGCCGG
>RRZU012405681.1_pt1 | contig 11188 bp, 14 predicted proteins | sample 2165561 | NCBI WGS metagenome assembly RRZU01 (sample SAMN10456909, study PRJNA506462) | wastewater metagenome | isolation source: wastewater sludge | place: USA: Moscow, Idaho | reverse complement strand
CATCCTGCCCAGCCAGATCGTTACCAACCTTAGTGCGGTACGACAGCCCAAACGTCGAACGAGTCTGCTGACCAACGGTCAGACCATCCGAGGGCGCCGCAAGACCATCGCATGCACTGAACTCGGGCGGACAGGTGAACGCTTCGATTGTCCCACCGAACTCCTCGGCCGAGACCAGGTTCAGGTAGACGACGTTGTCAGCGTATTGCTTGTTCGACTCCGCGCCCGAAGGGGACTCGGTGACTGAGGTCAGACCGTTCCACGGAACGCCTCGGCCGTATCCGTCTTCATCCATGACGTACAAAACGCCATGGTCGACGCCGGTTTCGTAAATACGCTCACCGACACCATCCCAACTAAGCTTTCCCATTAATTACTCCTTAGTAGTAAACCGTGAATACATCATGGTTTAGATTGTCGGCCGTGTAGAACCTAGAGAAGGTACACATCGGCAGCATTGCGACTTTTTCCTGAATTTCGTTGTCTGGATCGGCATGAATGACCGTTAACTGGTAGCGCTTAGTGCGGCTCCATAGTTGGTTGTCCGCATGCTGCGTAACTGCGTAGTCGCGGGCATATATGATGGCCGGATAACGAATTTCGAGACCGTTAGGGGGTTGAAAGTAGACTTGTTTCGGAATACCCAGAATATCGACAAGGATCTGATGTAGATCAAGCCGTTTGCCCACGATACACCTCCCCAAGGGTGAGAATAAGACGGGGCCTCTGGACTTCCACATCTGTGATAGTCCAGAGAGACCCCATCCATTCTGCATACCTCATGGCGAAATAGTGCTCGTTGGCGTACGGGTCCGCGACGATGCTGATCTTATTGCTCACCCGAATATTACCATTCAGATGCTCGCTAGATTGCAGTTGTCGAGAATTCCGAAGAATATCCCCGAAGTATGAACGCTTCGTGAACTCTTCTCTGTAGACGCCCGGAGCGGTCTCTACGGTCTCGGCGTAACCGATATCACCGTAGTATTTCACCGTTGGCTCCTATCAGTTGACCGAATTCTCCCACAGCGTGGCTGCAGAGAAGGGCTTGGTGAGGGTGCCCGAAAGACGAGCCTCGAGCAGATACTTCTGCTGGTTGAAGTCGATGTCGAAATCATCGAACAGGGTCGTCTTACCACCGGCATCAGAGCCAAAGGTGTAATCGCGCAGATTGGCGACGATACCCTTAAGGCTGTGCGTGGTGGTGACGGCGCCCGCGGTCGTCTGGAAGTTCGCACGCGCCAGAATCGACGCGGGAATATCGACAATTGCCGACACGCCCATGGCGGTAGCGAGCTCCGCACGAGAAGAGTACATACGACGACCAAGGGTGTCGCGCTCAACCAAGAGTCCCGCAAGAATCTGCGGGCTGGTGTAAAGCTTCGGCGAACCGGAACCGGTGTAGTCGACGAGTGAGGTCATGACCCGATCAACGAACGGAACATCATCCGCATCGGCAGCATCCCACTCGACCTTGTACGCGTAGTAAGAAGCATCCAACGCGATCGCACGGATACCCTCACCATCAGCGGTCGGGGAAGGAGACTTGATCTTGTCGGGATCCCCGGCGGAGCGACCATCACCAACGAGAGCCGCAGCGGCGATCTCCTCGTCGAGCATGAGGCGCATCTCTTCCTTGACCCAGATGACCACGTCGAAGTCAGTGATGTCCAGAATATCGTTCCGGTCAAGCTTCTGCTTCTTGTAGACGGTCTGCGGGGTGGTGACGCGCTTGGCAAGCGTGAACCACTCCTCCTTCTTCATGGAGGCCTTGATGTAGCCCTTCGCTCGCGCGTCGTCCTCCGTGATGTCCGCGAGAATCGTCTTGATTCGAGAGAACGGCGAGTGGTGGGTGTCAGTCAAGACCGAAGCAACCCACTCGGTACGACGCTTGACGAACTCTGGGCGGTTACCAATGGTCTGCGCGTCCGGGAACAACATGTCGATGTTTTCGATGCCGTACGTGGTGGCGTGCGCGATGACGGCCTCCTTGAGGCTGTTCTTGCGCTCGCCATCAGCGAAGATCGACTTGATGTCGCTGTGGGAAAGGGTCAGGCCCTCATCCATGGGCGTGCCATGGGCAAGCGACTCGAAGACATTGCGGGTCATCGTGATGGTTTCCTCTCCATCGTTGTGGCTGATGTAGTCATCATTCTCGTAGAAAGCGGAGTGCTCCGCCTCATCGTCAGCGCCAGCCTCAGAGAGCGCCTCGCCGATCATGTAGTAAACGACGTTCTTCTGCTCTTCGGTGAGAGTCTCGAAGATGTCGCCAACGGTCTTTTCTGCCATGTCAGGTTCCTTACTGTCGTCGGCATGCTCGATTGTTTCAGCCTGAATTTCGAAAGACAGGCCGGTGTAGATGATTGCCTCGTCCTCAGAGGTCTCATATGAGTCCCCGTGAGCGATGACTACGTTGTCGATGTATGCGCCAGGGTTTGCTCCTGACAGAACGAGGCTAACCTCGCGAATTGCACCGTGGAGGACATCGACGCCCCTACGAACAAGCTTGTTGGCGTAGATTGACAGCGCCTTAACGTCACCGTGTCGGACGAGTTCCTTTGCGTTACGACCCTGTTCGGAGTCGTTGAAACTCGCGTAGGCGTAAACGCCATCCTTACGGTGCTCCAGCATTGCGTGGCCAAGAATATTCTCTGGGCCATTGTGGAGGTGCTGCCAAACTAGCGGAACGGTCTCTCCATTTTGATGCTTGAAAGCATCTTCGCGGATGATCGCGCCGTCACTGCACTTCAGGTCCACTCTAGTCGCGTACCCGCTGAAGTCAAACGTCTTCTTGCTCATCCGGCGTCTCACCACCTTCCGTTGTTGGTTGATTCAGGTTGGAATTCTCTAGCTTGTCAGCCGATGGATCGTCCGAAGGCACCCAACCGATGACGGCTCTGAGTTCGTTAGAGGTCGCGATCTTGTTCCTGGTGAACTTGTCTGCGATCTCTGCCAGCTGCTCCACAGGAACAAGCTTAAACGGGTCACGGAAGAATCGAATACGTTGCCCCTGCGACCGTGCGGTTTTTGTCAGGAACTTACGGGTGAACTCTTCAATGATGGCTGTGAGGATCGGAGCGATGGTGCCGTTGTAATAGGCGAGCATCGTCTTCTCATCAGCCGTTCCCTGGATTACTTCCTGCGTAAGACCGAGCTGACCGTAGAGATCTTGCCTCAGGTCCTGAATCTTAGCTAGGAGGTTGTTGTCTACAGGACGGTTGAGCTGCGTGATGCGCTCTGTACCATCGATGTAGGCTACGCCATACTTGGAGTTTGACAGCTGGAACTCGATGTCCTTGCGGCGTTTATCCGCCTGTTCTTGTCGAGTCTCGTGCTTTACCGTGTATGGAAGTTGGATGATGATGTCGAGCTTTCCTTGAACGCCGTCTTCGTCCACCGCGTCGAGAAGATTCAACTTACGGATGAGGCGCTTAAGTGTTGAATTCTGCTCGTTCATCACCGTGTAGAATGGATTCTCGATGATGGCAACCTGGTCCTTAGGGAGGGTTACCTCCTGGAATACACCAAAGTTTGGACGATCATCATAGAGGCGCACGCGAACGTGGCGCGGGTACCAGTTCGTAATTCGACCAACACGCATTGTGTTGATCTTATACGATGCTGAATCCTTTGGGTTCAAGGTCGTGTCGATCGGAACGACGGCAATTGCGCCAGCGTCGAACATCGACAGAGCAATATCCAGCTTGAGCGCAAAGGCTGACTGGTCGACGTTGCCCTCCAGAGTTAGGCAATCCGAGAGAGAGCCTGGAATGTCTCCTTGGTATCTTCCATTTTGATCTACTCGGATGTGTCGCCAGTCAGCGGACGCAACGTCAAGAGCAAGGCGGAGATAGAGCGAAGCGATTGCACTGCGCTCGTTACCGAGGGTTAGTCGAACCCTGTCAGGGCGGACTCCGTAGCTAGCCCCTACTGAAGGGCCAGCGAAAGGTTCCTTATTGGGTTGTACAAACGCATTCCAAGCGTGCTTGATTCTGGTTCCGAATGTGTCCGCCATAGTCCTCCTTTCGCATTAGATCTTGAACCCGTTCTGCTTGAACTGTCGCTTGATCTGTTGTGCACGGAACTCAACCTTAGCTTTGCTATAGGCGGTCTTTCCGTACTTGGCAACCTGCTTGTGCACGCCAGCCTTGTACGCGGCTCCAGCTGCTCCGAAGAGTAGGATGGCCGCAGCAGAAGCATACTGTGGGTTACCGGCAACCAGATGGGTGATTCCGCGAGTGGTCTTCTTCGCGCCTTCGACGGTATCTGTACGCTTTCGGCGAGAGATTGCCTGAGAGGATCGCTTCGACCAGTCTGTGTTTTCAACGTGATGATCGAAAGCTTTCTTGTACGTCTCGTCCTTAGACCGTTGCTCAACCGTCTTCTTTATGAGCTTTCGTCTTGTTCCTGCGCCGTCCCCGTAAAACTGCTTCGCCTGTGTGAACTCTTTGGCGTCCTTTCGGGCTTGGCGGTTGGTTGATCGGGAGACTCCATCAGGGCGAGATTTACGAACGCCCCACTTCATCCCCTTGACACCGAAGTGAACCAGAGTGTCTTCGTCGTAATGCTTTAGTTCATTGAGATCCATTTCTGCCGCTCCTCTTCTTAGCGATCGTAGCCTGGGCGAATTCCGCGACCACCATAGATCTTCTCAAACTTCTTAACAGCCTTCGGAATTCTCTTGTCTATTGCGCGGTTTCCGGTGGCGGTTCTGCTTACATCCCTGATCAGGCGCGCTCTCTCCTTATCCAGCGCGAAGTCAAAAGCTAGTTTGGCTTTAGACGCGGCAGGGTATCGGTGTACAGTTGACGATCTGGAATCGTAAATCGAGTCATACGTCTTCTGGAGGACTTTGTGACCTCTAGCATACTCGCCAAAGTAGGTGTCAAACACCTTACGGTCCTTAGCTGTGGCCGCACCATAGGTGGCACCAGCCGCCGCAAGACCTCCAGCAACCATCATTCCAATCGCAAACTTCTTCGCCGTAGGATCCATTCGACCTTCGCGGCGAGCCTGAGCATGCTTCTCCCATTTCTCGGTCTTCTTTGTGGCTCGATCATTAACCTTTTGCCACTCCATAAGCTTCTGTCGGTTATACGACGAGACTTTTTTGGCTTGTCGGGTTTTATAGTGATCCAACTTTGCTTGCGAGGAGTCCATCACACTGCGCGAAGATGCCGCTTTTGCTTCGAAGCGCCCAGCTAGACGCGCATTGCGTTCGGCTTTACGAACACCCCACTTCATGCCCTTGACCCCGTAGTGAACCAGAGTGTCTTCGTCGTAGTGCTTTAGTTCATCTGCTCTCACTGCGATTCCTACTTGCCTGGGATCGGGTCGTTTTCGACGTAGATCCTAAACGTTAGCTCGTTGATCTGCTCCTTGATCGCCTCGACCACGTGGCCAGATTGCGGAGGATCAAATGCGAGCCACACTTTCATGTAGATCAGGGACTTGACAGCCTCTTGATTTGCGAGACCCGTGGTCTGGTTGATGATATCGCTCCAGACAGCCGTGTCGTCAACCCACTTTTTTTCCGCGGACTCTACTCCGATCTGAGCGACCGAGTGGATGGCGGTGTTAATATGAATTAGAAGCTGGTCATCGAAGACGTCGTAATCCTCATGGATCCCAATGAGCTTCTTAACTGTCGCCAATATGTTTTCCATGAGGGACCTTTCAACGAAACGCACCACTCATCGACGTGCCGGAACTCTAGGACCCGGGAGTGCCTTGCGGATGGTGTCAACCGTATAGGCTGAATGGGTGGAGGGCGCATAGCGGTACTTCTGTCGGTCCTGGCCCTTGATCTTTTCGGTCACCAGGTCGGTCATGACGTTCGTGGCGACATTAGCCAGAATATCGCGGGCCACCTTGATGGCCGGTGTGATCGTAGATCGGAACTTTTCGCGATCCTCATTCAGGATCGCTTCGTATTCCTTTTCCATTTTGATGCGCTTGAGGCGCGCAGAGAGCTCGGCGTCAGAGAGTCGCCCAGCGCCAGTCTTACTTCGGATCTCGTCACGGACGACGCGCTCAGCATAACTGTTCGAAGTCGCCTTTTTAGACTTACCCCACTTATCGTTGCGTTGGATCTTGGCGTTGATTTCTCGCTCGGCTCGACCCTTTCGGATCCGATCCTTACGGACGCCCCACTTCATACCTTTAACGCCGAAGTGACGAAGTTCATCTGTTGTGTTCATCTGCATGAGGCCCTCGTTCTCTGTGACTTGGTCTAGAGCCTCCAGGATGTAATCTAGAAGGCTTCGGTCTGCGTGCTTAACTGCACCTTCAATCAAAAGCTCCATGGAAGTCAACCCGCCCCACATGTCGTTAGAGGTCAGCTGCCCGGTCTTCTTGAAGCCGAACTTCTCATAGATGTGCTGAGCGTCAGGAGAGGCGCCAGGCACTTCTAGAGTAACCCGCTTGATGCCGTTATCTTTAGCGTACTGCACAGCTGCTCCAAAAGCTGCTGTCGCATAACCCTGGCCGCGGTGCTTGCTGCCGATACCGATCCAATCCAGACTTAGGTGATCGCCCATCCGATAGAAGGACGCATCACCAACCGGCCTTCCTTCCTTATCCCGGATTGAGAAGTTGGCATAGTCATCCAGATGCTGTCCCAGCTTAGGAATGACGCCACCCAACTTCTGTAATACCTTCAAAGGTGGCGTTTTGGTGACGATTACCTCACCACCGCCTTTAAGAGTCTTCTGAAGAACGATTTCTTTATTCTTCAGTCGTCGGTCTTTCGCCGATGAAGATTCATTCTTCCGGACGCCCCACTTCATGCCTTTAACGCCGAAGTGTTGGATAAACTCCTCGCCGTGCTCGATTAGATCTTGATCTGTACTGAACACCCGAAGTTCCTCCTCTGGGCTGAATTGTGGAAAGGTCTTTGACGCCGAAGTGTTGAATCGTGCTGGTCAAAGTGCACCTCTATTCAAACGCTTCTTTATGAAGCTTGTACGAGACAAACCCGTCCATCAGCGCAGACACTGGGTCGATCTTATGATCGTAGCGCTTCTTAAGGAGCTTACGGTTGCCGTTGGTGTCTTCGAGCGTAATGCAGTTGCCCATGGCGAACGCCATCAGCAGCTCATCGAACAGTAGCAGCCGATCCTCGGCAAGCTTCTTCAACTCACCGAGAGGCACCGACTCCGTTCTAACGCCCTGAATGACCTTCTCGATACCGTAGGGTCCGTTCTCACGCTCCCAGCGCTGTATGAACTCGCGGGCATTGTACGGGTCATACCCGACGCAACGAACATCATACTTCATCTCGATGATGTGTGTCTCGAGGTCGTCATAGACTTGGTTTTCGACATCCAGGATCGTCCCTGGCATTACGACCAGAGAGCCCTCTTCAATGAACTCTTCGTACTTCTGGCGCATTGCCGCGGGAAGTCGATAGAGCGTTCTCTCGGTAATATAACTTCGAGTCTTGATTCCGAAGCGGTCTCCACTTAGTGGGAATAGGAAAGTGAACGAACAAAAGTCGTCACCCTGGGAAAGGTCCGCTCCCATAGAGCAGGCCATGTTCCAAAAATCGCGTTTTCGGTGTAGCAGCGTGTCTTCATAAGCAAAGAAGACGGTATAGCCCTCCATGGGGATCCCAAACCGCTTGGCCAAGATATCGTTCCTGGCCGCGGGCGTCTGCTCAGCACGCTCCACGTCCTCGGCATAGGTTTCCCACGAAACCGTCTTTCCGATCGAGGGACAAGCCTTCGGCCACATAGAAGGGACGCCGACTTCTTCGATGGAATCCAACTTGTAGTACCAGATTGACACCCGATGGTTTACGTAGTCCCCCTTGAGGACCTCCATTAGTTCCATTTTGATTGTGTCGCCCGCGCCGTTACGTACCACGCCCTCTGAAGACGCAGCGATGATGTCGTACTCATCCATCTTCGACGCGCCCTGCTCTAGGGCGCCCACAACGTCCTCGCGGATGTCGCCAGAAAGCCATTCGTCAACAGTTGAACGCTTAGGCCGGAGACCTTGCAACTTGTTTATAGACATTGGGCGGACCTCGAGAAGGCTGCCGGTTAGGAAGTTCTCGATACCCTTCTTGGTCGATGCAAGCTTCTGTCGCATAGCTCTAGAACCGGTCGTATTCTGTAACGAACCTTCAGTCAAGAACTTGAATAGCGGACCTCGAGATCGAGTGATCGCTGTTCTGATCGGAGAAAGAACTTCCTCAGCCTGCTTCATGGTCGGAGCAGTAGTGATCTGGTGCGTGGTTGCCGGATCGATGTTAAGACCGTATGCCTGAAGACAGGCGAGGTACATAGACTTGGCGGAGCCACGAGACACGATCAGGAACTGTTTCGTCGTGAGACGCCTCTTTATCTTCTTACGAACGTAGTGACCTATGCCTGGGTTGTCCTCATCTGGAACATAGACCTGACGTTCGACGAAGTAGAACCATGCCAAAAGATCTTCCGCCCAGAGTTTGAACGTGTCCAGAAGTACGAGGTCCGAGCCGTCAGTCAGTGTCAACTCGTTCTCGCAGAACTTGACGAACCCTTCAATGGCTGAATCGTCATAGTAGAATCTTGGATCCTTAACACGCTCATCGATCCGGTTCATCTGCATTGCGATCTCTCGACAGACCGGGATTCGTCCAGCTAGGACCTCTTCACGAAACTGCCCATAGTACACCGGGACAGCGGTGTTGGACAGTGCCATTTTGAATCCTTATCGATCAATCACGAGGCGCCCGGTTCTTCTTACCAATCGGGCCTGTGGTGTTTACCTTTTTGTTGGCGCCAGCGATGTCCAAAACGCTAACACTCAAAAGTGCTGCAAACTTATCCTCGGTAGTCTTCTTTCCTGCCTGGATTCGGGCCTTCATGTCCCCATCCGCCTTTGCTGCAACATCCCACCGCTTTTGCATCGCATCATTCATGCGCTTAGACTTCACAGCAGCAAATCCAAGGGGACCGCCGTAAAGAAGAGCCTTGGACCCGCTAGCTCCATACGCGAAGGTCTTTCTGGATCTATCACGGTAGACGGCAAGGTCATCAATCTTGGTGATCATAGCCTTGTCGGTCCTGGAGAGGTTTACGCCTTCCTTAGCGCCGAACTTCTTATTCAGCGCAGCGCGATTGTCGGCCTTGGTCTGAACTCGGGCTGCCTTTTTCTCAGAGTGAGAGGGCTTGTAGCCGCTCGGGGGACGGCCGGAGTCCGGGTCCTTACGAACGCCCCACTTCATCCCCTTGACACCGAAGTGAACCAGAGTGTCTTCGTCGTAGTGCTTTAGTTCATTGAGGTACATTTCTGCCCCTCCCTTCTTTGTTTGGTTAGAATCCTTTACGGTTCAGAATTTCTTCCGTAAGTGCAGCTTCAAGTCTTGGGCCGAACTTAGCCTGAATGTCTTCAATCGATTCTACACCGGCAGCCATACTAGCCGGGATAAACAGATCATGTATGATGATTCGTCCTGCGGCGTCCAACCGACCAAGACTATCTTTGAACGAAGACTCAATGTCACCGTTGGTTAACTTTCGGAAATAGTTTTCAGAGGAATTATAACCGCTATACTTTTGGCGATTCAGATTGAGCTGAGCGGCTTGCACCCCAGGGTCTTTTACTCCGCCGCGAATCATGATGGAATAACCGGCACTGATGTCTTGACCGAGACGGTTCTTTGCCCCAGCATATGGATTCGAAGTGTAAATAAGATCGGTGGGTACCTCAACAACCTTCTTAACGGCCTCGTCCAACTTCTTAGACCTTTCTGGGATCTTCGAATATGGAAGTTTACCGTTCTTGTGTAGTTGAGCGCCCAGAACCGCGGCGCCGACGGTAACTGCGATTACTCCTCCGACGACCAGAGCTTTCTTAAGTTTCCTTCGGCGCTCTGCCTGCTCTGAGGAAACAGGTCTTCGAAGATCAGAAGACCCCCCCCCCGATCTTTCCTGACACCCCAGCGCATTCCCTTAACACCGAAGTGTTGAATTGTGTCATACACTAGTTCCTCCAAGGTGATGTGTCGTGCGGCGTTCTAGTCACCAACTGGTCTCGAATATCGCCACTCGCCACGTTCAGAGATCCGTAGTGGATCGCGTTGTGCGTAGCGTGAGAACAACTCACCAGGAATTCTGGCTCCAAGATTGAGTGTTCGGCATGAACAATATCTCCAGGAACCATCGGATTCAAGTGGTGGACGATGATGCGCCCTATAATCTCGCGACCAGGAACACCAAGGTCGCACCCTCGATCTCGAGTAATCACTTGATTGCGGACTAGCTTCCACTCACGGGAAGTGTAAAACCGCTGGTTGAGATATCGCTCATGACCGAAGGTGTCGACCCCGACGCCTGCTTTCAGCCGGAGGTAGTTATAGCGTTCTTCAAAGGAAGTGAACAGATATAGATCAGTACATGACCTGGTAATAGTCATCGTCGTAATCCTCACTCTGTCCTTGATAAGTCCGCATCGCGGAGAGCGCTTCTTCATAGACGTGCTCGACTCGCTTCGCGGTCGCTAGGTCCTCTACCTTCGCGGCTAGCAGTGTTTCTTCGCGGGCCAGCTTGGCGCGCTCAAGCTTCTCCCTCTCGGATCCTAGTTTTAGGATATGCACGACTTCTGCGGCGGTAGCGGTGCCGTTCCGAAGTCGTTTCTCGACAAGGTCTGTAGCGAGCGCAACCAGCTGGGCCTCACGCCCTTCTGGGGTAGTTGCCGGAGGGCGCTTCGCTGGTGGAGCAGCGGCAGGGGTCTGTCGAACCCTAGGCATAACGTCCTCCTTTCAACTACGGAAGGGTCTTTACCGCCTCAGTTTGCTCGACTCAGGCGGGCGGGGTGGTGGTCCAGCCATCGCCGTCGGGCCAGACGCGCTCCCACGGTGCGCCGGTCGTGCCGGGTGCGTGGGATGCCCAGGCGGTAGCGCGGTGATACTCGCCCGCGTTGCCCTCCACGATGGAGCCGGGCGGGTAGGCGTCGTGCGCCCCGGTAACGGGCTGGTACGGGTCGCCGTCCTTGCGCCCCACAGCGGCGGCGTAGGTCGCGGCGAGCGCTTCGGCTTGGGCGGGTGCTTGGACGATGGCGTCGCGGCGTTGGACTTCGGCGTAGACGCGGGCCAGGAGGTCGCGGGCCTCGTCGTCGGTGAGAGTGGTGAGGTCCATAGGTACTCCTAGATGGTGAGGGTTGTGGGCCAGGCGAACGAGCTGGTCGAGATGCCGTCTAT